>Ga0209491_10011196_pt1 | contig 10627 bp, 7 predicted proteins | sample BON02_FD_187213 | JGI IMG/M metagenome (GOLD analysis project Ga0209491, IMG submission 187213) | Freshwater microbial communities from Lake Bonney liftoff mats and glacier meltwater in Antarctica - BON-02 (SPAdes) (version 2) | ecosystem: Environmental > Aquatic > Freshwater > Ice > Glacier...
CGCTATAGGTGCATTGCCCGAAGAGTATCTCAGTCACAATTTTGACGAGCAATGCTTGGGAGGACACTGGGCCTATTTGATGCCTTTCCTACCCTAATGGGGGGCACCATTGCTCCCCGGGCACTACGTTTCTTGGTAGTTAGGGAGATTAATTGTGGGAATTGGTTAGCACGAGGATACATGCCAGCCCACCAACATTGTGATCTGTTTTACCCACTAGGTTGGGGATGTGATTGGGTCTACCATAAACTAGGTAATGCTCCTATCCTCCGGTCCGGGACATGTTCTTGGGTCCTTAGTGGCTAATCCGGTGTTCGCCATCCGCTTAGTCCAGTGATTGGATGGGTCTTCGAAACCCAAACAAACAAACAAACAAACTCAAGTGGTCGTTCCGAGCCGGATCCAAAAATAAAGAGAGAAAGAAAGAAAGAACACGGGTGTTCGCCATCCGCTTAGTCCAGAGATTAGGTTGGGTCTTCGAAACCCAAACAAGAAAAAAAGAAAGAAAGTTCGCAGGTATTCATCTCTCCGGGGTTTGACACCTCAAGTTGTTCCGTCTTGTTGTGCGGTTGTTGTTTCGTCTCGTTGTTTAGTGTAGATACTGTGAAACATTGAAGGACCTTCCCAAGGCCTCGGACACGCGCGGCGACCTGTAACCCCAAGGTGCGGAACACCAAACCCTTTGGTTGAGATTTTGTTAGGACCAAGTACACGACAGCGTGTGCTTGGCGTCTACTGTGCTCCCCCTTTGCACCTGCCCTCATGTTAGGTTTGTCTTGTAAACAAGACATTTACAGTGTTAGTCCATCGTTGCTCCTACGTGAACTCAAGTGACTCACACAGTAGTTTGGACTTGCTCCTACGTGAAATAGTCACGCAGTAGCCCTTTCGTGACATATCACGAAAGATTTAAAAAAAAACACATTTTGAAAACTGTTTGTAGTAGTCTTGGTCTCCCCCATGCACACTCCTTATCTGTTTGCCTGTTTACATGTGTTGGTGTCGTGTGTGTATGCTTTCTGCCCGTACATCCACCGTTGTCTGGTCCATAGGGCTACCTTAGTCTTCCAAACAAGAAAACTCCTCAATGAAACATGTGTGAATACATCAAAAATCAATAGAGACATGACTACTATCCAAATAACATGAAATAGTAATCCACATGCTGAACATAAACCATGAAATTCGTTTGTTTGTATGTCTGCGTATGCGAATGTCTACTAAAGACAACAATCTTAAAACAAAACATAAAAATGATACTAATTGCGGGAGTGCCTTCGAGCCAGGCGCTTCCGGGCTTCCTTATCACTGCGCCTCCATCTGTGTGCGTTCCTGAGGTAATTGGTGTGGTAGCAGTGTGGATTTCAAACCAAAAAAAAAAACAGTCGCCCAGCTGGGTTCCTGCTGTACTTGGCGCGCTAGCTGTGTGGCGGCAGAACCAAAAAAAACAAAACAAAAAAGAGATCAACAACATGTCCTGGTAGTTAGGGAGATTGATTGTGGGGATTGGTTAACCCGAGGATACATGCCAGCCCACCAACATTGTGATCTGTTTTACCGTCTTGATGGGGATCTGATTGGTTCTGCCATAAACTAGGTAATGCTCCGGTCCTCCGGTCCGAGACAGGCTCTTGGGTCCTTAAAGGCTAATCGGGTGTTCGCCATCCGCTTAGCCCGAACAATAACACTCTCACTTTGCTTGTCTGAACTTCTATTGACTAATTTATTTTTCGAACTCTTCTTGGAGCAACCCCAACAGACTAATTTTGAGATCCGATTCAAAGTTTCCGTACCAATTGAGATGTTCGTGACGTGGATAAGCTTTCGCGGGACCTTCCAATCGTTTTGGGACCTCACTGAGGTAAGTGCGCAATCCTGGTACAAAGTGCGCACGTATGATTTAGTTCACCCGACTTTCAAAATAAGTCTATTACCCAAACGACAATCATTTGGAAATCCCCAATTTCTTCTCGGGGGATTTCTCCAACTTCTTCTTGGGAAATCCACAACTTCTTTTTAGGGATCCCCGACTTCTTCTTTCTTCTTGGGGGATTTGGAAATCCCCCAAAAAAGAGAGGCCTTGCATTGTTGCAGAGTGTTGCACATATTTTCCTCAACTATTAGTATAGGACAGAATGGAAAAACCGAGGTTGGGGATGAAGATGGGGAAGGAGTTGAAAAGAATCCCGACCAAATATGACCATATTTGTGCGGGATTCTTTTCAACTCCTTCCCCAACTAGCCCCCATACGCGAACTTCACGTCTGCTCAAAATGCTTTGCAATACTAAAAGAAGCTCGGACAAGCAAAGTGAGAGACTCTGTGTTACTGTTCGGCCTTAGTCCAGTGCCTCGGATTAGGTCGGGTCTTCGAAACCCAAGAAAGAAAGAAAGAAAAAAACTTGAAAACTTGATTGACGGGAGGCGAAGTAAGAATTTTCAGGTTTTATAACCAAAACCCAACACAAAACTTGAACAAACAAACACGACCCACTATGACATTATTTGGCCAGAAATACTGTGTCACGAGTTGTACAAATTTCCTCAATACACTCCTTAAACCTTGGTCCAAACAAAGTATATAGGCTCTGTAGCGAAGCTGCGCCTGGGAAGAGAGAGGTTGTTGGAAAGTAAATGGAACCCGACACTGATTGGCCCTCATTGTACCCAACCCTCAGGTTGGTACGGCCTTTAATAAAAGAATCAATGATCGACTGCAGGTCACTGCACCAAGCAGCTTCTACTCTCAGCACTAAAGCGCCGAGGTCTTCGCAGTCTCTCCTTAGTTTTCCTTTGATTTGTTTTTGGTCGCTTCGCTTATCTTCAGTCACGAACTTAAAACTTGATTGTTCAATAGCCTTGACGTCACGGTCAAGGGTCGAAGGGGAGGTGTACTTCTGAAAGCACTTCCAGTTCCGCATACAATCCTATACATAAAACCCCAGTCACGGTATACCTCTCTAGGTATACATGACACATAGGGGACGCTAGATAGAATCTAGCGTCTGCATAATACTCTCTTAAGCTGAAGTATCACACATTTCAGTATCACGGTATGACTCTGGCAGGTCCAATATGTTTCACTCAGTGTTGTTCTGACAAGGCTTGGTACCTTATTCCTCGGAGTGTGAAGCCCCAACCTTGGCACTTTACCAGTAATAGACAGGGTCTCCCTCACGCACATTCTTTGTCTGTTTGCCTGTTTCTATGAGTCTGTGTTGTGTGTGTATGATTTTGTCTGTACCTGTCTTTCTACCTGTGTTACGCTGCGTGTTTTTTGTTCTGATCTATATTCATAACCACTTTTTTGTTTTCTTTCTTCGTTTTCTACAAATTTAACAGACACCTATGTCACGGTGCCTATTGATGTACAAATAAGCTTGCTCATATGCCTATCCTCCTCTCCTTCTGCATTTCCATTTGTGTAATTCATGCGTGTGTGTATGTCAACTTGTATACGCATCTCCCTCCTCTTCAATATTCATACACATTTATCGCCATATTTACATGTATACATGTTTCGACTATTCTGTAATGAATCCTTATAATCTGTATGCTCCAATTATAATTCGTCTCTGCGTACCTGCTCCTAGAGGCTTCACCTGTTGTTGACACACTTGTGACTCCATGTTCAAGGGTCTGTATCTCAATATTCATCCGTGTCTATGCTTCCTATGAATAAACACATACCATGTTCATATCAAAAATGTTCAATTCTTTGTGCACCTACCCCTCCCTTATGTGCGTCCTTGAACCATGTCTTTATCCGTATCTATTCCATCCACGTGCTCTCGTGTGAATGTTTATGCCACGAAAAACGCCCGGGCCTTTACGTTTCCTGGGTAACACTGTGTCTGTTTTTCCTAAAAATTATGATGACGATGTTTCAACAATTTTCGACTCCGGTACGTGACTCCATATAGTCTAGGGATAGTCTTCATACATAAAAATAATAATATTACTAAACATAATTACAATCCCTCCAACCACTAACAACATAAAAATAGATCACTTCAAAACAACATTACACATCCTGAATACACTCCCAAAATGCAAATACATCCACTTCAAAACAACATGATTCATGTGTCATAGGTCCATTGCGGGAGTGCCTTCAAGCTAGGCGCTTCCGGGCTTCCTCATTACTGCTTACCACCTGTGTGCGTTCCTGATGTAATTTGTGCGCTAGCTGTGTGGCGACATAACAACATCAAAAAAAAAGGGTGTATGGCGGTATATCAGCAAAAACAAAAAGCAACCCGAAAAGGGTAAGTCAAGACCACAAAAATAGTCCCCATCACTGAAAGTGCCTGTTTTGCTCAAAATATGTACCATACGCATCTTGCTCTGTGCACATCCTGTGTCTGTTATGCTAAAAATATGATGACAATGCATTAACCTTTTTACCGACTCAGTTGTGTACATCGCCTAGGTATGCACGCCTCCATAACAGTCGTGTCTATGTCTGTGCTGTACCTGTTTTCCTTAGAATATGATGTCACACCCCTCATGCTCTGTGTACATGTTGTATCTATGATGTGAAAGATGTTTATTGATAACAGAAAGTCCTAAAACCCCCCGTCACTATAGGCACCTAATTTGGGTCCTCTTCTACATCCCTTATGTGGGATTGAATGGTGTGCAATATTGCGATTGCTCTTGTTCCTGTGTATACTGCGATTCCGAATTTATGAGTTTGTGTTCTCAACGCTGCGGAGTGGGAGTTGTTTTCAATTAACTGTTTCCTTTCTACTTGGGGGGCGTGAAAGCTCATTGCTATGAATAGACATCATCTCTTTTTTTGTTACCAATTGGTAAATTTTTGAAGCGAGTTGGGGGGGATTTTGTACTGTGTAGTGTATGCGTATTGTTTGCCTATCTTTTCCCTGTTTAGTTATTGTTAGTTAATACTAGTATTAATTTCTTGTACTTACTGCTTTTGTATGATATGTGTTTCGCACCCTAATCTAAGAAGCGTACTGGTGTAGGTGAAAGATTGTATGTGGTTAGAAGCGCCTACTCTTTGGCTAGGCTATGTGGTCTGATCACGTCCCCGATGCTTGAAGGTGTAGATTAAATCTTTCCATGTTCTTGTTGGTAATTGCTGTGGGTAGGGATTGGAATGTCCATTCTGTCTTGGAGTTTTAGTACATTGAAAAAGAACTTGAGGATCATATCCGACATGGAGAGAGTTTCTGAGACCGTCCCATTTCGTATGGCTTCTCACGTGTTCTTGTTTTTTACTCTGAGTGACTCCAATCTTGTCAGAAACTGGTTTGTGTGTAGGGAGCCTCGTGCTCCCGTTGTAAAGTTGATTTGTGAGGCTTTCCAGCCACTCTTCTCTCGGTTACTGAGGTGGTTGATGAAGCCAAAGTGTGAGCTGTATCTGTTGTTTTTTTCCTGCTCCTTCTTCTCTGCCCAGTCCGCATTGGTGTCCATTGCTCTGGTATATTCTAGAAACACACATAACTTTTTTTCGTTGTCCAAGGCTAGGTCACCTGGTCTCCAGGAGATGAAGGTGTCTATGTCTGTTTCATCGAAGTTGATGCCTTTGGCCAGGTGATATTCTTCGATGTCTTTTCGTAGTTTGGCTCTGTTCTGTCCCGCTCCCGGGCCTGGTGGGAGGATCTCATGTAATCCCATGTATTCCATGATCTTGTAAAGCCCCCACTCCGCGTGTGCTTCTGGGCTTAAGGTAGAGGGGAAGTGCCATCAGGGTTCTGATGTGTCATTGAGTTCAGTAGAGGATTTCCGTATCGAGAACATCAGTTCCCTTCATATGCCATGATGAATGGCAATACGTGGGAGTTGTAGGACTGGGCAATAGTATTGTATGTGTCCCACACTTTCAATTGAGTCTGGAGGATCTCTAATTTTCTTTTCCTTGTAATATTTTTCATATAGTCTGCATTTGACCTCTTTGTGTATACCCCACTTCTTAAGTTGGAGAGCGCAAGGGAATTGGTAAAAGAGGCATTGTAGGACCCTTCGTCTTGCTCGTATCCATACGATCATTCTGTCCTTGTGAAATTTGACTAGAAGGTGGCTTGAGTTGTCCTCCCTAATCAGGAAATTTGCTGTTGACCCTGTTTGGGTCTTGAGTTGTTGCCATGCTACCTGGAGGTCAATTCTTTTTTTGACCGTTGGGTTCACGGGGCTTCAGTGTGTTGTCCTATTTTCAGTCCAGAAGAAGATGGGTCTGTTTGTGAGAAGGGACCATTGGATATTCTCGCTCTGTCTCCCTTCGTCTGCCCATCTACCTGCTAGTTTGTTTCAAGGGTCTCCTCGGTGGGCTTTTACCTTAATGAAAACAGTAAGTGGGGCTTGTTTGATCCGTTCTCGTAGAAGTTGTACTATGTCTCTCATGATGTCACATCTGGGTTTCCCCACATGGAGGGGGATTTTATCCTCCCCTATCCATTTCTGGGAGGAGGATAGGAAGCATGCCGAGTCTGATAGGAGGATTACTGGTGTCCTGTCCTTTTTCCTCCTGGCATCTTCCAGTGCTAGGTACGCAGCCCCTAGTTCCTCTCTGTTAGAGGAGTTGTCTTCCTCTCCTCTTCCCAGCTGGCAGCATTTTCCTCTGTTTTCATGTAATCTATAGAAGTCCACCCCCATGACCCCCTTGTCATTGGATCCATCTGTGGCATAGACTGCCCCTGGGAAATTATAGATGCTTAGGAGGCCCGCTTCTGTGCTGGCTCTGTGGATATCTTCGAGGTCTGCTGTTCCAAAACAGGGAGTGTCCTTCGGATTTTCTGTTTCCAGGGATTCCTGGATGGCCGTCTGTGATGTCTCTTGTATCTTTCCTCTAGTACTGATCCATACTTCCGTTGTCATGGAGTGTGTGGCTAATTAGTCTTTTCCTTCCCGCCACCAGCCCTTGTGTCTACTGCTTTTTCCATCAGTCCTGGCTACCAATTGCACCTCTCTGAAAGGGGGCTGGGTTTTGTTGCTCATCCCTAGTGTTTGGGTGAGGAGGATCCAGTTCATGTGTCATAGGTCCATTGCGGGAGTGCCTTCAAGCTAGGCGCTTCCGGGCTTCCTCATTACTGCTTACCACCTGTGTGCGTTCCTGATGTAATATGCGCGCTAGCTGTGTGGCGACATAAAAACATCAAAAAAAAAGGGTGTATGGCGGCATATCAGCAAAAACAAAAAGCAACCCGAAAAGGGTAAGTCAAGACCACAAAATAGTCCCCATCACTGAAAGTGCCTGTTTTGCTCAATATATGCACCATACGCATTTTGCTCTGTGCACATCCTGTGTCTGTTATGCTAAAAATATGATGACAATGCATTAACCATTTAACCGACTCAGTTGTGTACATCGCCTAGGTATGCACGCCTCCATAACAGTCGTGTCTATGTCTGTGCTGTACCTGTTTTCCTTAGAATATGATGCCACACCCCTCATGCTCTGTGTACATGTTGTGTCTGTTTTCTTATATAAATATGATGATAATGTGTCAACAATTTCCCCGACTCAGGTAAGTAAGTCCATATGGTCTAGGTTTAGTTGTGCTTTGTTGTCGGGAGGCCTCTTTTTCCAACTTCCAAAGTGTTCATGGGTTGCCCCCTCCCCCTTTCTCTCACCCTGACTTCCTTGAGTGTTGGTGTTCAAGGCACGAGACTGCCTTGAGTGTCAGTGCTCACGGGGATCAGACGTGGGAGATCTTGGAACGCTATTCGTTGGCTGCGGATGCGTAAGTGTAGGGCTTGCGTAGTTCAGGGACAGGGATGCGAGCGAACTTGCCAACGTGTAGAGTGTTAACCTGAGTTGGCACGCAGAGTGATTCTGGACGGTGGTGTACCTTTGGTAGGACCGCAGGAAGAGCTCCGCTGCCTGAGTGGATGTGTATATACTCCCAGGGGTTTTACGAGCCCAGAGTGGGAGGCAAAGTAAGAATTTTTGAGTTTTATAACAACAAACAAACAAACAAACAAACAAACAAACAAACAAGTTAAAAGAAGAAAACAAAGAAGAAAGTTACTGCGTACGCGTACCTAATGTACTTGGAGTGCTAACTGTGCTGCATACCAAACCAAAAAACAAAAACTCAAAGTCCTACAATGGAATTTAAAAACCCAAAATTAAATTGATAAGATAACATGAAAAAAAATCTTGTTTCGGGTGGTTACCAGTCATACATAGCGTGTTTCTAGATGTGAGTTTTGTTCTATTCCTCTTTCGTGGTTGTTTGTATATTTTCGTAGGCTTATGACTTCAAATCCAAGGTCAACTGCGAGAGTGCTGTTCAACTCAGTCGGGCGCTTCCAGGCTACCCTATTACTGCGCACCACTTGTATGCGTTCCTGATGTAATTGGAGGGCTAGAGATGTGGCAGCATAACAAGCCACAACCAAAAGTCAGAGTCCAAGGTCCATTGCGGGAGTGCTGTTTGATTTGGTCAGGTGTTTCCGGGCAAACTTTACTACTGCACGCCATTCGTATACGTTTCTACTGTACTGTGAGGGTTAGCGGTGTGGAGGTTATAATAAACAAAATCAAAAACCAAAACATGCCACAGTAGTTTCGACTTGCTCCTACGTGAAATAGTCACGCAGCAGCCCTTTCGTGACGAAAGATTTAAAAATCATAAAAGATCTAAAAAATAGGTCCTACGTCAAATAGTCACGCAGTAGCCCTTTTGTGTCACGAAAGATCTAAAAAATAGCATCGTAAAACCGAGTACGTTTCGACTACACAAACATACCACAATACCTACAAACATGATTGGTTCCATGTGTCCATTGCGGGAGTGCTGTTCGATTCGTGACAGGAACTTCACAGTCACCTTACTACTATGCAGCACTCGTATGCATATTCAACTTCTTGGGATAACGGTGTGGTGGCTTCACAATCAAACAAACAAAAATTCAGGTCAAGATATTAGGGGCGTTATTGATGTTTATTGTAAAACTCTGGCAGTGCCTTTCACCCTTATAGATACACATTGGAAAATATAAATGTAATTTGTCACGTCGGTTTTGTATGAAATTGCTTGTGTTACCGGTAAGACTGACATACTGAAAACCAGCTCAAATATTAGTTTGTGTCTAGTAATATAAGATGACTAAAAATGGTAGAACAAAGACTTCACGCCAAAAAAAACACGCCCCTCGAAGTTCCCATAAGCAGTCGGCGGCTCGGGCTTTCTTCTATACCACGAGAGATCCTTCACGACGGCGAAAGTTAGGGAGTGGACGAGCATCAAGAAGACTTGCCTGGCGTAGTGGCTACATGTTGCCCACACGCGTGCGCACACACACACAACCCATGGGTCCAAGTCGTATTCCCTGTTTCCGAGGTTCTTCATTGAAACAAACAATAAATGCCACAAAAAAAGCCGCTTTGATGTATCAGACTCTTTCTCTATGTTGTACAATATAAGTACACCTCCACATGATCAGTTTTTATCTTTACTACACCTAATAATTCCACCCTGCAATCTTACGCTGGTGGCAAGATGGATTTTGCGAAATGGAAATTTAAGCCCAAGTCTGCAAGCTCAATTCTGCAAGCCCTATCCTTCAAATTTTGTCAGTTGCAATTTACTTGTTTTTGTGTTTCTAGCTTTCTGAAAGTTCCAGGATTTGTTGTGTTTCGTTTAATTCAAAACCCTCCCCGACGATTCACGAAGTTAAAAAAATAAATGAGTCTGGCGCGTTTCCGGCAACGCCAAGCGTGCGGTTTTTTGACGGTACGACACATCAATATTAAAAGCACCCAGACATTCTGCATCGGAAAACGATCTTGGTTCCCATTTTTTGGAAATCACGAGTTTACTGGATTACTCACCTGTTTACAAATTGCAACCAACAAAATCGGCATTGATGTTACTTACTTTTATTACTGGAAACAGTAGTTTAGAACCCTTGCTAGATAGTCTATTAACTCAAATCCAATCGATATGCTAATGTCATGTCGAAATATTTAGCAAACTGAGGTTTGGTACTAATGAATTTCAACCCGAAGTCAAATGTTTGGAAAACATACTCAAGATTTTATGACTCCCTTTGTCCAGGAAAGGCTTTGCGAACACGGGGTTCAAGTTGATAGTCAAAGTGTTCGTTCAATTTCATTCATTTCGACTGTAGTAAAATCAACCGATGAAGTCTCCAATATTTACAAAGAATTCTCTAGAAAATGCTATTACCAGTCTGATTACAGCGGTGGCTGAGCGGATAGGAAGGAACACTGATAATTGTGGAATCCCGTGTTCGAATTTTTTTTTGATGTTCTGAATGTAATTTGAAACTCTTGTCCTAATTTACTTTTTAAATCTTTTTTTTTACAAAACTATCTTCCCTGACAACAAAACGAATTTGTAAGTGAAAAAAAGTATGGGTGGACCTGAACCCTTCGAAACGAAATCAATAAAATCTCAGGTTCGAAACGTGAGGATCGATTTTCGGACCATTTTTCCGATCTGGCATAAAATATCCGTTCGGTTCGATTTTCGGACCATTTTTCCGATCTGGTATAAAATATCCGTTCGGTTCGTTTTTCGTACCTGCTTCGCCTCAGCAGGTACGAAGCCTCAGCTTCTAGCCTCAGCTTCTTCCAAGTCTCTCTCTCTTTCTTACTCTCTCTTTCTTGCGCGCTCTCTCCCTCTTTCGCTCTC
>Ga0209491_10011204_pt1 | contig 10625 bp, 7 predicted proteins | sample BON02_FD_187213 | JGI IMG/M metagenome (GOLD analysis project Ga0209491, IMG submission 187213) | Freshwater microbial communities from Lake Bonney liftoff mats and glacier meltwater in Antarctica - BON-02 (SPAdes) (version 2) | ecosystem: Environmental > Aquatic > Freshwater > Ice > Glacier...
GAGTCCACGGTGTGGGCACGCAAGGAGCGAGGCGAGGCGGGGGGCATTTCTCGGGAAAATTTACTGAAGGGCAAAAGCGCTGGTTGTAGCGCACTCCACCGAGCCGGCAATCCCCCTGTATATGTAGGGAATGACCGGTATTAACTTGTCTGTGACGTCGTGATGGGCGTGGCAATGGCAAATTTTCGAGTTCTAAGACATGTGGGTAGAGGTTTAATCCGTGTTGTTTGACTGTAAATAATGGCAGAAGGTTAGTTCAGAGGTCCTTTGACAAAACGGACCACAACAAGGACCAAGTAGGCAGGCAAATCGCACCCCAACCTCGTTCATGTCTTCGGGAAGCACCTGGGCACGTATTCCGATGCCTGACGCCCTTACAATCCGAAGCAATGGGTTACGCCGATTGATTGACCGAAGGTACGCGGGCGTGAGTGAGCCTTGAACGTTCGGTTGAATTGAATGCGTCGCTGCGCCTTCTCCACTTTACACTTCGTCGTCTGTCTGTCTTTCTGTCTGTCTGTCTCAAGCCCAATGCACTGATACAAGCTCATCCACGTACCACCGCACGCACAGGTCCTTCTATATCTTCGCATCGTCTCGGGCCCTGAAGCAGAAGCTCTCGCCCAGCAAAGGCCAGCCGCCACCAGCATCACCTTGCCTCCCTACCCCTACTTGTTCTGAGAGAGCTGCTTCGCGGAAAGGAGAATACCTCGAGCAACACACACACCAAGCAAGCCATCAACCATGACCTCATCCGACAACCAAGATGGGGACCCGGCCTTCTTGCTAGTCCCGCGCAACGACGACGTGCGTGACGCCCTGGTCCAAGAAGCGCTGGCCGTGGCCGCGACGAATGGCCTGCTCATGCGGACCGCAAGCAGCAGCACCGGCAGCAGCAGCAATACCACCCCTTCCAAACCGACGTACGGCCACGCGCCCTTGAGCCTGCTTCCCAACGCGTTTCCCGCCCAGGAGTACGTCAAGGCACGGCGCCTGGCTCCTATTTGGAATGTGCTCGTCGCACGGGTCGCGCATGACAGAACGTGGCTGCTTCGGACCCTCGAGAGCGTGCTGCCCCACGATGACTTTACAAGGCGGCTTGTCGAAATCTATCAGGCCATCGATGGGGCAGGGCGCGACGTGCAAAAGGTGCATCTTGGCATCAACCGCAGCGACTACATGTTGCACAGCGAAGGCACGGCCTCGACTTCGTCGTCGGCGTCAATAAAACAGGTGGAGATAAACACCATTGCCTCGTCCTTTGGCTGCTTGTCCACAGAGGTCACGCGCCTGCACCGCTACCTCGCCCAGAAAGTGCTGGGGTGCACTCACTTCTTTACTCCGTCCTGGCTTCTGCCCTACAACGACACCATGCGAGGCTTGGCGCATGGGCTGGCCATGGCCCACCACGAATACATGCGGCAAGAGTCTTCTTGCATGCCCAAACCGTCCACCTCCTCCCACCATCGCCGGCGCCCGTGCGTGCTCATGATTGTGCAGCCCGGCGAACGCAACATCAACGACCAAAAGCTGCTGGAGGTGGCGTTGTGGGAAGGGTTTGGCATTCCCTTGCACCGTGCCACGCTCTTAGAAATAGCAGGAGAGGGGCACTTCGACCTGCAACGGCGGCAGAACCTGCTGCTCAAGGTCCCCGTGCTTTCCGAGGCTGAGGAGGAGGCGGGGCAGGAGGGGGAGATAGAGGTCACGGTTGCCTACTTCCGAGCGGGGTACGATCCGAGTGATTACCCAAGCGAAGGCGAATGGAAGGGGAGGGAGATTATTGAAATGTCAGCGGCCATCAAATGTCCTTGCATTTCGTACCACCTCGCAGGCACCAAAAAGGTCCAAGAAGCTCTCTGCCGGCCAGGGGAACTGGAGCGGTTCCTGAAAAAGCCAGCGGACGTGGCTGCGATTCGGGATTGCTTCATGGGGCTCTATGGGTTGGAGCCGGGTCTTGCAGGCGCCGAGGCGGCAGTGAAAGCAGCCCGCGCTCGACCGGAGGATTATGTGCTCAAGCCGCAGCGGGAGGGCGGCGGGCATAACTTGTATGGGGAGGAGTTGGTAAAGGCCTTGGATAGACTGACGCCTGAGGAGCGGGCAGCGTACATTTTGATGGAAAAGATTCGACCTCCCCCGTTTGATTCGCATTTTGTGCGGGACGGGCAGGTTTTGCAGGGGGCGGCCGTGTTTGAATTGGGGGTGTATGGTGTGTTTCTGGGGGATGGTGAGTGCCGGCGCGTGCTCTTGAATGAGTCTGTCGGACATTTGTTGCGCACCAAGCTGGCCACCAGCCAGGAAGGTGGGGTGGCTGCAGGATTTGCTGTTCTGAGCAGTCCCTTGCTAGTGGTATCAGGAGAGAAAGGGAAGTGGGCAAGAAGACGACGTGTCGCGGCACTGCGGGAATTCACCATGTCGGGCCCTGCCTGGAAGATCTGGAACCGAGAGTTCTCGTTGTTGAAGCTGGCAGCGGTGCAAACAGTTTTGTTGGGTGTGATAATCGGGGTTGCCGCCGTAGCCAAGGCCGTGGACAAGAGGAGAAGTGGTGGGCGATAAATAGAGAAAGAAAAAGAAGAAAAAGAAAGGAGTAGGAAAGAAGCAAGCAAGCAAAAGACTGTCGTCGAATAACCCTGTTTGTCAATTAGTTTTGAGTGTCAAAATATGAGCCATCCCCTCTGAAACAGAAAGGCAGGCAAATTACCTCAAGCAAAATGCCAAGACAATCAGACTAACGGACAGTAATATAGTATATGCTATGAGACGGTGTTCTTTGGGCTCCTATTCTCTCTTCGTTGCTCCATACCAGAAGCTGCCACGATTTCCTCGCGCGCTTTGCTGTCCTTACTTGCCCTCATCGATCGTGTGTGTGTACCAGCTCTCTCTTCCTTACCCACCCAGCACGATTTCATATTTTAAACGTCCTGCTTACTTTTCCTCTTCTTATTCAAATCATGCATGATAAAAATCCTTCTCCATCCACCTGTTTAATTTTCTCTCCCCCTCAACAACAAATAACGAATCAAAAACAAGGAATCAGGGGGCGGCGGCTCTCTCGCACCATACCCACAACATGCCCCCGTCATGCATATGGTTCTCAAATCAATGAGGCTTCTGCTAGCAATCAAATTAGAAACCCACCTTGACGCTGCGAAGCTCGCCCTTAAACTCGTTGGGGACGTCATAGTCAGGCGCCGCGGGCGTGCCCGTGTCAGCCCCCACATCAAAAGTCTCGTCCAAGGAAATACGGCAGCACAACGTCTGCTCAATGCGCTCCTGGCCAACCTGCGCCCCGTCCACGTACAATGTAGCCAAGCCCCCGCTTCCAGGAGCGCCGCCGTCGTAGTCGAACTTCATTCCCAGTGTGTGATCGCCAGCGGGAACCTTGTTGTTGGACTTGACCTCGTAACGCTTCGTGTCGGCCAGGTTGTAGTGATACTTAAGATAGCCGTCCTTAAGGTAGAGCACCCAGCCACTGTAACGCCCGCCAATGGTAGCCAGCACGCCGTTCTCGTTGTCGGTGGGCAGGTTCACGTCCGCCGTCACGTTGAAGTCCTTGTTCTTGGTGGTGGGGGCAGCGCCTTCGGGCGTGCGGATCATGCCCTTGAAGAAGGTCACCTCGTTGCGCCCGCGCATCAGGGAAGGCCGGGTGGAGACGTATAGGCGGGAGGTACGGCTGTTGTCGATAGGGTAGACGTTGTACTTGGTGGCCTCCATGGTGAAATTGTTGCGCAGGTCCTTGAGTTTCTCAGGGCAGGACTCAGCCAGATTCTCGCTTTGGGTGGGGTCCTCGGCCACGTTGTAGAGCTCCCAGTTGTAGCCGGAGATGGGGTCAGCCTCGGGGGCGATGCCGATCCACGGCGCGGCAATGGGCGTGGTTTGCGCTGTCCAGCCCTTGTCGTAGATGCCTTGGTTGCCGAGCATTTCGAAGTATTGGGTCTCGCGCGTGCTGGGGGCGGAGGCGTTGAGGAACGAGTAGAGCATGGACACGCCCTCATGCGGCTTCTGGCTCACACCCTTAATGAGGGAGGGAGGGGGGATGCCGATGGCCTCGAGGATGGTCGGTGTCACATCAATCACGTGGTGCCACTGGTGGCGGAGCTGGCCGTGATTCTCCTCGGTGATCTTGGCGGGCCAGGAGACGATCATGGGGTTGGTAGTACCGCCATAGTGGGAGGCCACTTGCTTTACCCACTGGAAAGGCGTGTTCATCGTGTGCACCCAGCCGGCCAGGTAGTGGTTGTAGAAGCGGTCGGAGCCGAGCTCGTTCATGTTCACAAGCAGGTCATTGAAGTTGTCCTCCAAATTGTAAAAGAAGGTCATCTCGTTGGCCAGGCCTTGCAGAGCCCCCTCTCCGGACGCGCCGTTGTCGCCGAACATCAGCAGTACCAGGGTGTTATCCTCCTCGCCCAGTTCCTTGATGCGCTGCACGATGCGGCCAATCTCGTAATCGGTGTGAGCCATGAAAGCGGCATAGACCTAGCAGGGTGGGTGGTGGGTGGAGGAATCGAGAAGTGAATGAACGGAAGAGGGGGAAGAGGATGTCACGTGCCCTGCTTTGGCGACGCTTATATAAATGAAAAAGGAAACATTATAAATGTGTGATACAGTATTATCGCAGCTCACCCCACCAGCCACCGCCCCTTCTACCCTCTCCCTTTACATACCTCCATCATGCGCGCGTAGACCTTCTTCTGATCGTCCGTGGAATCGCCGTAGGCAGGAATCGACTCGGGGCGGTCCGTCAACTTGGCGTCCTCAGGGAAGATAGATGCCCAACTCCCTCTGCTTGGCAAAGGTGCGCTTGCGCTGCTCGTCCCAGCCGTGGTCGACCTGTCCCTTGGCGATCCACTCCTTGGGCGCATGGTGGGGCGCGTGGGTGGCGCCCGGCGCGTAGTACACTAAGAAGGGCTTCTCCGGGGCCAGCGCGTGCTGCTGCTCGATGTAGCGGATGGTGCTCTTAGCCAGGTTGCTGTTCAAGATGTAGTTCGGGTTGTCGAGATAGGGCTCGATGGGCTTGGTCCCCTCGTAGAGGGCAGGCCGCCACTGGCTGGTGTCGCCGCCAATAAAGCCCTTGAAGTACTCGAAGCCCAATCCGGTGGGCCACAAGTCAAAGGGCCCCGACATGCTGCTTTGTCAGTCAGGCACGTTGTGGTTCTTGCCGATCCAGGCCGTGTTGTACCCCGCGAGCTTCATGATTTCGGCCACCGAGGCCGTGTCCTTGGCCATGAGCGTATTGTAGCCAGGGTAACCCGAACCCGTCTCCGTGATGGTGCCCGAATGCACAGAGTGGTGGTTGCGCCCCGTCAGCAGGGCCGCCCGTGTGGGACTGCAGAGGGCCGTGGTGTGGAACTCGGTGTAGCGCAGCCCGCGGTTGGCCAGAGCTTCAAAGGTGGGAGTGGGGACGGGCCCGCCAAAGGGACTGGTGATGCCGAAGCCTGAGTCGTCAATGAGAATCATCAAGACATTGGAGACACCCTTGGCTGGCGTCATCTCCTTGGGCCAAAACGGGCGAGACTCGGACACGCGCTGGCCAATCTTGCCCTTCCAGGCAGGCGCCACGGGGGGCGGGAGGACGTCGTAGCTGCTGGCGGCCTCCGCCTCGAGGCTCCCGGGCTGCCCGTCGACAATGGCAGCCGCCAGGTTGGTGGTGGCGGCCGGGATTTCAATCTCGGCCGACTGCACAGGTCCAGGGCCTGCCGCCGCGATGAGAAGGGAGAGGACCAAGCCAGCCGTGGCCCAGGCACCAGCAGCAGGTCGGCGGCGCATGATTCCTGTGGGTGGCCGTGGCGTGGGGTGTTTGGGTAGGGTTGGGGTTAGTCCAAGGGATGGGCACAAGGCTCGTCGATGCGTGGGGGCAGCTTTGTTCTGACGTAAACGTAAGAGGATGCAAAGAAGCAGAAGCGTTGCGTGGTGAGAAGAGGCCCTCATACTCTTGCTTGTGCCCCAAAAGAGCGAGGTAGCCGGTGAAACGCGACCGAGGTGAATTTTGAGGCCCAAAAGAAGGTTTGGAGGCCAAAACCTGGGCGCCCACTTTGGTAATACCCTTGTCCACGCACTGCGCGCCAGACGTTGTGTGGTCGTGGCCTGCTTTGGTGTTAATGCGGGGCGGGCGCAGCCGGCTAACCTCCCCACTACGGTAATTCCCAGAGGAGGACGCTAGCGATGTTTTTGTCGTGGCATGGGGAGACTGTGGACGTGAAAGCCGTAAAGCAGGACGTGGTCAACATCCTTTCTTCCCTATATGGTTGAAAGGGGACGGCCGGCCATGGCCTGGGGCTTGTGCAAAGATGATTTGCCACCGAGGACCAGAGTTGAGTAGAGTTGTGAGTTGATTTGTTGGTCTTTGTTCTTGAGATCGACACGACCCTGGACCCTGGACCCTGGACCAGATCTTCGGCGATGCTGACGCTGCTGCCCACGCGTGTTGCCCTGGAGCTAGCTACCTTTCTTTGCTGCTGCTTTTTGTCAAAAGGGAGACGTGAAGAGGGCAGTGGTATGCAAGCAAGGGCAAGGGACGATTACCAGAATATGGTGGCATTCTGCGACGTGGGGAGGGCGGGTCCATTCAAATCATGAGTGGGCGGCCCATGTCTTTTGGCGCCTTTTTATCTCTTAGTTCTTGTTCCTCTTTGTGTTAAAAAAAACAGGAAACGTCCAGCCCTTGTGCTGGAAAAGTTACAATTTCAAATTCCGCGTCTCGCACTTGGTGGGCCGAAGGTTGCTGAGAAAGAGGTGGGCGGTGGAAAGAACGCGAAAATGAGAAAAGCAAGCAAGTCCCACACGCTTCTTTTAGTGGTTTAGTATTACACAGATCGTTTTTTCCTTTTCTTTTTTCCTCCTAGAGCCCAGTCTTGAGATGGCTGTTGTCCATAAAGGCCTTTTGGCACGCGGCAGGCGCAAAGCGCGGCGGCATCGACTTGACTTGCCACATGCCCCTTCCAATGTCCTCCGACGAGAGACTGTATGGACCGGAGCGGGGCGTGCCGTCGTTGACGGGCGCAGAAGGGTGGTAGTACCGGTCGCGGCGACGCTTAGGGTCAAAGGGAGTGGTGCGGCCGCGACCAATGTCGTACATAAAGGTCTTGTCCCGGTTGCCGGTGGTATTCGCCAAGGTCTGGGTGTTGCCCTTGTCGTCTTGAATCTGCTGCTGCTGCTGCTGCTGCTGCGACATCTCGAGCAGTGGCTGCTCCTTGCGGACCACCTCGCGATACTGCTCGGTGCGGATATAGCTTGTAAATTCGTCGCGCTTGCTGGCATCCTTGGACCCAAACCCCGCCTTGCGGGCGTCGATGGGCTCCGCCTCAATGTACAGGGGAGCAGCCACGTAGGGTTCCCCGTCGGGGTACTCGAGCTTGCTGAATGTATTCTGGTAGGCTCCGCCACAGGCCATACGCTTGCCCTTCCACCGTTCTGGCAGCTCGCTTTTGTCCTGGTACGGCTCCCCCACGGTCAAAAAGGGCTGCGGCTCCCCATCCGGCACATCCAGGAGTTTGGGGTGGCGGCGCTTGATGGAGTACATTAAAATTGGCGGATCACGAAGAGGGAAGGGTTTGGAACGATCTGTATGTTGTTGGTGGGAGTGTGGAGAATGACGTAGAATTCGAAAAATACAGGTATTTTATGTCGTGTTTGTGGAAAAGGGCAAGGGGGAAAGGGAGAGGGGGAAAGGGATGTAGGGTGGAGAGGAGAAGAGGGCGAACTTGCGAGCAAATGTAAAATTTGCCTTGCTCCTGGCGTCGAATAGAAAGTCAAAAAAGCTTGCGATTGAACTCCTTGCGCCACATGTCCATGAAAAAAATGAAAAAACTCCTCTAAAATTGCGCGGCACGGCAACGGAAACCAACGGCGGGCGATCTCAATTTGAACTGAGGCGCTGCTGCTGATCACATCACCCCACAACCACTGCTCTGCATTCCAACCAGGAGTATGTACCTGTCTCACGCTGCGTCCTTCATTTTGTTACACCACACACAAATGCACAGGCTAGACCTTTGCCCGGCGCCCCATCGCCTCCTACTTGCAAGAAGAAGAAGAAGCGGCAGCGTTCCCGCTCAAAGCCAAAGGGCTTGACCTACTACTAGACGCGCGACCCGTCGTCAGTGATGGTGGTGCAAACGAGGCGTCAGTCCATGGGCGGAAACGCCACGGCCCCGCCCACCCCTGCCAGAAGCAACAGTAGCAAGAAAACTGCTGCTGCCAACGCTCAATCCCCCAAGAGCGGAAGCGGGGTCCGATTGTTGATCAAGGCGTTGGGCATTTACATCTGCTTCATTTATTGGGGCTTTGTGCAAGAAAGGGTGACCACCACGGCGTACCAGCCAGCAGCGGGCATCGACGCCAAGCCGGGCAGGTTCAGTGCCATGGCGACGCTCAACGCTTTTATGGCCGCTGCCGCCATGATCGTGGGCTTGGTCCTGCATCAGCTCACCAAGGGCACCAGCGCCTCGTTTACCACCTTTTGGCGGCCCGCTTTGAGCAACACTATTGCGTCGCCCATTGGGTACTTGGCATTGCGGGACATCAGCTATCCCTTGCTTATTTTGGTAAAGAACTGCAAGCTCTTGCCGGTCATGATTGTGGGGGCCGTCGTGAATGGCGTGCGGTACAAGACGTACGAATACGTGGCCGTGGCCTTGATTTCGGGTGGCGTGATGCTCTTTATGGTCAAGGGCCCTCAGGCCAGCGGTGGAGGGGGCCACCACGAAGGGTACCACGACATCAGCGCAAGCTATGCTGTGGGCGGGCAGAGCAACAAGGGGCTTTCTCCCTTGGAGGAGGCGGTGGCACGGGACAATCTATGGTTGATGGTCCGGGCGGTCGTGGGCATTATCGCCTCGAGCTTTTCCTTGCAAGAGCTGCGGGGGCTGTGCATGGCCGCGACCAATTTGTTGATCGATGGGTTTACCAACGCGGAGCAGGATCGGATTAATCAGAAGTATCGCGTATCGCCTTACTACATGATGGCCATGGTCAATACCTGGTCTCTCATCTTTGCCTCCATTTTCCTGTTGGCGGACGTGGCCTGGCGGGGGAATGGCTCCCAGCTGGCGTATGTTGCTAATTTCCTGACTACTTATCCGGCAATTGTCAGGGATTTGCTTACTTTCTCGTTTTCGAACGCGGTGGGGCAGGTGTTTATCTATAGCATGTAAGTACAATACTCTTGCTCTTCCTCCCTCCCGCCCTACATCCCTCGTTTTTGTCGAACACTTGGCTGTGACCTGATTGATTGCTCATTCTTGACCTCCCTCCTTCTCTCCCTCCCTCCCTTCCTCTTTTAGCATCGACGAGTTTGGGAGCTTGGTGTCTGTCACGGTGACCGTAACCCGCAAGATGATCACGCTTTTCATTAGCATCATCATGTACAAGCACACCGTGCACTGGTGGCAGTGGATGGGCGTGGTTTCTGTTTTTATCGGCTTGTGTGTCAAGATTTTCAGGGGCGGTGGTGGGCATGGCCATGGGGCGCCGGCAGCAGGGGCAAAGACGAAGATTAAGTAAGAGAGAGGCGTCGCCGTTTTTGCGAGGCCAGAGTCGTTGGTGCCGCTGATTCTGTTGCAGCAGCCCGAGGAAGCACATAAATTTACAACACAAGGATGGGAGGGCCAGACAGAAGGAGGGATTTGAAAAACTGACGGAAACCACCAAGCAAGACTGTAGCAGCATGCATGCGCGCGTCCAGGAAGGATATATTTTCAACAACGACAGAAGCAGCCCAACGCACGCACGACAAAAGGAGAAAGGAATAAGGAAGTAAAATGCACAAAGATCTTTTTCGATCAACGTGGGCGTTTTTCTCGCTTTCTTGTTTAAATCGAGCGTCTTGTTGTGTTCCTTTTTCCTGTGTGGTTTTGTAATCGGTGTCTTCTTGCCTTCTTATGCTTCTGCTTGTTCTTGTTGTTGGGTCTCTATACACACACTGTATGTCAAGTCTTTTTCCATCTCTCTCTTTCTTTCCCCCCTCCCTCTGCCTCCCCCTCCTCTTTTGCTCCTTCCTTTCATTTAGTCATCATCCACATCCAACACAAGCTGCTGTGGCTGCTGCTGCTGCTGCTGCTGCTGCTGTGACTGTTGCTGTTGCTGCGGCTGCCGAGGCGACCTGCGTGGCCGTGCCGCAGCCGCCGCCGCAGCAGCGCCTGGAGAGGTGCACAGGACAGAAGAGGCGGCAGAAGCCACGGATGCCACCCCTGAATAGAGAGCTGAGGCTGCTGAGGACATGAAGCTCCCACGGGCAACAGCAGGGGCCCCCGAGAGTGGCACGAGCTGTATCTTCTTATTAGTCGGAATTTGAAGTTTGATCGCCCCATCCACCCACCACGGGTACTCCTGTCGTTCCTCGCTCAACGCCTGCTGGATCTTACTCTTCTTGAACCCTTCCAACCCCCCCTCCTCCCCCACAAACAAGCTCTGAACATCCAACTTAAAACCCAACGACAAAACCCCCTCAGGCGACAGGCCCTTCCGAATCGCCTTACAAGCCGACGCCCGCAAACACCCCAAATGCACCGTCGCCGTCGTCGGGACCGGCTTCAACCCCTGCGCCGCCGGCAAGCTCCAAGTCGCTTCATACCCTCCCTCCCTCCCTCCCTCCACCCCCTGCCGACACTCCTGACAAACAACACTCATCC
>Ga0209491_10011209_pt1 | contig 10621 bp, 9 predicted proteins | sample BON02_FD_187213 | JGI IMG/M metagenome (GOLD analysis project Ga0209491, IMG submission 187213) | Freshwater microbial communities from Lake Bonney liftoff mats and glacier meltwater in Antarctica - BON-02 (SPAdes) (version 2) | ecosystem: Environmental > Aquatic > Freshwater > Ice > Glacier...
TCGGGTAAATCGCGCCAGGGCGAGCCGGTTCGGGCGATCCACACGATGCCTTCAAGCACCCGCCGGTTGTCGAGCGAGGGGCGGCAGGCGCGCCCGCGCTCAGGCGGCAGAAACGGGGCGATCAGCGCCCAAGCTGCGGTGTCGATCAGGTCTCGGTTCATGGCTGGCTCCCAGTTTCCAGCCTTGAATCATGACGATGGCGCTTTGGGAATCCCTTTTGTCCACACGGCCTAGGATTATAGTAAGTTGTCGCCTCTGTCGGCGTGCTGCCTGTGCTGCTAGGTGTTTAGTCCCGGCATTTGGTGGATCGGATCAAGGGTGAATCGGTCTGGCTCGGAAGTCCAGCGTTTGCAGACGAACTCATAGGGCGTCAGCCCACTGAGAGCCTTCAATCGACGGGCGTAGGTATACGCGTCGATGAAATCCGCGAGATGTCGCGACGCTGGCCGTGGTCATCGTAATGAAAGCGTTTGACGGTTGCTTCCTTGATCGCGCGATTCATCCGCTCGACTTGGCCATTCGTCCAAGGATGCCTCACCTTCGTGAGGCGGTGTTAAATCCCGTTCTCGCTACAAACGTGGTGGAAGATGTGTGCAAAGGCGTGCGCATCCAGGCCGCAGTTGGTGAATTGAATGCCGTTGTCGGTCAGCACGGTGTGGATCCGATAGGGCAACGCGTGCAACAGCTCGCGCCATGCCCGCCACATGATCGCGGCGTGGCGCGACCACCGCCACCGCCACCGCCCTCAAACGAACCTCGGCGGGCGCACACTGAGGGAGTTCCTCAACCGGTCGAAGCTGGGCCAAATCCAGAACAGAGTTGCCTTCTGGCTGAAGAAAATTCGGGGGGAGCAGGTCACACCCCATCGCTTGCTGCCCGACAGCGCAGCCTTGATCCGCGCCTCATGCTCCGGCGCTTTGAAAGCGCCGGAGCCGTGTTTTTCGCGTCAGTTGATAAATTTCTTGATCTCACCGCTTTTAAGACGGTTGGCGTAGCTGGTGAGTTCTTGCTTGACCAGCTTCATCAAGAAGTAGAGCGCTAGAATGTTGACCACCGCCATGGAGAAGATTGCAGCATCAGAGAAGTCGATGACCGGACCGAGGCTGGCAGCCGCGCCAATCACGATGAAGATGCAGAAGATGATCTTGAACGTCAGCTCCATGATCTTCCCTTCGCCGAAAAGATAGGTCCAAGCCTTCAGACCATAGTAGCTCCACGAGATCATCGTCGAGAAGGCGAACAGCACCACGGCCACCGCGAGAACGTAGGGGAACCAGCTGATGCTGGATCCAAAGGCCGCCGAGGTCAGGGCCACGCCGGTGTTCCCGTCGACGGTTGCGATGGCGCTTCCCGCTTCGTTCAGCACATAGTTGCCGGTCGCCGGATCGGATATCAGCTGCTGGGAGATGACGATGACCAAAGCCGTCATCGTGCAGATGACCACGGTGTCGATCAGCGGCTCGAGGAGCGACACGAAGCCTTCCGTGATCGGTTCCTTGGTGCGCACGGCGGAGTGGGCGATCGCGGCGGACCCGACCCCGGCTTCGTTGGAAAACGCGGCCCGCTTGAAGCCTTGGATGAGCGCGCCGACAAAGCCCCCGGCGACGCCGAGCCCGGTGAAGGCCCCCTCGAAGATCTGGCCGAACGCCCAGCCGATCTTGTCATAGTTCGCGATCAAAATGATCAGCGCCGCGCCGACATAGAGGATGCCCATCAACGGCACCACCTTTTCGGTTACGTTGGCTATCGACTTGATCCCGCCGACGATGACGCTGAACACCACGACGGCGAAGACGATGCCGGTGATCCAGCCGGGAAAATCTCCGACTATGCCCGAAATCTGCGCATGGGCCTGATTGGCCTGGAACATGTTGCCGCCGCCAAGGGCGCCGAGAATGCAGAAAATCGAAAAGAGCACGGCGAGCACTTTGCCGCCGGGCAGGCCCAATTCTTTGAACCCTTTCGACATGTAGTACATCGGCCCGCCAGAGACGGTGCCATCCGGGTATTCGTTGCGGTATTTCACGCCGAGCGTGCATTCGGTGAATTTGGACGCCATGCCCAAAAGCCCGGCAAGGATCATCCAAAAGGTTGCGCCAGGGCCGCCGATGCCCACCGCGACGGCGACGCCGGCGATGTTGCCCAGCCCCACCGTGCCCGATAACGCCGTGGTGAGCGCTTGGAAATGGCTGACCTCGCCTGCGTCATTGGGGTCTGAATAATCGCCCTTCACCAGCCCGATCGCATGGCTGAAGAAGCGAAACTGCACGAACCCGAAGTATACGGTGAAGATCGTGGCGGCAACCACGAGCCACATCACGATCCACGGGAAGCTGGTCCCCGGCAAAGGTGCGAAAATGAGGCTGACGAAAGGCCCCGTCACATCCGCGAAGATCGCGTTGACCTTCTCATCAATCCCGACCGCGTCCTGAGCGGCCAGAGGGCTCGCGGCCAGCGACGCCCCGAGTGCAGCGATGATCCGTTTCATGACAATCCCCTTATCCAATGACCGTGACCGGCACGTCGGCATTCATCACAAGGTTCTGGGTCGAGCTGCCGAAGATGCGCTTGGTGAACCCGTCCGCGGACACACGCCCGACGATGATCTGCGATCCGCCATTTTCGACGGCGATGCGGTTGAGCGTTTCAGCCACGTCGCCATGGCGCACGATGCCGCTCGCCTTGAACCCCGCTTCGATCAGGCCTTCGAGCGCGGGCGTGACGATCCGCTTGGTCGCGATCTCGATTTCTTCTTCGCGTCGATTGTGGCGCTTTTCGTTTTCTTCGGCGGTTTGGAACGTGAATGGCGACCAATCGATCACATAGGCGACGACCAATTCGCAGCCCTCCATTCGCGATGCGAGATCCTTGGCAAAGGCAATCGTGCGTTTGCTCGTCGCCGTTCCGTCCAATCCGATAACAAGTTTCGATATCATTTAGTATCTCCATGTTTTGAATTTAATAATGCAGGCTCTAAGGACCCCCGTTCACGTCGCGCGCCGTGATCAGGGACGTCACGCAACATTGAAGAATTTTAAATTCCAACAGAATTGGCGTGCGTTTGAAAGAGTCTTTTTGGTGCTGCGCCACTCAGCATGACCGCGATGCGACCATCTCCTCGGCGCTGAAGACTTGATTTGAGCGTGCCGCCCGGCTGGCGCAGCCAGTGCGTCCCAAAACGCAAAGGGCTCCCCGAGATGAGCCAATGCTTTGTAATTAAGAAGGTATTTTTTACTGGAGTTGGATTTTCTCTTTGTCGAACGCGCGCGGGCCACGCAATGCCGCTCGTGCTTGATGGAGTGCGACACGCATTGAGCCAGTCAGCCGTTTCGAACGTGGCGCGCGGCTCTGCTGCGAGCGGCTCGGCACCCGCCCACCGCTCTGGCCCGGAGCGACAGGGTCTTTCGAGCCGCTCCAAGGCCGCACATCGCCCGGCCGCTTGCGCGAGTTCGGCGCTGAGTCAGCCAGAGGTGGTTCAGGAAACCTGAACACTTGGGATAAGTGAATTTTCCGCGCCACGGCGACATGATCGGGTAATCCCCCCCTGCGGTTGACGGGGTTCATGAGTGAAATTTTCTCAGCCGATTGATCGAGGATATTCCGAATGAATAAGCGTCCTTGCCCCCGGATATTGGACTTGGGTTCTTCTGGATAAGGCCACCACTTTCGTCAACATTTTCATCCTTGTCTGTGACGGCGTACGATATCCGACGCTCTAATGCCGCCGCTGTCGGTTATCGAATATCTCGATGCACTCACAGAGCGCGGCCCTTGCCTCACGTCGTGTCCGGATCTTTATGCGGCGCACCATTTCGGCTTTCAGCGAACTGAAGAGACTTTCCATGGCTGCGCTGTCCAGGCAGTTCCCTTTGCGCTCATCGAAGCCGTGATGTGATGCAATCCGAGCGGTTCGCTTTAGCTGTCGCAGGCATATCGCACGCCCCTGTCGGTGCGGACGATCAGCCCCGATGCGGGGCGTCGGTTGCGGATCGCCATTTTCAGCGCCTCTTCGCACAGGGCGCTTTCGAGCCGCTCCGACATCGACCGCCCAACGATCTCCATGCTGGCCAGGTCCTTGAGCGCCGCGAGATAGAGCCCGCCCTCATCGGTCGGAATATACGAGATATCTGGACCTGTCCCGGTTTGGTTCCGATCACTTGAGAGCGATACTCACCATCAAGGAGACCGGACATGGCACACAAACCCAGCAATGAATTCAAAAGGGATGCGTCGCGGATTGCGCTGACCAGCGGCCTTATGCGCCGACAGGTTTCGGCAGATCTCGGTGTCGAGCTTTCAACGCTGAACAAATGGGTGACGGCGTTCTCCAAGTAATTGGCGCCCATCGGCCCTGACCAGAACCTGGTGCGGGAGAATGACCGCCTGCGGCGCAAGAACCGCATTCTCAAGGAGGAGAGGGAGGTTTTGAAAAATGCGGCGATCTTCTTCGCAGGCCAAAAACCGTGAGGTTCGCTTTCATTGACCGATATCGCGGCTTGCTGCCACGCGTGCATCTGTGACGGCTGCTGGCTGTCACGGATCGAGGCTTTCGTGCGTGGCGGGGCCGGCCGGCGCCCCGCCGCCTTCACACTGACATGGTTCTGCTGGCGCATATCGAGGACCGGCACCGCGCCAGTCTTGGCAGATATGGCCGGCCCCGGATGACAGAAGAGCTGAAGAAGCTGGGGCTGGCTGTGGGGCATAGGTATGTCGGTCACCTGATGCGCCAGAACGCAATCCAAGTTATCAGGACCCGAAAATACAAGGCGACGACGGATAGCAATCGTTCGCTGAACATCTCACCAAACCTTCTCGACCAAGACTTCCAAGAAAGTGGGCCCAAACATAAATGGGCAGGCGACATCACTTACATCCGGACCCGCGAGGCTGGGTCTATCTGGCCGTCATCCTTGATTTGCATTCCCGGCGCGCCATTGGATGGGCAATCAGCAATCGTCTGAAGAAATATTTGGCGACCCGGGCGCTGACAATGGTGATCGCCCTGCGCCAACCGCCAAAAGACTGCATCCGCCATACGGACAGGGGCAGCCAATACTGCTCGCACGACTATCAAAAGCTCCCACGTCAACATGACTTCCCAGCGTCAATGAGTGGAAAGGGAAATTGCTATGATAACGCCGCCGTCGAGACGTTCTTCAAGGCGATCAAGGCTGAGATGATCTGGCGCCGACTATGGCCCACACGCCGCTCGGCCGAAGTCGCGCTGCTCGACTATATCAACGGTATTCTACAATCTGCGCCGCAGATAATCATCCCTTGGCTGGAAAAGCCCCTTGGCCTATGCGAAAGGCCGCTTGAATGAGCACATGACTGAAACCAAACCGTGACAGGTCCAATCAGCCGATCAGACGCTATCGAGCGCCATGATCTTGAAGTTGCGGTTCAGCAGGTTCGGGTAAATCGCAAAGGAATGGCGGCTGTCCGTGGTCACAGGCATGCGCCGCTTTCATCGAGGCAGGTGAATGCCTCTCAATTTCATTGGCTCGGCAGCCGTCTTGCGTGACACATGATGGCCTTGGGATCGTAGTTCAGCGTGGATGAAAGGCGCATCATGGTGTTGCTTGCTGTCTTCAAAGATCGCCCGGATCTCGCCGACCGACATCTCGAAACAGGCTGCCAGTTCCGCGCGATCAAAAGCAGTGCTCTGCCATGCATGGAACCAACTTCGTGAAGCATCCAAAACCCAGCACAGCAAGCGAATGGCATGATCGTGGGCATTGGCGGCAAGGAACGCGAGCTTGTCTTTCATGTTTTCACCGCCCGCCGAGTGAAGACATGGATACTTTGCGCATCACCCCATTTTCTTGCTTCAACCGCTTCACGTCGCGCTGGAGTTGAGCCAACTCAGCCGCCTCGGCTTTTGTTGGAGCGATCCCCATTGCCGATCCTGCAACCGGCAACTCAAGATGCAAGGCCTTCAGCTGCCCGGACGTGATCCCCAGCTCTGCCGAGAAGCTCGCGCAGGTCGCTCCCGGCTCGGAAAGCCGCGCCGCAGCCTGATTTTTGTATTCAAACGTAAATCGCCGTCTCGTCTTCTTGCTCAGGTGCGCCTCCCGGTTCAGAGGTTGCTTTAGCCCTTGGTCCGGGAACCGGGGGCAAGGTCAAAGCGGATGCGGAGCGTGATGATCACCGCCTTGTCTTCGGGAATTCCGGACTTCAGGGCGTCGAGCCGGCGTCGCGGGCCCGCGACGCCCGCCCTCTTCCACGTCGGGGCGCTGTCCGGACCGCTCCGAAGCGCTCGGCGGACCGCCCCCGCCACCCGTGCGCGGCGCGAGACGCGGCCGTCAGCGCGCGCGCTTGCGCCGAAGCATCCCCAGCAGCGGCGAGGCCCAGATCAGCAGCGTCACGATCCCCAGCCCGGCGGATATCGGCCGCTCGAAGAACGCCAGCAGCGCGCCGTCGGCCTTGATCATCGAGGTCATGAAGCTTTCCTCCAGCAGCGGTCCCAGCACCAGGCCGAGGATCGCGGGCGCGATCGGAAAGCCGTTCTCCTCCATCAGATAGGCCAGCAGGCCGAGCGCCATCATCACCCCGACGTCGAACACGGTGTTGTTGATCGCAAAGGCGCCGACGATGCAGAACAGCAAGATGATCGGCATCAGCACCTCGCGCGGGGCGCTCAGCATGCGCCGCGAGGTCTTTATCGCCACGAAGCCAAGCGGCAGCAGCATCAGGTTCGCAATGAAGAACGACAGGAACACCGCGTAGATCAGCTCGGGATGGAACAGGAACACGGTCGGGCCGGGGTTCATGCCCTTCATGTAGAGCACGCCGATCACGATCGCGGTGATCGAATCTCCCGGAATTCCGAACACCAGCGTGGGCACCCAGGCGCTGCCCAGACCGGCATTGTTGGCCGCCCCTGCGCTGACGATCCCCTCGGGGTGGCCGGCGCCGAATTTCTCCGGCGTTCGGGAGAATTTCTTGGCCGTCGCATAAGCGATCCACGCGGCGATGTCCGAGCCGGCGCCCGGCAGCGCCCCCACCGCGGTCCCGATCACGCTGCCGCGCAGCAGCGGCATCTTGTTTCGCCGCAAAATCGATCCCAGCCCGGAAAAAATGTTGCCGATCGACTGCTGCGGAATTTGCACCGGCGGCGCCAGCGACACCACGAAGCGGATCACCTCGGCCAGCGCGAACATCCCGATCATCACCGGGATGAAGTTGATCCCGCCCATCAGCTCCACCACGCCGAAGGTGAACCGCGGATGGCCCGAGATCGGGTCCAGCCCGATCGTGGCGATGAACAGGCCCATCATCAGCGAGACCAGCCCCTTGACCTGGCTGCCCCCGGCCACGAAGGCGGCGCAGGTCAGCCCGATGCAGGCCAGCCAGAAATACTCGAACGAGCTGAATTTAAGCGCGACCTCCGCCAGCAGCGGCGCCGATGTGGCCAGCACGATGCTGCCGAAGATCCCGCCCAACGCCGCCGAGGTCAGGCTGACGCCCAGCACCAGCTCGGCCTTGCCCTTGCGGGTCATGGCGAACGCCTCGTCGGTGTAGGCCGCCGAGGCGGGCGTGCCCGGCATCCGCAGCAAGGCGCCCGGAATGTCGCCCGCGAAGATCGCCATCGCGGTGACTGAAACGATGGCCGCCAGCGCGGGCACCGGGTCCATGAAGAACGTCACCGGGACCAGCAACGCGGTGGCCATGGTCGCGGACAAGCCGGGAATGGCGCCCATGAACATGCCGAACATGCCCGCCATCAGCATCACACCCAGCACATAGGGATCGAAAATCAGCCCGAAGGCGAGCGCGGTGGTTTCCATGCTCAGGGCCCCTCAGAACAAATTCGGCGGCACGATGCCGTAGGGCAGCGGAACGCGCAGCAGCCCGCCGAAGAATTGCTGCATGATCAGGGCGGCCGCGACCGAGATCGCCAGCGTCGATCCGATCCGCCGCACGCCGCGCAGCGCGGTCATGGTGGCGACCAGCACCGAAATCGCGGTCGGGATGAAGCCGAGCGCATCGGACGCGGCGACATAGAATGCCATCGAGACCAGCAGAACGGCGAAATTTCGGACATGACCGGGGGAGCGCACCCACTCCGGCACGGTGACCCAAGGGACCGTGCCGCGCGCGGCGACCCCCTTGGCGACGAGCGCCAGACCGCACAGACCCATCAAGACGGCGATGATCTGGGGAAATAGCGCGGAGCTGTAATCTTGTCCTGACAGTTCGGGAAAGGTCAGGGTCTCGCGCGCCATCACCGCGGCGAACACGATCAGCAAGCCGCCGGTGACGGCGTCGTTGACTTTCATTGCAGGCGACTTTCGCTGGGAGGTCGGACATGCGCGCGCCCGGCCGCAGGGACCGGGCGCGGGCGACGCGAAGCGGCGGTCCGACTTATTTCGCCAAGCCGGCCTTTTGCATCACGTCGCCGAGGTCCTTGTCCGCGCTCGCCATGAAGGCGGTGGCGTCGTCGGCGCCGCGCCAGACCATGCCGAAGCCGCGGCTCTCCATGAAGTCCTTGAACTCCTTGCTGTCATAGGCGCGCTGCAGCGCGGCCGAGGCTTTGGCCTTCACATCCGCCGGCAGACCCTTGGGGGCCGCGATCACGCGCCATGCGCCCACGGTCCAGTCCGATCCGGTCGCCGCTTTCAGCGTCGGCGCATCGGGGAACAGCCCGAGGCGCGCGTCGCCCATGGTGGCGAGGGCGCGCACGCGGCCCGCCTCGATCAGCGCGCGGCCTTCGGGCAGCGACGCGGTCACGATGTCGATCCCGCCCGCGACCAGATCCTGCAGGCCCGGCGCCGCGCCTTTGCTCGGCACCCAAGTCACCTGATCGCCATCCATGCCTTCGGACAGCATCCAGCCCGCAAGGCCGAGATGCCAGATCCCGCCTTGGCCGGTGCCCGACGCCTTGAACGTGCCCTTCGGCGCGGCCTTGATCGCGGCGGCCAGCGCCTTGGCGTCGGCATATTCGGAATCGGAGGACACCATCACGCCGCCCGCGTCGATGTTGACCTGTCCGATGACGTCATAGTCGAGATAGCTGAGATCGGTCAGGCCGATCCAGTGCATCATCGCGATCTCGACCGTCACGACGCCGAAGGTGTAGCCATCGGGATCGGAGGTCGCGATGGCCGAATGGCCGACCACGCCGCTGCCGCCGGTGCGGTTGACCACGTTGACCGGCTGGCCGAGGTCCTGCTCCAGCAGCGTGCCGAGGATGCGGCCGACCGCGTCGGTGCCGCCGCCCGCGCCCCAAGGCACGATCATGGTGATCGGCCGATCGGGCCATTCCGCCCGCGCGGCGGTGGCCGACAGCGTGGTGGCCGCGGCGACGACCGTGCCGGCCAGCGCCAGCAGTGTTTTCCTGAGCATGTTTCTCTCCCTGAAGTTCGTTGGTATTTTTTTGCCGCATGTGCCGATCGGCGTCGGCCGGGGTGCTCTCCCGCCACGGTCCGGCCGTCCGATGTCTTGGTCCGAGGCGCATGCTGCGGCGCCGCCTCGGATCGCACCTGGCGATTGGCGAGCGCCGCCGCCCGCGCTTGGTGTGACATGGTGACCATCCCTGCCATGCCAGCGTCAATCATTGCTTGGGCGCATGGCTCGCTGCAGCGCCGCCGCTCGCGGCCCGGCCACGCGGGATGGCGGTGCGTCTGATGGGTCCTCAGGACTGTTGCACTGCAGCGGCGCAGGCGCCATCGCGGGCGATCCGGCGCCGCAGCAATCCCTGCGGCAGGCAGGAGGGCGCAAATCGCGTTCGATGGGGGCGCGCATTGCGCTGCAGTGCGAAGGTCCGCCCATGCCGATGGGCGCCGCGCAGGCCGGTGACCGGCGTCAACCCAGGCCTCCTGATACTTGGGCGAATCCCACCAGATGGAAAGGGCGTCAGGCGTGGAAGGACGGCTCGCGCAGACGCGGCCGCTCTGTCGGTCCGGCGGTGCGGCGGTCTCGCAGGCCGAAGTGAACCGCGCCGCCAGGTGTTTGGTCCCAAGTTTTGATGGTGCAATCTCATCATCGGAATGGAAGGATGCGCTATGGGCCAGATATTGCATGGAGGCGCCGCGACGACGGGGGTTGTCCGGCTAGCGATCCAGCGCAGCTCAGATAGCCTGAGGGCGCTGTCCAAGCGCTATGGGATCAATCCGAAGACGGCCCCGAAGTGGAAGAAGCGCACCGGCGCCCGCGGATCTTCCCACGAGTCCGCGCGCGCCGCGCTCGACGGTGCTCGGCGTCGAAGACGAGGCGGTGATCGCCCATGTTTCGCCGCCACCGAGCGCTGCCGCTTGACGATTGCTTGCACGCGCTTCAGCCGAGCCTCCCGCATCTGAGCCGCTCGGCCTTGCATCGTTGCTTGCAACGCCATGGTATCTCGCGCCTGCCCGAAGTCGGCGGCTACAAGCCTGCCAAGAAGCGCTTCAAACGGTATCCCATCGGGTATTTTCACATTGATTTAGCCGAGGTCCGAACGGCCGAGGGCAAGCTGAATGTCTTTGTCGCCATTGACCGCACATTGAAATTCGCCTTTGTGTGACTGGAGAAGAGGGCAGGCAAGATGGAGGCGGCGCAGTTCCTGCGCGACCTGCTGCAGGCTCTGAGATGGCTCGGTTTGCTTGAGCAACTTCGGGGCGTTTTTCAGGTGGATTTCCGC
>Ga0209491_10011213_pt1 | contig 10620 bp, 11 predicted proteins | sample BON02_FD_187213 | JGI IMG/M metagenome (GOLD analysis project Ga0209491, IMG submission 187213) | Freshwater microbial communities from Lake Bonney liftoff mats and glacier meltwater in Antarctica - BON-02 (SPAdes) (version 2) | ecosystem: Environmental > Aquatic > Freshwater > Ice > Glacier...
CATGCATGGCGCGGGTTGACCGTTCATATTTGACCAGCTCTTCCCACTCTGCAGGAGTAGTGATCGTCAACACTTGCTCCATGCGCGACATGCGAATAGCAGGTTCAGGTGTGAGTAGCCACGCCGCGACAGCATCGGTGGCAAGGACGACAGTTGAACATGTGTTATCGCTAAGGGGGATATTCCAAGTACCTACACGCGCAGCAATGCTCGTGTTCTCCCACGTCTCGCGCGAGGTTGCTAAAGCATCAGGGGCGCTTGTGAACTCCTCACTCGTTACGTACGGAAAAGAATCAATAATGTGTGTGCCGTTCACCAAAAAAATGCAGGAGTCACCAACGACAGTGCCAACTAATCCACCTTGGACCGCACGAACCGCAGCGATGGTGGCGAAACTTCCCCGCTGCGCCGCTGCGATTTGCATCCACGACAGTTCAGTGTCTAGACCCATGCCAGTGCTGTGATTGTCATACTCCGCTAATGCGGCTTCTAGAAAGGATGCAGGATCCACGGACCACGTTTTTGCCAAGAGGCGCGCCCAGCGCCGGGCAGCAAAAGACTCGGTAGCGCCATCGAAAATAGCCGCGCGGGACTCACTTGGCATGAAAGCCAGGGCGTCCTCATTAGATTGCGGATGCGCGAACTCCTTCGGCGCCGACCATACGGAAGCTAAGGTCAATCCATATGAAGGATTGCTTGCTAAGTCGGCCGAATCAGGTTGCCACTTTGCGACCCACGCGGTCTGAGAAACACCTGTGATGATGTTGATGGGATCAGAAGACGAGTCGTGACCATCAGCCGGCGAATCCAGTCGTTCTGACCCCTTACGGTCAATATATTTGGCATGCCATTCGTTTTTCTTAAGTCCCCAAAACCCGTTTTCCCTAATGTCGGCTGCCGCCGCAATCACAAAGAGGACTGCGAACGCAATTGCCCAAACAATAAAGAAAATCATGAGTATCGCCGTAGCCAAACTTGTAAAGCCCATGTGAACTTCCTTGGCTAGCGCATAGCTGCAGGGCGCGAGCCAATATCAATAAACATGACCAAGCGTTCGGCATCCGCATTCATCATCATCGCCCGCGCATCAACGGCGAGAGTCTCACCGTGTGCATCGTGCGCATAGGTACGAATGTGGTCAGGAAACGTACTGGACATGCGAAACATCGACTTAGAGTGCGCATTTGGTAACTGTGATTCCATGCGGGGGAATTGAGTTGGTTCAACATCCTCACCCGTGACATGCACGTTGTACAATAGCGTTTCACCATCATTAGTGGACAATGATCGAAGAATAGAAGCGTTATGTTCAGGATCACCATCAGTTGTCACACCATCGCTAATGTGCAGAACCGTGACAGGGAAACTATCCCGATGCGCCGATGACCATGCGGCAACGATCCGCGCGCACTCGCCAATGGCGGCCTGCATAGGGGTGCCCCCGTCGCCTTGAGGATCCAACCACACGGGGAATTTCACACTCTGCTCAACAAGACCACCAGCACCGTCATCGATTTTTCGTACACGTTCCTCGACACGCAGTGTGTTATCCGCCACCACACTGATTGGGTTGAAAAACTCTTGCGCCAACGCGCCAGTTAGCGCATTGTGAACACCGTCACCGCCGTAACCTATGACCGCGACATCAAAATAGTCACGCACTCCATCCTCACGCGTGCAACGAATAATCAGATCACGTAACGTGCGATTAAGAACATCGGCAACGAACTGCGCTTTTGTTACCCCAGAATGCATGCCCTCATTCATGCTCGCCGACTGATCAACAAGAAAAACGTACGCCGTTGGCGTTGTGCGACTAATTTCGGCTGAATACATAAATTCCCCCTAGTTGCTAACACGTAAGAGTCTAGGGCCTGGTGGTTCCAGAAGGAAACAAATAAAGGAAAGCGACCATGTGAGGCACCCAAACACTGGGCAAACCCAATGTTTTATTGATTAGCAAGTCGATGAGGGGACAAAACACGTTTAGTAATGCCATACTCAGAAACAACAAGAAACCGAAAAGCTAACGTTAGGAGGTAGGTGTGTCGGGCAATATTGAGCAAGAAAACGCTGATCGACTCAAAGGATTACAAGGCGGGGGCCAACAACAAGGGGCACATCCGACGCCCATTTTTTTAAGAACCGGAGGGTTTCAACCACGAAATGGGTTGGGCATCGCAGCGCTAGTACTTGGGATCATCGGAATGATCCCCTTTCCCATTACAGGTTTTTGGTGCAGCCTGCTCGCCATAATTTTTGGTGCGATAGGACGCAATCGTGCACGCTCAGGAATAGCCACCAACAAGGTGATGGCGACGTGGGGTTTGTGGCTCGGCATTGTGGGTATGTGCATTCAAGCACTAGCTGGATTGGCCATCGCGTTCAGTTAAAAACCTACACAGGGGAGACACATATCTGCGGGAAGTGACTCATCACAAAAACACCGAACCAAAGTGGAAAAACAAAGTCGAAAAAAGGATCGGTTCGACAATGAATATACGGCGCAAGACGTGGGTTACACTCACGGATGGAGGCGCTAAGCTTGTGTGTTTGGGTATGCGTCACACGACAAAAAGCCGATAAATTTTGGGGGATTCATGTCATACGAATACACACAAATGCCGCCACGAAACAGTGGAATGTCTATTGCGGTCATGGTTCTGGGAATCGTTGGACTCGTCTTCCTCTGTGGCTACGGCATTGGCATAATCCCCGCAATCGTTGCCCTCGCACTCACTCCCGGGGCGAAGCGAGAAATCGCGGCTTCGGGAGGCCGACTGGGGGGAACCGGGTTTATTAAGGCAGGTGTCATATGTTCATGGGTCACCGTGGGCATTGTTGGCGCGGGATTAGTAATTGGAATTATTGCTATCGCTATCTCTTTCATCTAGTCGCGCTGTCTCACAAACCGTAGAGGTTCCGCAAAAACCACCACAGCGCAAAAGCGACCGGCAGGAAGAATGTGGCGACAACTTCAATGCGCCTACGCTGGGCGGGCAGCACATTCCAAGCACGCTTGGCGGTGAGTCCTAAAACCAAAAGGACTGGTCCAAGTGCCACAAGGAGGTTGGCATCCGCCGCCATCCACCAATCACCGTGAACGAGGGAAACCACGCTCTGGCTACCTCCACACAAAGGACACTTATACCCCGTCGTTGCAAGCACCGGACACAACGTGTGTCCTAGGAGAATGTCTTGATGGAATCGGGCAACATACGCGAACGCCAGTACAGCGCCCACCAACACGGCAATTGACAAACGCAGCCACAGGACAGGTCGCGTGCCACTACGTCGCTGCTGATCAAAAATTTCCCTGGGTGACACACCCAAATAATAGGTGCTCACTGTCCAAAGCTCACATACTTAGTCAAGACAACACATCGAAAACCGGCAAACAACATGGCACGAAACCAACCCATCCGGGGAAAAAAGCAGGTAACACCCGCCGAAACACATTGGACAGTTGGTGCGCGGACCGACCTGCGGAATAGCTCGTGAAAAAAAGGGGAAAAGAAAAACCCTTCATTCTCCAGAAGCCGCACGGGAAAGGAAGGAAACACGGACATTGATTTCAAGACCCCAGAAACCACTATGGGGACCCGGCGAGAAAAATCTCTCGTCCGCACGGCGCCCAAACGGTAGAAACGTGGAGTAACTCATCTTGCTTGACGAAGATCCGCACGTGACAGATACTGAACAATATTACGAAGGTAAAACTTGGGGGAGCCGTGACTAGCACACAACAGCATCCACAACATCTGGGCAGAAGTGTCGCTGCTATTGCCGTCAGTATTGTCGTTGGCCCAGTGATGATCTGGGCGGGCTTGATCTGCGTCATCACAATTATCCAGCAAGTACTCTCCGGGTTCATTGACCTCTACCAAGCGTCCTGGACCCAAGCCTTCAATCCAGCCGTGTGGCTGGGCCTTGAAAGCATCGGTGGAACAGGTGGAATACTCGACGCACTGATCGGAGGCCCAGGCGCACCTGGTGGAACAGTCAATCGATACGTCACATTCATGCTCTTCGGTCTACTTACCGCCGCCAGTTACGCCGCCATTACCGCGACGTGGAATTGGGCAAGATCCAAGCCACACACAACCTCTCAGATAACCCCGACCCAATAACGAAGGCAACCCACAGTCAAAAATGCGCGGCTGGGCACCAGGGGAAGAAAAGAAAAAAAGGGAAAAACATCGGAAATAACAAGCCCGGGGGATAGCGTTGGGATAACGAATTAGGGGGAAAGATGGGGTTGAGAGACGCGGCCAATTACATGGCCTGGCGGGAAACACGCGCCGTTGAATTGATAGGTCCGTACGCGGTGAAAACCGCAGGGGGCTTTATGAACAGCGCGAACCACATTGTGGTCGACGGATGGCTTTATGCGGGAAGGGATGCAATGTGCTTCTTCGCAGATGACCCCACCATGCTCAATGCCGTGGCGCCCCCAGGGATGGTGGATAGTCGAACACTTGTTATTTCTTACCAAGACTGCGCAGAACCAGTCATCACGGCACCGGGAGCAGCACCCAATGCGATCCTTCATTTCGGGGGTACCAAAGAATTCGTTGGTACCAGCGCAAGAATGCTTGAAGTGGCGCGGATGTGGTTTATGTCGGCTGCTGGAGGCCTCGGAGGCGATACTGATTGGGAAGCACGCTACAACGGGGTAGGCGCACCATTGCACGCAAGAGGGTGGGGTTTGAGTCGGCGCATAAAAAACGCAGTTTCCCTAATCATCGCCGTATCCATATCCATGTACGTACTTGGCGTACAAGCGAGTCGAGGACAGGATTCCATTATTGAAATAATCACGTTCACGGTCGGCGCATTCGTCACCACTGCAATCGTGGCACGAAGCATCCTGACCCTAATCCCGCGCTATGGCAAAGGACAACGGTGAATCGCGGGACGAATGGAATCAATAGGAGTCGGGTGGGTATTCCTATGCCATGCCGTCTGGGTCGCCGTAGTTCTCGCAGCAGTCTTCCTCAGCGTGAATATTGCGAGTAGTCCCGATCGGGAACTAAGTGCAACATCAGTTCTTGACGTCATTCAAGACCGGGGCATTCCCTGTGACGACGCCGAGGTATCTAGACGCTTCGGCACGGTGTGCTACGAGTGCGCGGTTGCCAGTGAGTCATTGTTGATCATGATCGAAGGCTCACCATCAGTGCATACGTTTACTGATCGATTCGCCTTCTCACGACGCGTCATTTGCATCAAAGTGTCCCATCATTTGCCAACTTGGGTTAGCGTCGATTCATAAGCCATTGAGGGGGAGTGGACAAATGATCGATTGCCAAAACATGTAACAGCAGCAACAACAATGGTGATACGGTCATTGTGGGTCACGACATCTGGCGAAAGAAGACATCTGATGCCATCCATATTCGATTACATCGCACTCCACAAGCACCACCCGCACGGCCGGAGAATCCCATGGATTGACCAACGCGAAGGGCAGAAACTCTGCTGGATAGAAGGCAGCGTCCTCGCTCTCAATGTTCCCACCCAAGGAGCATCAGGTCGAGGCCACCTCGTTATTGCTGAGTCGTTTACCGCTGCGTTCATTACCGCCAGTGGAGTCTGTTGGGAAATTGGCCCACTGACGTTAACCACGTCCGATATCCACGAGACGCACGATGGATATTGGCAATTCTTCTTGGATAAACCAATTGGGCTTCACTTTACATTTTACAAGAAAGAAGTGGAACAGTTGATGGCGATACTCCAGGAAAAAAGGTGGCAACCTAATAATGATCAATCACGAAAGGAAAATAAAATGGGGATATTCGGCACAGGAAAGGCTGGGGACAAACCTCCCAAGATTGAGTATCCCCGGGGGCTAGCGCCTGCACCCGGAATTGAGGAAACGTCATATCTAGTAAGTCAAGCACTCGGAAAATCAGGATCAAGTGAAATTCCAAGAGAAGATCTTTCCTCCTACATGGCTGCCTCTTACGCTCACCAACTTGGAATCCCGGAAGGGGACATCATCTTGGCTTGGGGAGCTGCAGCGATTCGAACTCCTGAAGACCAGCGCGAATATCAAGGAACCGTCGTTACGACAAGAAACTCAATGCTCGCCTTCTGGCAGCCGGGAAGAACAAGCCTGATTCACACTTTTCAAGCAAATCACTCAGCAGCCACGGACCAACAATGGATAGGAACATATTCGCTAGGAGCGATCTGGAATGTTGCTGAATATGCAAATAATGATGACAAGTTCATCGTGGGGAAAGCACCTGTGGTTCTCACGGCTCACTTTGGGAAAGACCCACACGCGAACAGGCGCTCACTCACCTGGCTTCACACACTCGCAGTGCTCATCAACTTGTCTGACTCAGATTAGAGAACCGAGGAAGGATCCTTACTCATGATGGCTTTTCGCGAAAACCGCATATTCCCTGATTTTGCCTGATTTTGTTCTAGAATCCGAAAGTGAGAGTGACATAGTGCACGAGCGGATTTTTTGACACCAGTAGCACAAGATGAAAGTAGAACGGTCCAGAATCAAGTCAATAGCGGGGGTAAAAAATGGGGGCACGAGAACAACTGGCACAAATGCACCGCGCACGATTCAACGTGGTGCAGGACCTAATCTCACCAGGGGAACAACTCGTTGACACAGGCTCGGCACGCGCAGAGAGGGTCCCGAATTGGCCCTCACCCGTAGGGAACCAGGACTTCGGAGGCTACATCGTGGTCACCGACAGGCAAGTCATTTATCGAGACCGAATTGGTACAAGGAGCATACCCTGGTCCACCATTCAGCACATGAAGAAGTACCACGTTCGTGGGCTTATGACGACGGGGGTAGAGATCACATTTCAGGATGGGACTGTGGAAGCATTCAGTGGCAACAGCCCTTTCGTAAAGGCTCTGATTCGGCTGAGTAGGTAGCGGCATCTCATGGATATATTTTTATTCGTATTGGGACTCATAGTCGGGTTCACTTGGGGCCGATATGCGTTGAATCCACGTCGTTCGTTGCGTCGGATCACTAACGGCGCCTACGTCCTCAAGCCGCTATTGATGGGAATCGTATTGGGGGGAGTCCTAGTAGTCGGGTACTCGTTGCTCACTCAGTAGACCCACAACGGGTGAACTCGTCCCGCTGGGCAGCCCTGAGTGAAACTGTGACCGATGGTGGTATCAAGATTTACAGTCGGAACTTTTCTACCCTTAAATGAGCGACGCACATTCGAATAATAGATGCCGTGGACGATTCGCAGGGCTACTACGAGGGGCACGCGAACAAGCGGCACAAATACGGGACTTTACGAATATCACTATTATTGAATTCCATAAAAGGGCCAGAGGGGGGAGAAATGTTCGGCAGGAAGCGTCATCGTGAAAAAGCTCGCGATTCCTATATTGGATCAGTATTGGTGACTATGACCCAAGCCGCCATTGCCGTCTCGGAAGAGACAGACAAGCAGGTGGATACAAAGAACACGCTCCTTGATCTGGTTATGGGAACTGTTACGCGAGCGGAAAGTGAACTCTCAGATCCCGAAACTCTGACCTACCTGCTAGATCTAGTGAACTATATGGGTCAAACCGATGAGAATCGTCAAGCATGGCGAATGTTCGCCGAATTAGATGTCGATGAAGAGCTAGCTGTTCATCTCGCGGACACGTTTGACCGATTGGCGTCATCGAGACGAGAGGATGCATACGCTGCCTACTTAGAGGAAGTGGCACCCTCATTCGGATTTGATACTGAAGAAGATGTGCCTTTTGTGTTTCAGATACTCGCGATGCACGCATCAGTAACGATGGTGACTGTTTTTCAAGACACGCTCACCTCGACAAAAGTCGAGCAAGCAGAGCGCCGATTTTGGGCCGCGTTCTATGAAGGTCTGATGATTGCTACGTGGATGTCATGGGAACGCCTAGCCATTAAACACGGCAAGCCATTAGGTTATGAGCCTCGATTATGAAAGGTCATCGTGTAAGTGTGCACACGCGATAGCTGCCATGTGGGCTGACCGCGGCATCGTGACGCCGCTAACTAAGTAGAGCGGCACAGAAGGAAAAAGGGTGAGGGAACATGAACAACATTGAAGCGCGAGCGATTCTTGGTATTTCCTCAAGTGCCACCATCGCTGAGGCACGCAAGGCACATAGAGATCTGGCAAAGATCTTCCACCCGGATCGCCACTCATCAGGCTCTGAAGAAGATACCCGTCGGGCGAATCAAGCCATGGCACAAATAAACCAGGCACTCGATGTACTCAAGGATTTCGACAAAAGAGGAACATGTCAATCCGGCAGGAACACAGGCTCAAGTTATTCAGAAGGGTTCACCTATGCAAGGCCAGCGCACAGGAATGAATGTCACTTGTGTGGTTTTCAACCTGCGGGACCAGCAACTTTTCGCGCATACGCAGGAGCACTCATCTGGGTCACATCACGGAAATTTGAAGGCTCCTTTTGTCGCTTATGTGCCCAAACACTATTTCGCGAAGCCCAATCAATAAACCTCACCCGTGGCTGGTGGGGTCTATCCATATTTCCCATGACGTTCGCGTTAGTGGCAAACATAATTAACTGGGTGCACATTCGGAAAATAGGCAATCCGTCATCCCGGGACTCTTCAGTAGTAACACCATTAACGTACCCCGTACCACCGGCCCGACCAGTACTTCTACGGCCGACGGTCTGGATAGCCAGCGTCGTAGCGATGCTCATACTTTTCGTGTGGCTCGGCTCAGCTCTCGCGCTACCCCAACGGGTGACACCCACGACGGCCTCCACAGTCCCACTCCCTGATATCCCCGCCCCGAATTCAGAGGAAGTGCTCCGAAGGCTCCTCATGGAAAAGGCTTACGATCCCGGTTCCTGCTGGACCGCGCCAGACAGTGCTGGAATGATTTCGCCAGTTTTCTGCAGCGACGTGACGGCAGAGTTCAAAGTATCAATCGTTGTCAGTGACGAAATGGATTGCCCCAATACGACCAGCGGCACCGTTATAACCGAACGAACAAATTCGAGGCGTCCTGGGCTTGTAGCTTGCTTGCAATCACGAGTTTAAGGATGTTGAGGCTCTCCAAATGACAGTACCCATTGCAGCGATAAGGCAGGTAGAGATCCCATTCGACACCAAGTGTTGACGTGGTCGATCCGAGGATAATTGTTAAAGTGCAATATCCAGGGGACGCGGCACGTTACGCCCAATTTCGAGTGAAAAAGGAGAATCCAACCGAGTAAGCCGATAGGCAAGAAGTATTCCTGAAAAGGGCAGTGTCCTGACTGGAACGTGCAGCCAGATTAAATGTTGGATTGAGATTCGAAAGTCATGAATCCACCTTGGGGCAGGTATTCGTTAAGCAAACAGAGCACGGCACAACGTTAAATTGAATTGGGATCCAATCCCTCTGCACGTTCTTGGCCGTAAGATCTCCCACGCCCGACTATCTTGCCTGCATCTTTTTGCCGAAAATTTTTAAAAATGGCTCCACACGCTCCACATTTTTCTAGAACGTCACTGCTGTAACTAGGAACAATTTCATCAGGGCGAATGATGCCATAATCCATGCCCGTAAATTGGTCGTCTGTTTCTTGTAAGCCACAGGTGCACGCGAAAAAATTGAGAATACCCATTTGGTAGAACCGAACCTTCTTACTAAACATGCCCATAGTTTGCACCCGTTCCATTCTCGTTAAGTGTGGTTCACAATTATGGATCATCCATTTCGTGCATGAAAATCCTATCGATTGCTGCCCTAATTTATATTGGATTGTGTACGTTGACTCAAAATCGCACTCGGGTCTAGCAAGACTTTTGGCCATGCGGTGTCTTAACTAGACGATGATCGGACTTGGAGAAACTCAGCGAGGGCTTCGACACGAAACATGTGATCGGAGAATTGATTCAATCCTGAGATAACCACAACACCTATGTTGCCGGTGGCGTTGCAAAGAATCACCGTGCCGCCTACGGCTGCGTACTTTTCTTCGGGAGTCAATGTGCTTCATACGCGTTCGTTCCTACCGCTTCGTGCTCACGTTTCGGTGAATTTACCGCGTAACTCAGTGGAAAGATCTATTGCACGCAGTCCTGTGTGGTGACAGATGAATCATGCATGTAGTGGGGGAGTGGCCCTCCCCCACGATCAAGCTGGACGTGTGCATGCACCATCTTCATCGAATGGCTACTGACGCATCGGTCACAATGTACCGCCATGTTGATCACTGAAAGTGCGAAGCCCAATGCGAGGCCAGCGAAAACCTGCGCCGAGGGGAAACCAAAGAAGCGGCCCAACGAATCCAAGAGCAAGACGCCAACCGCATGTCCAAGAGCCTCTATGAAGACTCCGCATCTAACCTGCGCGGCCGCAACCGTGACCAAGTGCGGCAACAGCGGTCCAGGGCAAGAGGGACTTCTAGCTGCGACTGCTACTCGCGATCAGGTGATTCGCGAACCTCGACGGGAAACTCTCGCTGTTCTCTCCCTCAGCCGGTTGGCCCAACCTCAGCTTGCCGGTTCCAACCGCGGTTTGAGGTTCCCCCCGTTTTGTAGACACGGGTTTATGCGGCTTGTGCCGCGCTTTGGTGGAACTCTAACTCGTAGGCGATGGGTGTTGCGTAACCGATCTTTGAATA
>Ga0209491_10011221_pt1 | contig 10614 bp, 10 predicted proteins | sample BON02_FD_187213 | JGI IMG/M metagenome (GOLD analysis project Ga0209491, IMG submission 187213) | Freshwater microbial communities from Lake Bonney liftoff mats and glacier meltwater in Antarctica - BON-02 (SPAdes) (version 2) | ecosystem: Environmental > Aquatic > Freshwater > Ice > Glacier...
GGGGGGGGGGGGGGGGGGGGGGGGGGGGGGGGGTGTTATTTTGGATGAATTATAAACGGTTTTATTGCAAACAAAAATCAAATTTGTATTTCTTTGATCTAAAGGTTCGGGACCGTCGTTCCGGTGAGAAAATGGTAAAGGGTGTTGCAAAGAGTACAAACAGCAAGAGCAGCACTATGAGTGGCGTGGTCCGGCCTACTCGTCAAAAAAATCACGATCTTCGTGTTCTGCAGCTGAACAAGGATCGAGATGCCCGGGCAGCATTGGACCGTGGCAGCTCTCGTCGCGGCTTGGCCGGCGCTGACAGCATCGCGGCAAACCGGCTGGAAAAATGTGAGCAGAAGCTTGTTCGGGCCACCAAGGCTTTAAATTGTGTGCAGAAAGAATTAGTGCAAGCGCGTTTGGAACGTGATGCAAGCCGGGAGGCTTTGGCCGAGTTGGTGCGCACAACAAACAAGAACAGGGAAGACTGGACTGCACAGATGAAGAAAGCCAAGCATAACCAGAATGTGCATCGAAGTCGACAAGTCAAGGCTGAAGACGATCTCGAGACCAGCAAATACAAGCTGGCACAGGTGTACAAGCAACATATGGCCAGTGCTGTGCAAATCGACACACTGCGTCAGGCAAACCAAAAGCACGTGCTGCAACGGCAGGCGAATGCAGCAGCATTTCAAAAAATGCGTTTACAGAACGATGAGTTGCGCAGGAGCTCGACGAACGCAAGCGAACTAGTAGCAACAGACAAACCCATCCTACCCAAACAGAATCAAAAGGTAGCAGCTGCCCCGCAGCACGCCATCAAAAAAAATCTCCGTCCACTTGATTTGCCAAAGTCCAGTTTTTCCACTCTGAGGTCACCGCAGCCCAGTGTCTTGTCGTTTGAAGCAGCCTCTTTCGCTTTTGAAAAAGCGGCAGCCTCGGTCTTGCCAGAAAAAGCGGCAGCCTCGGTCTTGCCTGAAAAAGCAGGTGCCATACGCGAGCATTCTTCACTGCCAGAATCAGGTGTTTTATGCCAACATCGTCCTCTGGTGAGATTTGCCAACACATTCGCTTGGCAGCAGGGCAAAAAGAGGTTGCAGCGCTATTTGCACGATTCGAGATGTCAAGACGCCATGTCGTACTCTAGTGTAGCACTGGGGGTGTTTGATGGTGAGTCTTGGCACATGTGCACTGTCTTTTTGTTGTCTTGCCGTGTTGACACATGCACTGTGAAGTTGAACTCCATGCCTGTGGCTGTGCAATGCAGGTGTAAGCGCGGGGGGCGACGCTTCGGGTGTGATGGCAGGTATTTTGGCCAAGCAAATCTGCGAGATGGCGTGCCGCATGTCCCCGTCAGAAACCCTCGCCCAGGCCCATGGCTGTGGGAACGCTAGCGTACAAGCTCTGCGTTTGGCCTTCAACAAAGAGACAACCGGTTTCGAGAAGATGGGCCTATACACGGCGAAAGCAGGGTTCTACCCGGCGTCCACGACTGCGACCGTGCTGACGTTGCAGCAGGGACCGCAAAAATCCAGCTGGATTCAGTCGGCAGAGGTGGGCGACTCGCAATGGTGTCTGTGTAGATATGACACCACGTCACTGAAGTGGGTCGTGGTGTATCTGTCGCGGGAGCACTATTACAGCAACAAGGAAAAAAAGACGCCGATGCAGCTCGGCAAATTCCACAACGTGGATACCTTTTTCAATGCCAAGATCAGGGTGGATGCATACTCCAAGTCACTTTGCATATGCCTCGGACCCGCTCCGGAGTTTGTGGCATGTGGCACCGACGGCGCGTGGAGTTTTATGCACGGCAGCGTCGGCATCACGCAGGAGCAACAAGTGGGAGTGTTTGTTAACACTCAGTACGCGAAGTGGCAGGAGCAAGATGTGCCCAGTGCCAGCTTCGTCGCCTTCCTCGGGAATGCTTGGCAGCGCGCTGTCATGAACTTCACCAGCAGGTACCATCACTTGGACGACGACGCCAGTCTGTTTATCGCCGACTTTTCCAAAGACGACTTGGCAAACTTCAGCGACCCGCCTGTGTACTTTGTGACAGACGAGGCATCCGCACAGGACATGGTCGTCAACGGGCGGATTGTACAAGAAACATGCCACACTGTGCTCAGCCAGCCAAATGCAGTGCGATTCCCAGCTCAGGCCATGCCACCGGCCACGCCACCGGCCACGCCACAGGCCACACCACAGGTCACGCCACCGGCCACACCACAGGCCACGCCTGGCTGCAGTGTGTCACCTGGTAATGGATTGTATATGTTTGCGTCTGAGATTGGCCTGGGCGTGCTCGATACAGTGCATAATTCCTGGGCACATCCTGTGTCCACTACGATTCCCGGTGCTTCACTTTGTGAGGGATTGCATGCAGCACAGTCACCGCAAAGAACCGCCGACCTCAGCTCACCAAAGCCCAGGTTTTATGCTTATGCCCATGTGTGTGTGCTTGTTTGGCCCAAAACATCCCATGAAAATTCACACGCTGCGTCCTGTGTGTATAGCAGGTACAATAGGGAACATGGCGATGAAAGCTTGGGCTCTCCTGGGTTGTATCGCCCAGAAAAAACTGGTCTTTCTAGCAGGTATCAGCCAGACCGAGCTGACGACCTCAACTCACCCAAGCCCAGGTTTTATACTTCCGCCCATGTGTGTAAGCTTGTTTGGCCCACAACATCCTATGAAAGTACTTAAGCTGAGTCCTGTGTGTATAGCAGGTACAATAAGGAACTTCGCGATGACAGCGTGGGCTCTCCTGGTGTATATCGCCCAGAAAAAACAGGACTTTATAGCAGGTATCAGCCAGACCGTGCCGCCGGCCTCAATTCACCCAAGCTCAGGCCAGACCGTGCCGCCGGCCTCAACTCACCCAAGCCCAGGCCAGACCGTGACGCCGGCCTCAACTCACCCAAGCCCAGGCCAGACCGTGCCGCCGGCCTCTACTCACCCAAGCCCAGGCCAGACCGTGCCACCGGCCTCAACTCACCCCAGCCCATGCCAGACCGTGCCGCCGGCCTCGACTCACCCAAGCCCAGGTCCCTGTGTATATGCTGGTTTAACCCACAACATCGAATGAAAGTACTCAAGCTGAGTCCTCTGTGTATAACAGGAACAATCGAGAATATGGCGATGATAGCTTGGGCTCTCCTGGTAAGCATCGCATAGAAAAGACAGGTCTTTCTAGCAGGTACCAGCCAGAACGTGTTAACGACCTCAACTCGCCAAAGCCCAGGTTTTATGCTTCCTGTGTGTATATGCTTGTTTGGCCCACAACATCTTATGAAAGTATCCAAGCTGAGTCCTCCATGTATGGCAGAAACAAACGAGAACATGGGGATGACAGCTACGACTTGGGCTCTCCTGGAAGGTATCGCGCAGATAGGACTGGTGATTCCGGCAGGTATAAAAAGCCCGTGGCGATGACCTCTGCACATCAGAGCTGATGTTCTATGCTTTGGGGTTGTGTGCTGTGCTGTCGCTTTGTAAGCTACGTTTACAAGTTGTGTACACTGTGCTTTTGGTTTGTGTGCAGCGTTATCGATTTTTGTGTGTTCTGTGATGTAGTGTAGTGTTTGGAATTGGCTAACGTTGCTGCCACAACAATTTGCATTTCTGGCAGATTGTACAAGCATTTCCGCGGCAATGACACCTATGCCGGCAACCGAACAAGTGCCACCAAGAGTGCCCCCGAGAGGCCTGTTGAGAGCAAACACAAGCAATATTTGGCAGAACCCCGCACACAGCAATCATGGACCCCGTCCGACCACACCCGACAGGATCGGCAAAGTGCTCACGATTGTGGTGGAAAGAAATCTTTGGTTCGCTCGAATTACAAAATCGATCTCTGCACAGATCCTCTGTGTACATCTGCAGCAAATTGCCGAGATGTACATGCCGGTGAAAAACAGCGTTGCAGGTTTTTCTGGTGGTATCACGCAAACGGCACTGGATGCTTGTCACATACGTCCTACAAAGGTGAATGCAGATTCCTGCACGACGTGTAAAGGCCCACGGCGCTTTGTCGCAGGCCACACGGCCTTTGGTTGTCTACAACAGCAGACGATGCAAGGCGGTGGGCGTGGGTGTGGATGGAAAAGAGAGAGAGAGAGAGAGAGAGAGAGAGAGAGAATTGCTCTTATCTTTGAGAATATCGAAACGGCGTGTTTCGTCAAAGCAGGAGCCTTTGGGTTGTTGTGGTCCTTCAAGGACCTTGGAGGTCCTCCGAGGTCCTTGAAGGTAGTATTTTGTGAGGGACCCTGGGGTTTTTGGTGTCCTTTTGGGTGGATGCGGTAGAAACTTGTTTGAGTGTTTGCAAAACAATTTTCGCAACTTTGAGGAAATCGACCCCACGTGTTGTGTCGAATCTGACCTGCACCCTTTGGTTTCACACCCCGTGCGCTCTGGCCACAGGGCCTGTCCTGCACAGTTGTACGCAAAGGACTTTTCTGCAACTCACGTGTGAACCGAATTGTCTGGTGTTGATGGAATGCCGCATTGTTTGCTGTTGACACTTTTGCATTTTCAGCCTTGTAGCAGCAAACATCCCTACATGGGCTTTTTGTGGCTACAGGGTGGGTTCAAAAAAGCCTCGACCCACCCCCAAAAGAAGGCCTGCAAAGGGGGTTTCCGAAAAGCCTTGGCCTTCCCCACAAAAAAAAGGCCTGTGGGCTGCAGATGGGGCCTCCGAAAAGCCTAGACCCTCCCCAAGAAAGAAGGCCAGTGGCCTGCAAAGGGGGGTTCCGAACAGTAGGCCAGTGCCTGCCGAGGGTCGTATTTCTGCTAAAATTTTCACGATGAAAAAAAAAACTAGATTTTTGACCCGATGTCATAAACATTGAACAAAACACCCACCAGCACCGAGCACCGCAGGCGAACATTTCGATGCCGAAGCGTAGCCAGCCGGATGAGACCTGCATTCCCAGCAACTGGCGAAAGATGCCCGAGATTAAACATGCAAGCTTTGCGCTTTTTGTTGCAGACGACACTGGCAGCGCCGGCGACACCGCCTGCAAGGGCCGTTCAAGCGCAACTGCAGAGGAAAGCCTGCAAGTTGTGCATGTCCTGTACACAGCATTCAAGGGGTTGTGGGAGCAGTTTGTGTATAAAGCTGCAGGCCCCCAGCGCCTGATGTGTGGTGAAATGCCTGTCTTGGAGATGAAGGGTGCGGGGGTGCCTGACGCAGATATTGCGAGCCGTGAATTGCTGCTCCAGACTGTGACGGAGTTGCAAGACATCCACATCAAAGTGGTAGCGGTGGAGATACTGCAGAATAAAAAGAATTGGCGTGCCCACGTGCAGTGGTGCTTGTACGAGGAAATCGCGCTCGACGACTGGGTAACAATGTACCACGGCACAGACGAGCAAGCTCTGCAGGGCATTATTGTCCACGGCGTGGCAGGACGATACACCCACCGCAGAGCTTGTGGGGGCGGGGTATATGTTTCGACGAGCTTCAAGGTAGCCTACAATTTCGCACGAGAAAAAGCACTCGGCAAAACAAACACGGTTGTTCTGGTTTTGCGCTGTCACCTCGGAAGAATCAAGACCGAGGACAACTGTGCCCGAGGCTTCGAAGACTTTATCGACAGTGCAAACCAAGTGTGCAACAGCAAGCAGATTGCAGACACGCACCACTATCTGCTGGCAGAGGATGCCCAGATCTTGTGCCAGTACGTCATCAAGACTCAGACCATGGATGCTCCCACCCGCAAGCACAAGCTGGCCAAGTCTGGAAAGGACCCCGCATCGGATAAATCACCCCTCAAGTAAACACGTGCGCAGGGTGCAGCAATAGATACGGTACCTCCATGTGTACATGAGAATATATATATATATGTATGCGCAGTATGCATGGCATTCTCGGATCAGGGCCGGTATGTCTCGAGTCAAAAAACTCGGCACATTGCGAAAAAAAAAAGGTGTGGTGAAGCAGCGGCCGACACAGCCGCGAAGTTACTGTCTGTTAGAAGCTCAGATTCAAGAATTGCAACTAAAGCTGCAAAAGTACGAGCCAGCACATAGTTTGAGCCGCCGTAGCAAATTGCAAATGTTTGCCAGAATCAAAGAGAAATTCGATTACGATCACCCTGAGCAGCAGCGAGAGCCGCCTGTGGACCATGAAAATGAATTTATTTATGAATCCGTCGCGGACATTTCTAGCGTTTACAGCATGTATAATTTGTCCATCTGGGAGGGGTATATGGGCCCCACCAATTCGTTGAGATGTTCCATTGAAACACATCTACGATACGAGCTTGGCGTACACTATGCTGGCTTCTGTCTGTATCAATCCTTTGCTGCCTTGGATGCCAGTCGTGCTGCCCTGATCAAGGCATACATGCAAAATGGGTGGACGTTCTTGTGCAACAAACACGAACAGGAGAAAATTCTCTGGAAAGCCATCAAACAATTTATTTGTGATCTTTGAAGTGGCCACCTGAAATGGTGTACAAGGCTCTAGTGGCATAAGTGCCCCCAAATACCCCCACATGGGCTTTTTTATACACATGCCTAAACACGACCTCTTTTACATCGGCAGCACGTCCTCGTGGTCGACTGTCAATACAAAACCATTGCTTACATCCACACTTGCCTACACAATTCACCTGCAATCTAATCTCACAATGACCTCGCCATGCATCGTCCAAGAAGCAAAGCGCAGATTTTGATTGCGGGCTGTAATGTCCTGACAGTATGTGCCTACAGCCATGGCCACGGATGGAGCAGTGTGGATAAAATACATTGAAGAGCCACAGATTGCACCACAGATTGCATCACCGTGTGTACACTTGCAAATGCTGCCAGTGTGCCTTGCTGTAGTTGCATTTGTACTGTTTATGTACATCCGCCAGGTATATTCCACCTATCTCAGAGAGCAAATGTTGCCGTCCCGAGACTTTTACCCTCCCAGTGCTAAGGCTCATAGCCCTGGTCGACACAACCGTTATAGGCACACCCCGAAGGCATCTTCGGAAAACATCGAGTAATGGCCAGCGCACATCACGAAAAGCACCCTGTATGCCCTGAATTCCAAAATGCCCCCTAAGCCTACAGCTCGAAAAAGTCCTACCATAAGCCATAATGGATTAATAAATACCTCAACAGAAACCTGTTTTTGGCTCTTTTGTCCATATCCCTAAAGGGCCCTTCAAGGGGCCTGAAAAATTACCCTGGCCCCAGGGCCCCCTTGAGGGGTGGATAGGGGGGGGGGGGTGTGTGTATTTGCTAAAGATGTGTCCCTAGAACAAGGAGGCTGCTGCTCTCCGTTTTGTCTGTTTGTGATACGGCGTACTAACGGCAGATGACGATGATAACGACATTGTGTGCTCAATTTCTTTCAACTTTGTAAGGACAGCGGTACTTGACGAATTTTGATTGTCTACATCCAGCGTTTCGGCATGTGACCCAGGCTGTGTATTTGCGAGATGGGTATTTCCCAAAAATTGGGTAGAAGGGCCCGCGTCACCGTGAGGACCGCGACCTGGAACGCCCCCCCCTAGGAAAGGCACATTGGCCGGAGGTGTGCCTTCTGCCGGGGGCTTATGAAGTAGCACTTGCCTTTGGGGGGCGGGGCGGTCTTGCCATGCACCTTCGTATGAAGAAACTGGAGAAGAAATATTGTGCATGGACGAGAACAATCTCATGTAGGTCATAACAATCACCACAATGTACACGTACAGTAGCCAGATGGGCACCAGAATGATCCACCCGAATATCACCATGTTGGGCATGTCGTGTGTGAACCCCACGGCGCCCACGACGCCCTGCGTATAACAACGGCAGCAGATGCAAAAAGCGTACAGAAACAGGCGGACATAATATTCAAGGTTGCTCATGTGTGTGTACGTGTTGCAAAGACTGGGACTGGAGATGGTGGCGGTCATGAGAAAGATGCCGACAATGTATAGGATGTTCTGCTGAAGAAGTTGTTGTTTCTTAGCACTGCCCCACGACCCCCCAATTAAAGCGCCGTCGTGGGATGGGCCCAGTGGTGGGCCTGGTGTGTTTGTGTTGATCTCGTGGCAGAAGAATGCACTACCAAACAAAAACCACAAGACGTAAAACAGTACAAAAACATAATCGTTTTCGTCGTGATGAGCCGTGCGTTGTCGCACAAACAGTCGAATGCAAAAGGCAAAAAAAATGTCCGTGATCACGTGAATGTTGAGGCCAACCAGGGTTTTGTGCGCAATCTTCTGTCCCACGTCTGAGGATTTGATGACGCACATGTCCATCTTTTGTTCCATGACTACCAGCTGCAGGATCAACATGAACACAACCCTGTCAAACACGGGTATGCCGGTGCTGTCGCGGACGGTATCCGCAGCCGTGATGGTCGATAGTTCGGGATGTACCCTGTGCGCATGTACGGAGACAACATCGAACATGACCACGATAATCACAGTTTTCGAGAAGATCCACAGCAACGGAATGAATGTTTCTGTTTTCGAAATGTCAAAGGACATGCTCCGGCACAGTGCCACACTGCAAACAAAAACAATCCGCCAGACTTGTGCCACAAATGCCACCAAAATCCGCTCTGTGGATCCTTTCGTTTTATTTTTTTTATTTCAGAGTTTTATTACAAGTGAAATACTTTCGCCTACTGCCCTCACACGCCCTCGCATAGGGGCGTGTTTACCAAACAAACTACAGCAAGAAATGCAGCAGATTCGCGACAATGTCGACCCTCAGTGTCTGGATGGTGTCGAAGCGCGCGTCGTGCACTGGGATATCCTTGTACAAAATGTCTTGCATGGATTGACACACGTAGACTACTTCGAGTGGGAGCTTGTAGCCCCCGTTTGGCCTTGTATTCGGGAACAGAATGGGTTCGGCAAGGCTCAAGAGGTGCACGCCCGTGTTGTGTATTTCGTATTGTTTCACGTTTTCGTCCAAGCGAGCCAGTGGCAAAGCGGGGAACACAAACTGCATGGCTGCTTGTATTTCCTCGACATCGTCGGGCGTGCACACCATCATTTCGTGCAAACACGCCGAGAGGCCCGTCACGTTCCTAATCATTGTTCGGCACTCGTTTTCGAAAACGTGCAGAGTCGTGCGGTGTAGCATGGCCTTCATTTCGCCCCTAGTGTGCGCAAGCACGAGTTCTGGCTCTCGCCAACCTCCCACAGGACTATTGCACACCGTTTGCACGGTTGTGGAGTGGGGGTCGGTGGGGGTATGCAGGGGCCTCCGCGTCCATTTGCTGGTCTGTTCGCCCCAAAAGACAAACATGCCAGTCATCAAAGGCTCGTATTCCGCAGAAACCTGGCGATTGCTCACCATATTCCAACACTCCTGCCACAGCGCTTGCACGACGACGTTGCGCAATTCTGTCGCATACACACCTTTCTGTTGGGTGTCCTGCCCCACCGTCGTATGCTGCACGGTGTTTTCAGCCTTCTTGCTCAAAGCCTCGCCTTTTTGCATCATGCACGCGGCAAGGCTTTTAATTACGCGCGCCGTGTTCGCTTGCGACAGCACCACACGCTTCCCGATGCTTTCCACCACGATCTTCAGGATGCGGGCCACTTCACCCATCATCACATACTTGCCAAACACAAACGGCACCGGCGTGGTCTCGCAAATCTGTTGCATCATCTCATTGCCACACAGGTCACCCATGAGGGCTGTTTGCTTGAAAAAATTCAGAGCCTTCAGAAATGGAATGGTGCCATTGTCGTTGGACACCCATATTCTCTTGGTGCTGTTTTGCACAAATCGTTCCTGGATCCTCTCTTCGTCGCCCGCGTGCATATGGAGATACCCGTGTGCACACAGCACCGAGAGAAGCACGTGAATGCCGTCACGCACGCCGTCGTTCTTGTCTGTCTGCCAGTGTGGTGCGGTGTGTCGCTTGTGCGACGCACATGTCGAGATATTTGCAACAATATGCTTAATCAATTTGTCCAGCGCCTGCACCTCCTCGTGCTGCAATGCATCGACATGCGTGTTCTTGGGCGTTAACTGTAACATGCACACCCTCAGAGACGAATCCCGCACACCCCTCATGATTTTCTGTAGCTTTTTTATATCCAAGACATGCACATTGTCTATGCATAGACATTCCAGGGGCAGGCTGGCTCCGATGCCCCTGACGGGTGTTGTGGATATCACACACAGACCTGTTCTCCCGGGGCACGCAACACTAAAAATGCCCGGCGAATATGCATTTATTGCCAACAGCATTACCATTGGGTCAATATGTTTTCTGGCTTCACTGGACCCTTGTGTACAGGGCATCATCATGCACATGCCTTTCTTGACGCGCGTGAGCACTGACAGCAAGAACATCGGATGCGTCACTTGCATATAAATGTTCGACATTTGCCATGTTTTGCGCCGCTCGAATAAAGTTTCAACCCTCTTTGTCTGTGTCTGCCACACATCTGGCTGGCACGCGTGATTTTCTTGAGCCAAGAGCATTTCCTGCCGCGTGCTGTCTGTGTACACAACGCCAAAATCGTTGCTTTTCGCCGGGTGATAGGACAGTTGCTTTCCGGGGGCGCTCCCAGTGCACATGCGGGGGTTTTGTTGCGACGCTGTGCCCTACGACGGCATTCAACGCATAAACCTTTGCAAATCTAATTATTCCGTGCACGCCCAAAAACACATTGGGAA
>Ga0209491_10011227_pt1 | contig 10610 bp, 15 predicted proteins | sample BON02_FD_187213 | JGI IMG/M metagenome (GOLD analysis project Ga0209491, IMG submission 187213) | Freshwater microbial communities from Lake Bonney liftoff mats and glacier meltwater in Antarctica - BON-02 (SPAdes) (version 2) | ecosystem: Environmental > Aquatic > Freshwater > Ice > Glacier...
TCCTATGCATCTTTGCCACCCTGTACCTCCTCTGCTCCTCCACCACCCCTCTTCTGGTCCATACAATACATATATATATATATATTTGTGTATGTGTGTATATGTATGCATATATACAGAAACTCATAGGGCTCTTTTGGTATACACACAACACCTCCTCTACTTCTCCACCACTCCTCTCTACAACGACCACTATATTCATATATATGTATATATGTATATATATATATAAATATATATATATATACATAACCTCATAGGGCTCTTCTGTTATACACACATTACCTCCTCTGCTTCTCCACCACTCCTCTTTCCAACGACAACTGCCCCATCATCACATGAAGTCAAAGCGCTCAATTTTTGGAATTCTGGCAGAATTTCTCAAATATTAGCTCTACAGCTATTTCATACACTGAATTCAGTGGCGAGCTGACTTTTGAGAATTTTCCTCTGCATCTCCATGCAATGGGGTTTGTATGGCTAAATCTTGCGAGATTTCTGGTCTAATTTCTCAAAATCAGCTGTACAGCTATTGCACATACCAAATGAAGCGAACTGACTTTTGAGATATTTTCTCTGAAATACCATGGCTAGATCTTGCGAGTGCTCCGCAGCCAACGCCAGACGGAGGGGCGGGTGGAGCAATGCGTGCTGGCAAAAAAATCTCAAAAGTCAGCTTTCTATTCAACTGACTATATTAAATGACCGCAGAGCTGATGTTTGAGACATTTTTGAGACTTCTGCAGCCCACTCCAGGTGGTGGGGCGTGTGAGAGAATGCGCACTGGCAGCACGCATTCAAAAAAAATCTAAAAGTCTGCTCGCTAATGATTTGACTACATGAAATTACTGTAGATGTGTCGTTCAGATCGGTCCCAAAAGTGCCTTAAACCTCCGGTCGGTCCCGGGCAAAAGTATACAGGGCGGCGAAGACTCATAGGATCCCTTATCTTTACAGGTCATTTTCCACAAAAGTGACATATATTTAGTGGCTCTTTTGCGGAAAATGATCTGCAACTTACGGGATCCTATGAGTCTTCGCCACCCTGTACTTTCATGTAGATAATTTCAGTAGCGAACGTACTACATGAAATTACTGTAGATGTGTTGTTTAAAAATTTGCAAGAATATCGTGGACCACTCCAGACTTTGTTATCGTATAGGAGATCATAAGAATAGACAACACTAAAATTACTCATCCGACTTCGTCATTCAGAGTATTTTTTGTGTTGACTATTTTTATGAGGCTTTGTTATGATATATAGGAGATCATAAAGATAGACAACACCAAAATTACTCATCCGACTTCGTCATTCAGAGTATTTTTTGTATTGACTATTTTTATGAGGCTTTGTTATATTATAGGAGATCATAAGAATAGACTTATAGGAGATCATAAGAATAGATAACACAAAAATGACTCCGAATGACGAAGTTGGATGAGTAGATCTACCTCATATCTACTAGACCCAGTCAAGCAATATATGTGTACAATTTAATGTGAGCTATATATATATAGATATTTGTAGAAATTGCATGTGAGCTACATATATATATATATATATGTGGCATATATGTAGATATTTCAGTAGCAAGCAGAGTGTAATTAGCATGCTATATGTATATATATGTGTAACAATTTCACACGCGATATGTATAGATGTGTAGCAATTTCAGTAGCCAGCAATATATGTATATATGTGGCATATACGCATTCAAAAAAATATTCTAAAAGTCTGCTCGAGCTATATATATACATATATATACATGTGTAGCAATCTCAAGCGACCTATGCATATATACATGTGGCAATCTTGCCATATGTATATATGTATAGTTCGCTTGAGATCTATATGACGGCCCATCAAACACGCATGGCTTAGTAGCCATCAGAGAATAGCATGCTACATGTATACATATGTGTGGCAATTTCACGTGAGAGAAATATATGTATACATATGTGTAGCAATCTCGAGAAATCAATATATAGGTGCAGCGATTTCAGTTGCGAGCGGAGAATGGCATGCTATATATATATACGTGTGACAATTTGACGTGAGCTCTATAAATATGTGTAGCAATTTCGGTAGTGAGCTCAGTATAGTAATTTCAGCTCCCTACTGAAATTACTACACATGTACGCGTACTATAGTTATATGTGCTGTAGACGTATGTGTGTAGTAATTTGCAGGAGCAGCCTGAAATTGCTACCGTTAGCTCGCCATTGAAATTGAAACTCATGTACCTGTGCTATATATATATATGTCTAGGATGTTTAGGTTGCAATGAACGTTTGCTGCACGTGTGTATATATAGCCCACGTACATTTGTAAACATTTTAGTATTAAGCTGAGTCGTGCAGATATGTATACATACATATACGTATGCAAATATGTGTACATTCGTTTATATGTATACATATTTGTATAAAATTTATATGTATATATGTGTATATATATGTATATATATATTTATACATATATATATATATATTTATATGTAAATATATAAATATGTATATACAATATATACACACCCACGTATATATATACATGCTGATAGAAGCGGAACACGCCATGCCACTGGTAGCGGATGTGTGCTTGATTTTGTATGGATATATATGTATATATGTATGTATGCATATATATATATGTGTATATACAAATATATATATACATATATAGATATACATGTATATATATGCGTACATATATTTACACATATACACACAGATACATATATACATGTGCATATATATATATATATATATGTACATATATACACAGATAAACATGTATATATGCATATTTTCCCATTTATATACATTTATTCATACACAAACATATTTACACATAAAAATGCATATAATCATATGTGTGCACATGTATGTATATATGTATATGTAAATATCTATATGTATACATATACATACGTATGCATCCATATAATTACACCTACATATATATATGTATGTACGAATACAATTACACTTACATATATGATGTATATGATATGTTTGAACACATTAATATGTACATAAATACACACACATCTGTATATACCTATTGATAGCAGCGGAACGCGCCATGCCGATGGGAGCGGATGTGTGCTGGGGTTTCTATGTATAAGTATGTATATTCATACGTATATATAGAGATATATAGAGATATGTATATATATAAATATATACACATATGTCTCTCTCTCTCTCTCTCTCTCTCTCTCTCTCTCTCTCTCTCTCTCTCTCTCTCTATATATATATGTATATATATATATATAAATATATACATATATACATATATATATATATATCTGAACATATTTATACGCATGAACATATTTATACATATAAATACTCATACATATACATCACATACACGCACAAATACTTGTATACCTGCTGATAACAGCGGTACACCGGGTACATGCCATCGCATTGTTTGCACAGGTGTGTTGGATTGCATCGTGCTGGCAAAAATTCTTAAATTTCAGATCTATGCGAGTTTCACAGGAAAAAGATACCAGAAAGCGGAATGTTGAGACTTTCCACAGATGGGGTGGCTACGCTTAGTAGGCTCCTTAAAATTATAGATTTCTTTTGCAAAAGAGCCCTAGAAAAGAGACTGTATTCTGCAAAAGATACCTATAATTCTAAGGAGCCTACTAATCGTAGCCACCGCAGAGTAGCGATGTGGGCTGGACCATGTGAAAAATTCTCAAAAAAATCGTTACCTACTGAAAGTACCCTATAAGATGATTACAGAGCTGACATTTCAGAATTTTTACAAAAATCACGTTGCGGTATGCTCTTGATAGAAACTCTCCAGGGACAGCTGACTATCGATACAGCGTGGCGAAGATGCATAGGATGCCTTATCTTAAAAGGTCATTTTCCGCAAAACAACCCTATATTTAGTGGCTCTTTTGCGAAAAGAAACCTTCAACTTAAGGCATTCTATGCATCCACTCTATTGAAAAACAACCTTCTGCAGATCCGACTACTCCACAAGCGGTGTGCAATGACTCTGGGGCTGACTTTTGAGAATTGTTACCTGCTGTTCGGCGTGTAGATCTGATTTGCTTTTTCGTGTGCGTGTGCACCCTGTATTCATCGATCATATAAAAGCATATTTAGGTGTATGTATATATATGTATATACATGTACATATACCTATGCATATATATATCTATATATATATATATATATATATATATGTATAGATATGTATATACATGTATATGTATATATAAATATATATATATGTATATATATGTGTATAGATATGAAGATGAATATGCATCTACATCTACGCATACATGCATATATATGACCTCACGTGCAAGCGTGGCTCAGTTAGTCAGAGCGAGGGACTGTCAATCCCTAGGTTGTCGGTTCGATTCCGTCTGAAACCCGACAACTCAAATTCCCATGAATTTGAACTTCATAGACCCTCAAACAAGGGTACTAAACTACTTTTGAAAGTAATAAAAGCAATCATCATCATTATATATATACACATACATATATGTATATATACACATATATATATTTACATACATACACATGTGTTTACATATGTACACATATATGTATATGTACTCATATGTATAAATATATATATATTTATGCATACATATGTACATATTTTACTTATACACACATGTATTTATGTGTATGTATGTATATATATATATACATATATATATATATATATACACACACATATACATATGTAGGTATACATATACTCATATTCATACTGTTATGCATATATACATATATGGATACGTAGATATATGCAAACACATAAACACATACATACATATATGAACACACACATATATTTATGTATAATTATACATATTGATCATCATCAGTGGCTTGCTCCGTCGAGTGCGTGCACGCACCCTGTGGGGTTTGTGCTATGTAACGTAGTCTTCTAAATCTGAGTGAGAATGCGTTCTCTCTTTAGAATCCAGGGGGTCATATCCCAGTACTGTACTATGGGGTCATGGCCCAGTTTTGTTCTCGTGATGGGTGTGTGCGTGTGTTTGATTCTTTGGTCCCAGATACCAGCACCCATCCATAAAGCATTGAAGAATGCATGGTTGAAACTGCAGTTTCTAGGAAAAAAAATTGTCTCTCTCACCCTCTCTTTCTGTCTCTCCCATTGATGATTTCTTTCTTTCTCGCCCAACGGTATACATGCACACACGCAGGCCCATTCTCTCGCTCTCTCTCGCACACAAGGGCACAAATACTCTGCAACAAAAACTGAATCTAAACCATATAAACAACATGCATAAGTGTGGCTTGCTTCTCACAGTCATTTGACCTCCAGACATGTCACTGCAACACACTGTAACACACTGTAACACACTGCAATACACTGTAATACAAACACAACATGTATAGGTGTGGCTTGCTTCTCACAGTCGTTTGACCTCCAGACGTGTCACTGCAACACACTGCAACACACTGCAACACACTGCAACACACTGCAACACACTGCAGCACAAACACAACATGCATAGGTGTGGCTTGCTTCGCACAGTCATTTGATCTCTAGACGTGTCAAACGGACACAATCACACCCGTTCTGAAACTCTGTCGCTCTGTCGCCTCTCGCACACACAAAAAAAACATTCATGGTCAAACTTCAAGAAATTTTCGACCCCATTGCAATTGTCAGAACAGCACACGTACGTACTACAATGCATTGCAACACACAACAACACACTACAACACATTGCAACACGCAGCAACACACTGCAACACGCTGCAACACACTGCAACACACTGCACTTGTCACAACAACACACGTACGTACTACAACACATTGCAACACCCTGCATCACACTACAACACTCAAAAATACACTGCAACCCACTGCAACACAGTCCGGCATGACCCAGCCGTCAATAAGTTTGTCGGCCGTTGGTGACAGATTGAGTGCCACCCACACTGGGTGCCTCTATGCATGTCAAGTAAATAGAGCTCTCAGCAACTAGATTATTTCGTAGAATACCCAACTAATTTTAGTTAAATAAACAACTAAATTTTTCCATGCAGAAATTAAATTTGTTCGATGCCCAACTAATTTTTTTTCAATACAAAACTAATTTTGTTGTCACCACCCAACCAATTCTACATCACTCATTCTATATACAACTAATTCAATACACAACTAATTTATGATGATACACCACTAATATTTGGCCCAATATGCACCACCAATTTTTAGTCCAACACAGGAAAAAAATCGGGCCCAATCCACAACCATGTTTTGACACAATTCACAACTAGTTGTTGACCTGACCCTACACACCTAATTTTGAGCAAAAAACACAACTATTTTTGACACAACACACAATTAATTTTTGGTCGATACATAACTTTGTTTTATACCAAACTAATTGTTGGTCAATACAAAACCAACTTTTGGTGAATACACATCTCATTTGTGGTGAATACACAAGAGATTTTGGGGTCCCTTTCACGACTAAGTTTGGCCCCTTACACAACTAAATTTGGACCATTACACAACTAATTTTTGGACCCTTTGCACAGCTCATTGTTGCCCATGGCTCTACTAATTGCTGGAATAAATGAAGGGCCCGACGACAACACATGTTGCAGGCACAAGACAAATTGGATGTCCTAAACAGTGGGAAAAACATCGTGACCCTGCACGGTTCTGAGACACACCACCACCATTTCACCACCACAACCCTTGAGACAAAGTCTCGCGACCATACGGGATCATGACAGAGAACAAGACAGTATTGCCCGAAACAACAACCTTGCGGCCATCGAGAGGAAGCACGGGAAGAAAGAGAAATGAAACAAAAGAGCGATGGACAAAAACTCGCGACGGACAACACACTACACAAAACATTGATCGTGATGCTGAAGCAAAAATAAAACAGACTTAAAAGATATCCCGTGCTCTGGTGGACTCCAGTGGGCGCGCGACAGATCCGGGGCTGAGACCCTTTCGCTTGCCGCACGCCCCACCATCTTTTGAGTCACAGGATTGAATTGTCGGATGGAAATACGTGTAAAAATTCTTTAGGAAACATTGCCGTCTTGAGGAGCGCTTACCAGGACGACATACTTGAAAACACCTTCGCGTGACTTGTTTTGATTTGTTTAGCTTAGTTTGTTTTGTCGCCGTTTTTAAGAATGTGAGTACACAACTTGACAATGAACATATACACATACATACACACACGAGCACATACGATGTCGGCGCCGCGTGTCGAGGTCACCGCCATTCCCACTATCCACACAGACAGACGCACACGCCGCCGCTGTACCATATCCGTTCGATTGATTTCGGAAACGGACCGAATCCTTCTAGAGGCGCAAAAAATCTTGTTTTTTTCTCGTGATTCCCTTGATCGAGAGTCTTCGATTGTCATCTTGCCATGTGACATCCACCGGGATCCGACCCAATTCCGCACGTCGTGTCACTGTGTGGTAAATGAGTTCGAAAGAATCCTGGATGCTGACTAAATTATTAATCGTACACTTTACACGCCAGCAATCTTCGTCGACTTTCAGTGTACAACAAAAGCTACCTTTCTGGGAGAATGTGGAGCTCTTTTCAAAATTCTGTGAACATCGAAATTGTTTCATTGGTGCACCTGTCTGTAAAATTCAGAATACCAACTGAACCTCTTTCAAATATAAGGTGCAACAGTCAGTCGAAATCATCGAACAAACACATGTGCGCGATGGAGAATGGTGACTCGGCAGCAACCATGCGCGAGACCCTCACGACGTCGGGCTCAGCAAGCTCGACACCCATGCGCCGAGATGTGAAGACCAGTGGCAGTGTTACGGCCAGCAATCATCGCCCCACTCTTCCGTTAAAATACCTTGGATCAGACAAGCGTGGGAGGGAAACTATGGCAAAAGGGGCTGGGAGCCCCCCTCGTCCTCCGCGCACGCTTTCGGCGCGCATGCCCTGTGTTGCGGGCTTGCATCATTGCGCACCGTCGGCTCGCGCGCTCTGCATCGCGCCCCTGCGTCAATGTGGGGAGGTGTCGGCGAGTGCAGGGGGTGCAGGGTGTGCTGCAGCGCCAATCCCTGGCCAGTCGCAAACGCAGGTCAGGAGTTCTTCGGCCAAGCGCGAACGTTCTTTCAGTTGGACCTCCGTCACTCGCGATCGCCCCAGCGTTCCTGCTGCGCCTTCAGCCGAGGGTGCCTCCGCGACTCGCTATGCGCAAACCCGTGTGAGGAGTTCCTCGGCAAAGCGCGAACGTCCGTTCAGCTGGACATCGGTCAATCGCGAGCGCCCAAGCATGAAGCGTGCGCCCCTGGAAAATCCTCGCCGGCGGCGGATCTCGACGACGGGAGCCTACGAGCTTGCGCTATGGACCAAGGCGATGAGTGTCATGGATCGGAAAGGGAAAGCGTCGCGCTCCGCGAGCCCGTCGCCATCGGGCCTCCATAGTGAAAAGCCTCCCCTTCAGCTCCACCAGGGCACACCAGCTTCAGACACATCGACTCACCTGCGCTGCTCTGCGCGCTCGCACAGTCCTCGGGCGCGACGAAACCGCGCAAACACGGTAGCGGTTCGTCTGGATATACCACCCCAAGCTTCTCGTGGTATGCGCTCTGTGAGTCCCAGCCGTGCAAAAAGAAGGCCTCCGGCCCCATCACACCGAGATGCTGCTCCATTGCGCCACACCTCACGCGAGGATGCACGGCAATACTCTTCTGGGTCAGGAACAGCCAACGACAGGCGCAACAGCACCAGCTGGAGCCAAAAGCAAAATCACTCCACTTGCTCAACGCGGCCGTCTGTGGAATTTTCACCCCCTAGACAGTCGCAGTCGACCTCTCCATTTCGCCATTGCAACCAAGTTGCTGCGGCTCGAGGCACTCGTCGACAAAAGGTCGAGTCATTTCTTCCTCCGGTTGAAGCCTTGTCTTCTCCTCGCTTGCCTTCTCTTCGCGTGCCTTCTCCTCTTCGGCGTCGGCTTACGCGCCCAGACGTTGTGCGCTCCGAAGCCAACGAATCGCGTCCCGCTTCGCCCATGGCGAAAAGTGGACCTATCGGCAAGCCGCGCCGTAATTCTGTTATCACAGTAGAGGGTACTATGTCGCGTTCGTCCGCTCTTTTTCCTCCACCTGCAGCAGCAGCAGTAGCTTCCCCTCCAAAGCCTCACTCTCTGTGGACTTTTTCCATTGTCTCCGTGTGGGATGCTTTAATCCATGTTTTTTTCCTGGGTGGGTTTCTCAGCGCTCTCATCCAAGGCGCGGGCAGGGTGGCCAATTCCTTGTCGATTGGTCGCACGAGTTGCTCAAGCGACAGCTCGATTGGTGAAAGTGATGCCTACCAAGAGGATCAACTGTGGGTGAAGGCGCTTGATGATCTGGATGAGGCGACGCGCGAGCTCAATGAGTACGAGGTTCTGCGGGTCCGGGCTGAGAATCGTGTCGCGCTGGCGCACAGCAAGGTCGAGCACATGCGTGCCATCAAGAACACAGCTCCTGCCACCGAGGATGGCAGTTCACAGTCGAAACGCAACAATATGGTTCACAATTGGTGTGTCAGCGGCAGATTCGCTTGACGGTTACCCAGAGTTGTGCTTTTCCCCACGCTGGCGGTGCGCACAAACAAGTCAGGAGCGTGAAGAGTGTTCTTCCGGACAATCGTTTCGAGCAAACCAAAGTGCTCTCATTTCAAGCAATCAGAAGTGCTCTCAATACACAGGCCCCGCGGTGAGCATGACATTCAAAGAAGTTTTGGCAACTATTTACACACAATTTTTCAATAAAAACACTATTCGAACACGTGCATGTTTTCTTCATATTTGGTGTGCACCCAGGTGTGTCGAGTTGTAGCTTGTGCAATGACGTGCTTATGATTCTGAGTGGATTTCCAGTATTCGGAAAAAACCGGAAACCAATCGAATCTTCCAGATTTCCGCCTTGATCCAAAGTGGAGTCCATGCCAATCATTGATATTTGTTTTGACAGTGTTTTTTCTACATGTGCGGGTCGGGAACACGCAGGCACCTTTGTCAAAACAGTCTACCATCGGGAGTGTGTATTGATGGCGGGAAACACATGAATGTTCGAAACCGTTCCCATTGAACAGATTTTCAATTTCGATAGACTTCTAGATTTGCCGTGGAGTCGATTCATAAATCTCCCCTTGCGACTTCAAATTTTGAGTGAAACAACGGGAAACAAGTCATAACTCATTTCACATAAAGTCATTGCCCATTTCATATAACAAAACCTGAAAGTTCCAAGTCCTGTACGAACTCGTGTGGTATCCAAAAAATAAAGCGCCAAAATACCCGGGCCATCATGTGGTATCTAAATAAACTGGCAAAGCGCACAATTACTCCTGTCGAGAATCGTCGGGCAAATGCAGATTGGTGCTCAATGTTCCATTTCCAGTGTGGGATGGGATATTGTTGCGCGGCAACAAAATATACATGCATATATATACGTATAGAGTAGATATTTATTTACACATAAATATATATATATATATGTATACATATATACAAAGTATATGTATATATATATATATGTATATATATATGTATATATATACATATATATATATATATACATATATATAT
>Ga0209491_10011228_pt1 | contig 10609 bp, 6 predicted proteins | sample BON02_FD_187213 | JGI IMG/M metagenome (GOLD analysis project Ga0209491, IMG submission 187213) | Freshwater microbial communities from Lake Bonney liftoff mats and glacier meltwater in Antarctica - BON-02 (SPAdes) (version 2) | ecosystem: Environmental > Aquatic > Freshwater > Ice > Glacier...
AGTGTCGCGTACTCCGGCCGCCATGCCGAAGACCACCCTACCCAGTCAACCAGCCGGCTTATGCCCGGACCACCAACAGGGAGACATGAACCTCCAGCCGCAGATCAACCCGCTCGCGTCATCTGACGTGGGCGGGACGGCTGGCCATGATGCCGCGGCGTGTGTTAGCGCACGCGGTAAGCGTGATGGCGCGAGCGTGTGCGACGCGCGCGATGCCAGAAGAATGCTTTCTCCTACAACCCTGCCTTTACAAGCGCGACAAGTCGTAGCTCCACATATATACATGATATAGATACGCATATTCATGTTTCAGATATGTGTTATGATTATGATGTTATGATACGTGACATGATACTCATTCTATTAACATAAAACCGAACTAATCATACAAATATACGTATATCTATTTATTATGTCCAGAACTAGATACCAGTTTCGTATGATTCTGATATGTACATGATACACAGTGAACTAAAACTAATACAAATATTATACGTGTCTTTTTTGTGTGTTCGGAACCCGAACACACAGTTACGAGTCACCTGATACGATTTTTATGATAATAATACCAATACCAATACGTACCTGACATTTGTCGATACAAACGTGATACGAATTGTACAATTTCACGTGCATGTGCATTTCACGTGCATGTGCATACGGATACGTATCTTCTAGAAACCAGATATGATTTTGATACGTGTTGATATTGTTTTGTAACCCAACGAGACTGATACATCAGTTCTTCTCTTAATACAAGTTGATACGTTACTGTCACGCACTGTTATAAATCTTGTGGTTACGGATACAATAAAAGAGACTTGATAGTTGATACGGATACGTAACAACTCTTTAATTTGACCGACCCCCCCTTTGTATGCCATGCACCATATAGTATTGGTAATGACAATATCGTGTAAGGGCTAAGTCGGAGGCCGGGGGGGCTAGGTGTTCGTACGGTATGAGTAAAAACACAAACATCGTCGATTCCCTAGATGCGCGACTGCCCCCCCCCTTCTGTATTAGCTGTCGCGCCTGCGCCCGCCTGCACCCTGCGCCTGTGCAGCCTGCAGTCATCAGGTCAGTGAGTGACGGCGAACGGTGTTTTGGCCCCTATACAAGATATTCGGTCACTTGGGTGCTAACCCGTGTGTGCAAGCATCAATCATCCCTTTATTACCCCCGCCCATTTGCATTACCCACACTACTGCAATACTATTGCGCGACTTTTGCGCAATATATGACCTCCTACTGACGATTAGCCTTTACACGATATTGCGATGCAGAATATGGTGTGGTGTATGGCATACAAATAAGGGGTCGGAGGGGGGTCGAAGATTGCGCAATAGTATCGCAATAGTATTATTGCAATCGTGTGGGCAATGCAGCATTTTCAATGCAGGTGGGAGGGGGCGATAATAAAAGAAAGGTCGATTCGTGCACAACAGCCTCGAAGTAGAACAATACCTTGTAAAGGCCAAACTGACGACCCTCCCTTCATTCATATGCCACCATACACCATACAATATTGGTAATGACAATATCGTGTAAAGGCCAAACGGTGTTTTGCTTGCAAAGGAGTTTATTTGTGTTTTGTGCTATTTGGCAAATAGTAACAACTATATGTTAGATTTGGATTTGTGCTATTTGAGAACATCTCACAAACTCATGTTACTTTTGCCTCTACAGCCTCTACCTCTATTTATCACAATATAGTAACAAAAACAAAAGCTTGATCACTTTTGTGCTATTGAGAGTAATCTCACAACAATTCATGTTTATTTTTCTGCAATCTGTACAAATAGCAGCAAAAGCTTGATTGACTTTAATTGTGCTATTTTACTAAATCATATCATTTAATTACTAAATCGCACAAACGCATCTTCAGTTGTTGCCATTTTATTATATTATATATGAAATAGCAACAAATCGCACATCAGTAATTGTATTTGTGCATTTGTGCTATTTTATTTATTAATAGCGACAACTCGGGGTAACCCGCTATTTTTTTAAATCTCTGTCGCATCCGCGAGAGATATAGAGCCCTAAGCGGTAACCTTAAGCTCTATACTTGGGGGTACGACAATATAACCATAGTATTTAGCACCTACCTAGTAGACAGTAGACCGAGACGTACCGCCACCGAGGTGACGCTACGACTTTAATGCCGACTACAGGCACGGGCACGACGAGGCAACCTCCCCAAGGCCAACTCGACGTTACAGGTACAGGAACAGGAAGACGCAGAACGTCTTAGGTACACAGTAATACCCCCCTTATATAGCCGCTGATGACCACGCGAGCCGGTGTTCTCCCGAACACTGACCACACGGTCACCCAGCCTACATGTAATGCCGAGATGTAATCCGGGCAGTCAAACCCGATAGATGATGAGACGTAGTCAAACCCGACGACGAGGCCAGTACGCACCGGCCTCGGTCATCATCAGTACAGGAACCAGTAAGGTATACAGGCACCCAAACACCAGATTTATCGTCGATCTTCCAGAGCAACGACTAAGGTTAAACCTTATTCCTTACTCTTTAAGATAACGAACCCTTTTAACAATAGATTAACACTCAGACTCTCTTGTGTTGTGAATGACCATTGCGGACGGACGACAGTTCAGCCGAGCGACGGCCACAGCGTGCCGACCTAACAGAACCTTGACGGAACCTTCACCAGACCAATAAACCACGTCGTGCATCCCGGCAGCTCCATGCCGGGCCCTAGCAACCCCTTCACCACATCGGGGGCTGCGGCCCAACCATTAGCTGAGAACAACCTGGACAACCCCCGTCGAAGATCAACCCGCCCGTGCACGCTGGCGCGGGCGGGGCGGCGGGCCCTGCAGTGGCAGTGTGTGTTTGCGCATGCTGCGAGTGTGTTGGCGGGCGCGTGTGCGACGCGCGCGATGCCAGCGATGCTCTTCTTTCTCCCTTTCAACAAGTTGTAGCTTGACATCTCATCAAATCAATATAAGTGAGTTTATGCGACTTTAACTTTAAAGAATAGCGGCAACTCAAGATGAGTTGTCGCTACTGCTATTGCTGTTACTATCTATTACATAAAATAGCACAAATACTGATGTCTGATGTGCGATTTTTTGCTATTTTCATAAAAAGGCAACGACTCAAAGCAGATGAGTTTGTGCTATTTGATAAAATAGCACAAAGTCAATCAAGCTTTTGCTGCATATTTGTACACATTGCAGAAAAATAAACATGAATGGTTGAGATTACTCTCAATAGCACAAAAGTGATCAGCAAGCTTTATTTGTTACACTATTGTGTGATAAATAGAAATTGAAATAGAGGCAAAAGTAAAATGAATTTGTCGGGTCAATCCCCTGTAGTTGCATTATAGTCCGCTTGCGCTTAGCTTTGTATTAGCTTTTATTAACTTTGGGGCCAGCAGTGGGTGTGGGTGTGGGCGGCGGCGCTCATCTTTGTATATTTATATTTATTATGACATTATTGGATTGTCGGATTGTGTCACTGCTGAGAGAGCTGAGAGGTGTGGGTGGGGGAGTGTCGCGGGGGGTCAGGGTGCCCGGCGGCGCGTGCACCGCGCGGCCACGTGCAGCAGGGTGGGTCCGGGGCGCGGCACGAGCACAGCGCGGCAGCGAACGGCGGGCGACTGGGGCACACACCTTAACGCCCTAACGGGCGCTGGAGAAAGGTCGCACTGCTGTGCTAATATATAACATACACGTATACTGGTATACTAAACACACCAAAACTACTGGAGCATTCTCTGCCTCTGCACAAACACACACATCTACCATCCCGCGCAAAACTCACTCCATCTCGATGTAGTCCTCCTCGGCGACACGCCGCGCGCTCATGCCGCTGGCTCCGTAGAGCGCGCGCGGCTGCTTGCCTCCACCGCCGCGCCTCGGTACGCCCTTTTCGCCGAGCGGCGCCCCGCTCACCGCTCGCCCCCCGGAGGAGGCCATCGCCATTACGCGGAGCAGGACTGGGTCGTTGGGCATATCCATTCCGGGCATCGATTCGAGCCCAGGGAACCCCGGCGGCATGCCTTCTGGCATGCTCCCGGCGCCCGAGAGGGCCCGAGCCGCCTTTGCGAAAGCCCAGACGACGCCCATGACTGCGACGGCGACGAGGAGGGGGTTGCTCGGGAGGCTGCGAAAGAGCTTCTCGGGCTTTGGCTTGTCGAAGGGAAGCCGCGAGCTGAAGAGGGTCAGTGTGCCGGTGGGGCCGTGGCCCAGCGCGACCAGGGGCGGTGCGGGAGAGAAGGAGGAGAGGGGCGAGGCGGCGGCGGGCGAGGCGGCGATGAGCACGGCGGCGCCGCCGCTGCTGCGTGTGTGCTTGCCGAGTGGCTTACCATAGACGGCCTCGGGGGCCAGCTTGGCCCGTGCGTAGAGTCCGCTCACGTTATGCGCCGCCAGGAGCGAGGGAGAGGCGGAGAGTAAGTAGCCGCGCACGGCTGCAATACTGAGCGTAGATGGCTGGTGGCCGCGCAGTCGCTCGACCAGTCGACAGGCGGGGCCGGGGCGGCTGGCAGCCGCGTTCGCCCTGGAGGCGCTCGGCTCGGCCTGTCGGCTGCGCGTGCGTGTGCGCGTGTTGAATAGAAGGATCTCGCCGCTGCTCGTTGCGGCGTAGAGCAGCTGCGGAAGCTCAAGGTCCCACGCGAGCGACGTGATCTCGCCCAGGCCAGAGTGTAGCTCGGACGAACCCGGCGAAACCGAACCGAGTAGGGCGGATGCCTCGCAGGCAGTGGGCTTCGCGACTGGCTTTGAAATATCTACCAGCAGCAGCGCGCCGCGCGTGGCCACGGCGATGACCGCACCGTTCCGCGCCGTCGCCGTCGCGGCGCCGCCGAGTGCGACCTTTTTGCGCACGCTGCCGTCGCGCGCGATGGTGAAGACCGTGCCCTGGGCGTCTATGGCCAGGAGCTGTGTCCGCCGGTCCTTGGTGTAGGAATCGAGCGAGATGATTTGGGCGGGAAGCGCCCTTTTGCGCAGCGAGGAGGAGGCGTCGTCGCCGCTGCTGGGGATGCGGAGGGCGACATCGAGGCTGAGCGAGGCTGGGACCTCGGCCACGTCGGAAGAGCCGGCGAGCGCGGAGGCGGCCGCCGCGGCGCGGGACAGCAGGCGGGGCAGGGTGAGGTTGTGGATCCGGATCTGGCCGTCGCTCGTGGCGGAGGCGACGAACGGGTCGTCGCGCGAGCCCAGCGCGAGCCCCACGATGGGAGAGTGGGGCGCGTGGCCGAGCGGCGCGGTCAGCTGCAGCTCGCCCGACCGGTTGTAGACCCAGAGGTTGCCCTTGGCGTCCGCCGCAGCGACGAGCAGCGGCGAGCCCTGAAAGACGATTTGGCGCGACAGAGCGAGGGCGCGGATCGGCGCGCCCATGGACGCCGTGAAGAGCGGCACCAGCCGCTCCTCGCCGCTGTCCTGCTCGACTGCGTAAAAGGCACCGAGCGCTGCAGCGTCTGGGCTAACCCGTGCGGGCCTCCTCTCCATTGACCCCAGCCGGCGCTCGAGCTCGGCAATGCGCGAGGCCTGCTCCTTCATCCGGCGCTCCGCCTCCTCCTTCACGAAGCCTGCTTGTAGCAGAGCTTTGACCTTGAGCGGCGCCTCCATGGCCGACGCGGTGACATTGCCGCTCGGCAGGAGAGCCGCACCGCTCGGTTCCACCACCACGGCACGCTTCCTATCCCGCGCGAGCAGGGTGATGGCAAACACGAGCGCGGGGCCCGGCATGGGACGGCGAGCGAGCAAGGGCGAAAACCGAGCGGCTTCGCAAACGGTTAGAGCACCAAGGAGCCACTCGCGCGGCACCGACCCAAACAGGTCAGAAAAATCGGCATTCATGTGAACAAAGCCAATTCCCGCACTGCCGTAGCAATCGTGGACCGGAAATTCAGCTTCCGCCATGGCCGCGTGGGCCCCACTCGTTGGCGCTGAGCCGGCAGCCAACGGCACGGCCGGGCGCTGGCTGACCGAAGCCTCCGACCTGGTCGCCACGGATGCCGAGGCGCGCGTCGCCATGTGGTCTGCCGACCGCCTCCCGCTGCGTTTCCCTGTCGAGTGGCCGGCCGCCTTCAAATCCGAGGCGCTCAAGCGCTTGCTGAACAAGTCCATGCTCAAGGGGACGCGCTGCCGCGCCGTGCCGCCTGCGTCCGCGGCGGAGCGTGCCGCGGCGGGCGAGGTGGCGCTGCTAGCGCTGCACTCCTTTGCAAACGCTGAACGTGTGGCGGCGGCCACAGGCTGGGGCGTAGCCAAGGGCTTTCTTGTATTGGAGCTGGCCGACGCGCCGCCCAGCACGTCGTTTGTTGCGATGCGCCACTGGTGGAACGTCAGCTCGGCGGGCGGGTGGATTGACCTCACTCCGCCGTTTGCGCCGGGCTCCTGCGAATCTGCGGCCGACGGACAGCGTCTGCTGGTCGAGTCTGTGCTGGGCGAGAAGGAGGCGGCGCCTCTGACCGCCGCCAGCCGCACTTTTGCTTGCGCTCTAGCGGCTCGGCTCGCCGCTGGCCAGGTAGCTTCGCCGCCGCCCTCCGCGCCGCCGGCGGTGCCTGGCGCACGGAAACAGCCAAGCGTGGCGGCTGCACCCTCGGCGCCAGCCGCGCACTCGAAGCCGACCTCAAAGCCGCCTTCTAGCGGTGGCGCGACGTCGGGCGCGCTCAACTATTCCAAGTGGGACGCTTTGGACGTGTCGGACGAGGAGGAGGACGAAGAGCGCAAGCGCAACGCGGCGGCCGCACGGCAGGCCGCCGGGCAGCGCCGGCAAGACGAGGAGCTGACCGCCGCCTTCAAGGCCCAGCAGGAGTCGGTCAGCAGCGCCATGGACGCCGCGGTGGCCGCCACCGCCGCGGGAAACTTTGAGGCGCTCGACGAGATGGCGGCCGCCGCGCGCGCCGCCGCGCCGCTGTCGCCGGAGATGGAGGAGCTCATCGCGTCTCTGCCGCTCGCGGCACAGCTCGCAGCGCGCGCCGCCGCCGCCAACGCCGCCGCCAACGCGGCCGACGCGACGGCCGGCGGCGGCGGGGGAGAGTGCTCACTCCGTGAGATGCTAGGGGGGACTTCGCTGGGGGGAGACGCGGACGACCCTGAGCTGGAGGACCCGCGCGAGTTTTTTCATAACGACGCCGTGGCTGAGGCTGCGGCCGAGCAGAGGGCGACGCGCGCGGCGGAGCTCCGGGCGAGGGCCGAGGCGGCCGTCGCGGCGTCCGCAAAGAAGGTCGAGGTGGGTCACCGTGTCGAGTGGCTGGGCGACTGGTCGTGAGTGAATCTCTATAGTCTATAGGCCCCAGGGTGCGCGGCATCTGGGCGCGCGAGGAGGGGGGGGGAGGGCGGATGAGGGGGTGGGGGGGCAGGGCGTGCGGGCGGGCGCCGCTCTCACATCTCTGTGCACGCAATCGTGGTACTGCTGTCTTTAGTTGGGGAGGGGCACGCACAGCACTCCTGCTTTGCGATATGCGATATGGAGATGGCGCCGATCAGCTATATAATATAGTTATAGTACTACAGGTACAGGCACAAGGTACAGGCTTTATTCATATTTTATAATAACAATAACTAAAATACTAATATTAAGTATAGTTTTTTGTTGTTGTTGTTGAAGTTGTTGTACAGTTGTACACATACACATACGGTTACGGTTACGGTGTATGCGTATGCTGTATGCAGCGTCCAGGCTCTGGCGCTCTGGCAGCGCCGTATGCCGTATGCAATAATAATTATTTATTGTTTATTATTATTATATAATATTATAATATTATATTATATATTAATAAATTTTATTGTGTATCTAATACTAATCATATTATTATATCATGTACAGCTAATGTATTGTGATTATATAGAATTAGAATGATATAATTAATATAATGATAATGATGTTAATAATGGTTAATGTTAATAAAATATATATAAAATATAATAATATATAAGTAATAAGTATTATATTTATTATGTATTATATATATAATATATATATGTTTATAATATATACGCTATAGCTATATATAACAAGAGTGTTATTATTTATATTTAATTTATAGAGATGTCTTTTTCTTTTAATATTTATGTATTTTAATATTTTTGATAGTGATAGTGCACAATGAAATATACAAATACAAGGTCCGCACCTGCGCCTGCACCCGCACAATGAACGCGTCATCGTCAATGATCAGGATCAGCATGAGCAGGCCCTAATTTTAGTTTGCAAACAGTTTTTGCCTTTCTACTTACTAATAATAAGTGAAACTCGACGCGTGCCGCAGACGTTCACCATTTCATTGCCATTATTGCAAAATGGCGAGTAGCAGCAACTGTAACTGTAACTGTAACTGTTCTTGTTCTCTACTTTAGCTCTATCTATTCTCTAATTGCTAATTGTTTTGGCCTAATATATTTAGCCATATTTCGCCAATATTTAGCCGCCTTCAATTATAACGGCCAGTTCCAGTTCCAGTTGGTCAACAGACCACAGACCTCTCCGCGTCGATGATGATCAGATAACCTGATGATGATTTTTCATATATATATAATCCTAATCCCTAGTCCTAGTCTTAGTTAAACTGTGGCCTGCTCATATACACATATATATATATGATCATATATCTATATAATTATATAATATATATATTATATACATATATACATAAAGGCAAAGGCCGTCCGTCGCTTCTGCTTCTGCTGTTCTCTGGAAGGAGGGCCCAGCCCAAGAAAGGGGAGGGGAAATGTCTGCCTGGCCTCACCCTCACTCACTGCACACACCCAGGCGGACACGACTGCGATCTATACTCTCTCAGCATCTCACTCTACTTCTGGTGAACCCAGGGGAGGGAGGCATAAGCAGAAGCAGAGCACCAGAAACATAAGCAGACGGGCGCCAGCACGCAACAACACGAAACCATACAATCACACGGTGACGGTGAGAAGTGATTCAGAGAGATAGAAAGAGACGGGCCTGGTGGTGTGCGGCCCGCATGGACGCGACGTCGGCGCTCATGCTCCCGAGAAAGCATGGTGGTGTGAGATGCGGCCGGGGCGTGCCGTATAGAAGGAAGCAACGGAACAAAGCAGCAACACCGCCCCGTTTGGGCGACTGCTTAAGAAGAGGAGGCGAGGCAACTATCAACTCCCCGCATCTATTGCCCGTGCTGCACTGGGGCGATATCAGGAAGGGGGAGGAGGTGCGATATATATATATATATATATAGTATACATATTTATATATATATGCATATATATAAATATATATAAATATATACATATATATACATATATATATATATACCGCACTGGTCCTGACCACGGCCGATCCTATCCCCTGCCGCAGCACCGTGGGAAGCCGGTGTCCTTTCTAGTGGGTGGGCCGGGCAACCGTTGCATAGCGGACGCTGGTAAAAGGTACAGTGGGAGCCAACTTGCTGCGCGCCCGCCCTGAGTGCGCGGGCGTGCCTAGGTGTGGTGTCCCCGGCCCATATATATATATATATACATACATATATAGATAAGTATATATACATACATATATATATATACATATGTAAATAAATAAATAAATAAATATATATATATGTATATATACACACACAAATATCTCCTCAGTGCGAGAGATGGGCCAATTCGTAGAAAATGGACACCCGTCTAGTGGGGCGGGCGAGACGCTAGGCCCGACGCCAGTCAGGAGCTCTGGGCCCAAAGGCTGGGCTCAGTGCAACGACCAGCGCCTCCCAGTCCGGCGACACGCCAGCGTTAGTAAACGGGTGAGCACCGAGCGTCTACGCTTAGTGCTGCGACCACTTATACAGGTGTCCTCTCATCGATTAATTCTAACGAGCCACACAAAAAAGCGGGCAGAACAGATTTACAACAAAACTACTCCAAATAGACCTCCTTACTGCCAGACTACTAGCCTAGTTACTAGCTAGTTACTAGGCACAACCATGGTACTGCCATTACTAGCTAGCAATGGATGACTAGGCTAGTAACAACCTAGTAATGCGCATTACTAGCTCGTTACTAGCTTGTTACTAGCTAAGTGATCCATGACTAGCCTAGTAATGCACTACTAGGGTTTTGCCTAGTAACTAGCTCGTAACTAGGCTAGAAGTCTGGCAGTGGCCATTCGCTGCAGGATGCAGCGCCAAGAATGTAGGCTGAGTGCTGCCCCCAAGGGGGGTTAGAGTTAACCCCAAGAGGGTACGCTCAGTGCTGCGACCACTTGATGCTCTTGAGGTCGATGCCCTCCTGCACCATCTCCCAGAGCGGCGACATGGCGCGCAGCCGCTCCACGTGCTTGACGCAGTTCGCGACGGCGTAGTCAATCTCTTCCTCGGTGGTGAAACGGCCGATCCCGAAGCGTATTGAGGTGTGCGCCATCTCTTCGTCCACGCCCTGGAGAAAAAAAAGGAAAACAATGATATGTATGTGGTGCCGGGTTCTTTGGTCGACTATAGTGCCGCAGGGAGGGGCCGCTGATACCGCCGGGAGATACTGAAGCGTTTTGAGGCGTGGGGCATCTCTTCGTCCACACCCTGGGAGGAGAGAAGCGGAATGGGTGCAATCATAAATATACGTCTATTACATCATATAGCATATAGCATATATATATCATTAGCATATATATATATA
>Ga0209491_10011234_pt1 | contig 10604 bp, 5 predicted proteins | sample BON02_FD_187213 | JGI IMG/M metagenome (GOLD analysis project Ga0209491, IMG submission 187213) | Freshwater microbial communities from Lake Bonney liftoff mats and glacier meltwater in Antarctica - BON-02 (SPAdes) (version 2) | ecosystem: Environmental > Aquatic > Freshwater > Ice > Glacier...
TATATATATATATGTATATATATATATATATATATATTCGTATATACATATTTATATATGTAAATATTCATATACAACGGCGGTGCCAGGTTCGGACTATGGGTTCTTACGTGAAATTTGAGGTTGACGCCTTGGGCGGGTTGACCATTTCTCGTGGGTGTTTTGAGCGCTGCTACAGCAACAAGAAAACTCCCCCATACCATTCTAGCCCCACCATGCTCTGTGTTCAAGACGCCCTTTCATGGCGTCGATGTTTTCGTGTCTGGCTGCGTGCTTCTCTTCTGACTCCTGTGTGTAGCAGTCTGTAGCACCAGTCGTGTGTGTGCTGTGAGAAGCGTGTCTGAAACGCTAACGCGGGGAGTGGATTTAGGGATGGGCGGTTTGGAGTAGAAGCAGGCCCTAATTTCCCTTTCTAGTAAGTAAACTCTCGACGAGAGCAGAGGTTGTTCATCTCATTAAAATGGTGAATTGACGTGTTGTTTTCCTATTGTGTTGGCCTTATGTGTTTAGCAATTTAGCCGCCTTCAATTAGAACGGCCGTTTGCCAGCCTCCCTCCGGGTTAGCCGTTGAGTGATTTTACAGTGAAACTAGAGCCTCTTCATGCCTACTAGCTTGGCCTTTACAAGATATTGTTTTCCTTCTAGTCGTGTGCGCACGAATCAATCGTCCCTTCATTCGTCCGGCCCGCCTGCATTGCCCACACTGTTGCAATACTATTGCACGGCTATTGGGCAATATACGACCCCCCCTCGACCTCCCTTTGGTATGCCATACACCACACAATATTGCTAATAACAATATTGTGTAAAGGCTCACTACTAGCCCAAATGAGTTGACCCGCCAAGTAACTGGGCTAGTAGTTCTGCAGTGCGGGGTGTGGCGCGTACGTCCCATCGAGCAAGAGTGGTCCCTAGACTGCAAAACTACTAGCTTAGTTGCTAGGCTGGTTAAACCCATTTGGGCTAGTAGACATTAATAGGCTAGTAACTCGGCAAGCAACACATGTAACCAGCCGCGTCACTAGGCTAGTAACTAGGTTACTAGCCTAGTCATCAGCCAAGTCACGAGTTTACTGGCCTAGCCAGATGCTTACTAGCCCAAATGGATTAACCAGCCAAGTAACTAGGCTAGTAGTCTGGCAGTGTAGATGCCGGATCGGTGTCGGTGGAGAGCCGTTCGAACCCAAACGGTATTGCGATTCTCCTGCCCCAAGCTCACCTCGGCATCGTCCGGCAGCGCGTCGAGCTTCGCCCGCCACGTCACGAGCGCCTCCAGGGGGCACAGCGGCTCAAACGGTGGCAGCTTCCGCGTCGCCGCCGTCATCGTGTCGCTCTTGCGGCCGCGGCTACCGCGCCCGCGCCCGCCGCGCCCGCCGCCACTGCCCTCGCCGCCGCCACGGCCAGCATCGCCGGTTGGGCCGCCGCGGTCATTCGAGGAGGCGGCGCCCGCGGAGGAGCGGCGGCGCTTCTTGACGGGTTCGTCCTGTGCGGCACAAGGGTGGTGGTGGGCGTGGGCGACGCGCTGGGTGGTGGTGGCGTGCGTACCGCGCTGCGGCAGCGGTTGGTGCGGGCCGGGCCGGGCCCGTCCGGCCAACCCACTCTGGGCGAGCAGTGAACGGCCCCGCCCACACTGGCCTGACCTTCCTTTGCAAATCGCTTGACCGCGCAATGTGGCCACTACAGCAGACGCACCTGGTCCTCAAAGTCAGCGCCGTCGTGGCCCTTGTAGGTCTTTGGCTCCCGCTTGCGCAGAGTCCGCTCGGGCTTGGAGGGTGGCATGCTCGCTCGCGTTTGGTCCCCGCTCGTCGGGGCTGCCTGTGCTGCAGCTCCCGAACGCGTAGGCCGCCGAGTCCGAGTGTGTTAGCGCGAAGCGCGATTGGTGGCGGGAAAATACCGGAGGGGGTCCGACGCTAGAACAGTTTTCTACTCGGTTTCCGGCAATGAGTTTCGTCGGTTCCCTGCGTTTAACCGGGATCATACGGGGCAGGCACGTACCATGTCACGCTTCCTTGGCCGTTACTTATACTCTAGCTCTATTAGATATGCGCCATGTTTGGCCGTTACTTATACTCTAGCTCTATTAGATATGCGCCATGTTTGGCCGCGGTCCTCCGTTGCTATCGGATCTGTTCCTCCGTTGCTATCGGATCTGTTCCTTCTGCGTGTGTGTTCTCTTTTGCTTTGTGCATACTTATATTAACTTATGTATATATATCCTGGTGGCACCCTGCTTCACAAAAATCTTTTAAGATTAGAAGCTGGGTACCCAGCCCTCAGATGCCATATTTTAAAACAAAACACAGGTCACACGCACAACACACACAACACAGGAACCACCACACCACCGAACACACGACCGAAACACACGACCGAACCACTTAGCAGCGATCGGCGGTTGCGCGACGACGGTGTGTGCCACCTCCCACGCCAGGATGGGTGGCCGCGCCGAAGTCAGCATGGGAAGCAGGGTCGAAGTCCGACGCGCCCTGGCGCGCGCCAGGGTCCGGCGCGCCCCGGCCGGCCCATCGTGCCCTTGCCAGCTTGAGGCGAGCCGAGGCCACCATATTTTGGAGGAAGGCCACACCCCCCAGCGACTTGAAAAAAATACCGTCGGGGTTTGGTCTCGTCGGAATTATTATCCAAGACCTAAATAATTTTCTGCTCGAAACAAGAAGCCAGCAACCAGCAAGCAGATTCAGAGCGGCGCGCGGTCAAGGAGGACGAGCTGCCCGCGGAGCTCGAGCAGCAAGGTCAACGGGACGAGGCGTGGCGCCGGCTCAGCCACCTGCAGCAGGTGGCGGACCAGCGGCGAGCGGAGCTCCAGCAGCGGTTCGCTGACCGGGCGGTGCACCTGGCACAGCGCCAGCTCAAGAACTTGCGCTAAGAGCCGCCAGCGCCGCCAACACCAAGGCCAGGCGCATGAAGTTCAGGACAATGTGCGCGCGGTCGTCGTCAAGGAGGTCCAGCTGCGCGACCCGGTCACCTGGTCCTTACGGGTGTGTTGCTGTGGAGCTACGACTTGTCGAGATAGTGGAGACAGGGTTGGAGGAGGAAGTATGCAATTGGCATCACGCGCGTCGCGCACGCGCTCGCCCTCACACTCGCCGCGGGCGTTAACACACGCCGCGGCATCATGGCCAGCCGTCCCGCCCACGTCAGATGACGCGAGCGGGTTGATCGTCGACTGGAAGTTTATGCCTTTGGATTGGGTACTCGGGCTTAAGCCCGCTGGTTCAATTGGCTGGGGCGCCGCCGGCATGTTGGCCGGGGCGCGCATCACAATGTCTGAGCTGGGAAACTGGTAGGGTTCTGGTTGTCTGGTTCGTCAATGGTTGATTGGTCGACACGCTGAGGCCGTCGCTCGGCTGAACTGTCGAACATCCACAATAGTCATTCACGAGAATCTGGGTGTTTATTTTTTATGAGGGGGTCGTTATCTTAGAGAGTAAGGAATAAGGTTTAACCTTAGTCGTTACTCCGGAAGATAGTCGATAAATCTGGGGGGTATGGGTGCCTGTAAACCGTTACTGATTCTTGTGCTGATGATGACTGAGGCCGGTGCGTACTGGCCTCATCGTCGGGTTTGACTGCCCAGGTTACATTTTGGCCATACATATAAGTTGAGTGGCCGCGGTCAGTGTTCGGAAGAACACCAGCTCGCGCGGTCATCAACTGCTATATAAGGGGGATATTACTGTGTACTCAAGGCGCTCTGCGCCTTCCTGTTCCTGTACGTCGACTTGGCCTTGTGGAGGTCGCCTCGTCGTGCCCGTGCCTGTAGTCGGCCTTAAAGTCGTAGCGTCGCCTCGGTGGCGGTACGTCTTGGTTTACTGTCTACTAGGTGCTAAATAATATGGTTATCTCGTCTTACCCCCAAGTATAGAGCTTAAGGTAATACCTTAGGGCTCTATATCTCTCGCGGATGCGACACCCCCCGACTAAGATCGAAACTCCGTTGAGCAAGCATACCTAAGTATGTATACTGAATCCGATACTAGACAAGTGGAGGCTAAATAGAATAATAAGATAAAATTAAAGTACTACCAAATAGATCTCCAATGCTTTTATAGTTATAAGTATAGTGACGTACGCTACTGGGTGTCTCAACATAAATCCAGTTAGAACGGCCGTGCTATTACCATAAGTATCTACGCATGTATGCTATAGTTAAAGTATAGTGACGTACGTTACTGGGTGTCTCAACATGTATCCAGTACGAACGGCCGTGCTATTACTATAAGTATATATGCATGTCCCGGTTCTATTTTACCGCGTACAGTAATCATAAAGTAAATATCTATATAGCTCTAACGGTAACTATATATATAGAATAAAAGATAAAATAAGATAGAAATAAATAAAAAATAAAATAAAGCTTGAAACTAAAAAGAATTTCCGTGCGACTTGTGGTCGAAAGAGAATAATTTGTGATAACACATGAGTTATCATTATCATCCGATCTTGGTTTGTATTATCTAACTAGCTGGGCTAGGTTTAGATAATATCACCTTGTTGTTTTGTGTTTCTTACCTACTGGTTTCGAAACGATCGGTTCAATTAAGCTCCGCCTTCCAGGCTTTGGAGTTTAATTTTATTTCCTGCCTACTGGCTTTGAAACTTCTGGTTGAAAGCGAATAATCTTTGATAACACATGAGTTATCATCCGATCTTGGTTTGTATTATCTAACTAGCTGGGCTAGGTTCAGATAATATCACCTTGTTGTTTTGTGTTTCTTACCTACTGGTTTCGAAACGATCGGTTAATTAAACTCTGCCTTCCAGGCTGTGGAGTTTTAAATGTGTTTCTTGCCTACTGGCTTTGAAACTGGTTCCGATTAAATATTCTTATTATGAAATTGAAAATAAGTAACTAGCCTAAAGGCTACCGATCGTATCGTCATACGTAATATCATTAAGGTGTAGGTCCGTATATATATAATCTTGTTAGCTAAACAAAATTATCATCCATTGGTAAAAATAGAACAGACTTAGCGAGGTATTGCTAAGTATAAACGATAGTGAATCCCTCATAGAAGGCTCCATATGTATTCTAAGTTCTAAGAGATCGTGACTATAATCACGGAAGCACAGAACTGGCATCCAGCGCGTAGTAAACGCGCTCGGGGGTATGAACCCCCTATGGGTGCAAGGTTCTACACAAATACCCACCTTTGTCTTCTCCCTTTTACGGAAGTTTTGCTTCGTCAGTGTTTGGCGGATCAATGCCCGGTATTCATGCGTCTCTCTTTTGCAGATTTTTAACAATGGGGAATGTTTTTGGACATACATTCTTAATGGTATAGGTAAATAAAATGAAAGGTATAATATTAATATAGTCTTTAAACATAAATAATCCGTTTGTCTGGGTACCACAGGTGTTTGTTATCGTTATTCCAAACGAGTGCTGCATCTGCGTACAGGTCGAGTTCGTACAATCCTACCTTTCTCATAGCATTATCTCTAGCTTCTGAAAAGGGAGGAGTAGTGAGCTCCTGTGGTGAAAACGTTTGGGAAGGCCAACGAGGGCCGCCAACGTATCTGGTGGTATAATAATACCACTCGCCGAGTTTAAAGATGGCTGAAAGGGGCTCGTACTCGACTGTGTGTGTATCAGTCTTGTATGTGCTTACCGGATGGTAGATAGCGTTAACCTTATTACTAGCGGTTTCTTTATACCGCACTGGTGCCCGTTTCCTGAGAGAGAACCTACCTGCTGACCTGTTTTGAAGTGCAGGGTCGTCAGATGGTGTTACTTCCTGAGCCGAAGGCCGAGGAGGGAATACCGTAGGTGAGCTCTTTCCGTGTTTAGGTTTACGGGTGGGTAATAGGTCGTAAGCATCTAGCATATCGGAACAGCGACGTACGAGTTCGGTACGTGGCTCCCATGTGGCTTCTCTCTTAGAACAGCCTCGCCATTTAACTAGATATTGACGATCTTTGCCTAGGCCTCGGCGATCGAGCAGAGAGTCAATTAAATACTCATCCATCTCGACGGGTACTAAATCGGTCTTCGTATAATATGGTTTAAGGTTGGATACGTGTATCTCGTCCTTGATCATTTTATTCTCTAGATCGGTAATTTGGTACTTGCCGGAGCCTAAGACCTTTTCAACTCGGTAAGGGCCAGAATAGTGATATTCTAGTTTATTAGAGTGACCTGGTTTGCGGCGGCAGACTCTGTCACCACGTAAAAATGCGACATGGGTGTCCTGAGTACGAGTCGTGTCAGCCACAGCGTCGCTCTGAGACTCCAAGGTGGCATCCCTAGCGGCTGTCCAAGAGGTAAGCAGGCGGTTGTGAAGGAGCTTCGCGTATTCTTGAATAGAGGCCGGTAGCTCGTCTAGAGTAATTACCTCTGCTACCGCACGAGGGTCCCCTATCTGTGAAGGAAGTCTAAGCTCACGCCCGTACAAGAGCGAAGCGGGTGATTGACTAGTTAACCGATTAGGGGAAGCACGCATGCTCATAAGAAAGAATGGTAGATGGTCGGCCCAATATTCGCCGCCTTCGTTAGTAGCGCGTGCCAAGGCAACTAAAGTTTGTTGGGCGCGTTCTACTAAACCCACACCCTCATGATGATGTGCCTCAGTAGGTGTTAAATCGGTACCGGTGAGCCTAAGTATGGTAGACGTAAGGTCGCTAACGAAGTTAGAGCCTGAGTCGCTGCGGAGCTCTCTAGGTGTACCGTGGCGGCAGACTACGTCTGATAGGTAAGCGTTTAATACTTGTTCTGAAGTCGGGTCGGTATTAAAAGGTGTAGCCTCTATCCATCTGCTCAAAGAGTCGACGAAGACTAACAACTTAGAATAGCCCCGCTCGCCCTTTATATAGTCATGTGTCGGCGCCATCGAGACGACGTCAACAAAGACTCTATCAAAGGGGTAAGAACCAACGGGAGGACCTTTGGGTGCGGCCGGCCTCCTAAATGGGGATTTAGCTAAACTGCACTCGTGGCACTCCTTAACATGCGTGTAAATATCCTTAGACTGGCCTGGCCAGTAGCATCGCGCCCTGAGCACTTGTGACATGCGGGTCGAACCTAAGTGGCATAGGTGCTCGTGGAACGAAACTAAATAAGCTTGGCGCAATGAAGCGGGTACGTACAGCCTAAGGGCTGCAGGTGATTGGCTATCGCTATCTCCAGGTGGCCGGACACGGCGGTATAGAAGGTTATCCCTTATGGTGCATCTATTAGACTCTTTAAATAACCAACTGTTGTGTTTTAGGTCAGCGGAGGACATAGGGTCCGATGGTGAGCTCGTGATTAAGAATGTAATAATCTCTCCGGTGATTGGAACCGACTGTTGTGCTTCAGCTATCGTCTGATGGCTCTGAGCGTTCGAGTGAAGGTAGTCCTCTAGTATAGAGGAATGGTTCGTGTCATCGCGGCGTATAGCTCTCTCGGCGGCTTGGAGGGAACGCGCGGTAGTGGTGCGGGTACGAGCCTTTCTATTAGATTCGAACTCGAAGGAGCCAGGGTTAAGAGATTGAACGGCGTTAATGTAAGTGGCCCTGTCTAATTCAATATAGGCGACTAGTCGAGATATACCGTCGGCATCTTTATGAAGGGCTCCCGGTTTATGTTCGATAGTAAATCTATATTCGACAAGTTTAAGGGCCCAACGCATTAACCGTGAGGCGGGTCCACCCTCAACTGTATCCTTCATAGTATGTAACCAGCGTAGCGCGGAGTGGTCAATTACTAATCGGAACTTCCGACCCCATAAGTAGGGTCGCCAGTTACGTATGGATTCCAAAGCAGCTAAAAGCTCTATTTCCGTAACGGAATAGTTACGTTCGGCTGGAATAAGGCGGCGTCCATAGTAGGCGATTACCTTTTCGTGGCCGTAGTTATCTACTTGGCTAAGCACGCCACCGATACTCTCCTTACTGCCCGCGTTGGTCTTAACGATGAACTCGCGGTCTCCCCTGGGGGTGGTGAGCACTGGGGATGAGGTAACGGCTTTTATAAGGGTACGTATAGCGATCTGGCATTCCTCACTCTTGATCTCCTCCTCCACGTTAATATCTTTCTTACTGTGGTCAGTTAACGGAGTGGCAATAGTGGAAAAACCCTTAATGAAGCGACGGTAGTAGGAGCATAAGCCCAAGAAGGAACGTACCTTACCAATATCGTTAATCAAGGAGATAACCGTTTTACTGACTGTGTCAATTTCACTCGGGGCCATCTCTAGACCCTTACGTGAAATGACATGTCCGAGGTATTCGGCTGAAATAGCGAAGAAAAGCAAACATTTAGTAGCCTTACAGGTAAGGTTAGCCCAAATGAGGCGCTCTAAAACTAGGTCGAGTTGATGCATCATCTGCTCGAAGGATTGTTCTATACGCTCCTCAACGGTACCGCCTGTGCCGTTAGACCAGATACCAATATCGTCCAAATAAGGCATACATACCTCCCAAGCTAGGCCTTGTAGGACCGCGTCCATAAGGCGGCACACATAGGAGGGTCCGGACTGTACCCCAAAGGGTAAGTCATTAAACTCATATTTTTGCCGGTGGGTGCAGAAAGCCGTTTTACCCTCATCTTCTTCTTTAACAGGCATAGCCCAAAAGCCAGAAGCTAAATCTAGTGTGCTTAAAAATAACGAGTCACGTGACCCGTTCCCGGAGGATAGGCGATCGATCGCCTCTGCGGTTAGTGGTAGGGGGCTGTCGCTAAGGCGCAGCTTACTATTAAGGTCCCTGTAGTCTACGCAGAAACAAACGGCGCCGTCCTTCTTAGAAACTAAAACTACTCTAGATGCCCAAGCTGAGTTGGACTTACCAATAATACCGGCAGATTCTATTTCTGCTACATGTTTATCTATGATACCTTGACCTACATCTCCCACCCTAGAAGGGGGGTGTCGGTGCGCGGTAGCTCCGGGTAGTAAAGGAAGCTCTACCTCCATAAGGTGCGTGTGACCAGGGGACTTTGGGTCAAGGGCGAACGCCTTAATCCTCTTAGCTAGTAGTTGACGAACCCGCTCAAGTTGAGTTGGATTGAGCTGGTTGTCCGGGTCGAGTTGTATAGAGTTTAATAGTACCATTTCTGCTTCGGACAAAGAAGAGAGGGGGTCAGACGGATCAGATCCCCCGGCCTTGGCTTCGTGGATTTTAAACTTTATACTAGCAGAAGCTACTGCTGAGAAGCTAGGGAGCGTTACGTCCATGTGAGAAGTATTCCATACGGTTACATATACTGCTCCTTCGGGGGTAGGTGTTTCTACGCGCATCTCCATGAGAGGCGGGTCCTCCAGTCCTACACGGTTGGGTAACCGATCTACTAATACAGCCGAGTCTAAATGGCTCTGGAAAGTTTCCGGAAGCTTAATTAGGAAGGTTGCTTTGCATCTTTTGGGGATGCGTACTGCTTCGTGAGTAAACAGGAAGCACTCTTCTGAACATAGGCGTGGAGGGTTTCCGTTAGTATTAGGAGTAGTGGGGTCTGGTGGTTCGGGAATAGGGTCGATGTTGAACTGTTGCCCATCCGTTGATACTCGAGGTTGACTAGGGTCAGTACTGAAATCTAAGGGTAATAGGGGTGCTGAAGGCCGGTCTTTCAAGGGGCGGAAGACCTGCTTCCGTCTAAGTCGTAGGCGCTAGCGCTTTCGGCCCTTCTGAAAGTGTGAGTGCCATAGGCCGCTCCTCCCCTGGGGGAATGGTGGTGACCGGGACGTTATGCGCCTTTCTATCATCCTCCCCTGTAAGGAGGGTCATGCTGCATGGACCTGTGATACTAAGATTAATAGTGGCTCCCCTACTATGGAGAAAATTGTTGCCCGGCAACACTATAGATGAGCCTTCTACTACAAGAAAACGGTGCCGGCATTTTAAACCTGCTAAAGTGAATACTATGGTAGCATGTCCGGCGGTGGCTAAAGCGCGGCCGTCTGGCCCGCATACATTAGTATTAGTGTCGTCATAATCTCGCATGACCGAAGCATCAACAGGAAGGCTTAAGAGGAGCTCAGTTGTAACGACTGAAGGTTCCGCACCTGTATCTGCCAGAGCTCTGGGTACTCGAAAAGAATCGTCACTAACGTAATTAGACTGTCCGTGAGATCTACATATTATAAAATCCTCAACAAAAAAGGCAATGCCTACGGCAACCGGACGTGGGGGTGTCGGTGACCGTGCTGTTGGGGATGGGCATGGTGGCGGCCACTATGAGTACGCTAGGCTCGGCCGGCGTCTGGGCTACGAAAAGCTTATGTTGCGCACGGATACAGTTTGCAAGCTGTTCGGGGCTAAGGCGTTTAGATAGAGGTGGTCTGTGTGGTGTGTAAGGGGTGGCTCCTAAACCTAGGTTAGGGCAACCTCTGGGGGGTGGGAGCTTATCCCATACCTTGTAAAGGGATTTATAAAGGGGTGCCTTTGTAGAAACATTGGCTATAAAGTGACTATTAGGACTAATGTGTTTCATTAAGGAAACCATATGTTCCGAAACCGAATTAAGGGATGGGTTAAACAGTTTTCTTCGAGAAGTGACGTGATGAGGCACGTGTTCGTCCGAGGAAGGGGAAACCGTGAGAACCGAACCGGGAATAAGGGCTGCATTCAGTTCTATATTAATGGAATCAGAGAGGGCTACCCAACCGTAA
>Ga0209491_10011240_pt1 | contig 10599 bp, 6 predicted proteins | sample BON02_FD_187213 | JGI IMG/M metagenome (GOLD analysis project Ga0209491, IMG submission 187213) | Freshwater microbial communities from Lake Bonney liftoff mats and glacier meltwater in Antarctica - BON-02 (SPAdes) (version 2) | ecosystem: Environmental > Aquatic > Freshwater > Ice > Glacier...
TATATATATATATATATGATGCATGATGGAAGTAGTGAGCATCACAACCACAGCGTACCTATCCCGTTACAGCGGCAAACATCTGCCGTAGAACTAATCTTAACGTTAAAAGTAAGAGGGTAAGAGTAGTAAGGGTTCACAGGGACCAGGGTAAGGGGGGTAAGGTTAAGAGTAATGGTAACAACGGCAATAAAACAATAGACATACACGAAGAGTATACAAGAGCAAGAGCTAGAGCGCCTTACGCCTGTGTGCGTTTGCCAGCACACTCTCACCATGGCCAACGCATCAAACACCAACATCAACATGGACATAATGGAACGGGCCACAGACAGACACAGATCTGAGGGTGCAGCTTGGCAAGGAAGTAGGCCATTCTGAGTCGATTGGTATTGCTTCCACACGAGGCCAGGGACTGAACCATCTCTGGCGGCTGTGGGCTAGGGACCTCGACTGGAGCGTGCCCTTGTGGGTGTGCGGGACTTCTAAGTTGAAGGGTCGCAGAGCTGAAAGCAACCGCCACATGAGTGCGAGACGCACCGTCGACACGGCGTATGCTTGGGCCGTCCGAGCTCGCGAAGCGCCGCGGCCGCCTTCTATTGCACGAGGCACGCCGTGGATGCGCCGGGCGGCGCGGCGGCGGAGGCGGGCGCCGCTGTGCCGAGCCCGACGAGCCTGAGCGCCGCGCCGAAGAGGCCATCGAGCGCTCCCTTGAAGCTCGCCGCCCACTCGGCGAAGAGGCTGGGCGGCGCGGCCTCGCCGGTGACCGCGCGGGCGGAGGTGCCGAAGGGCTGCTCGCCCAGCTTGTACGAACCGTCGGTGTTCAGGGTCGAGTCGGGCGCCGGCGCCGCAACCTCGACCACGACGTCCTCCGGCGCGGCGACGCCCGAGCCCGCGGCCGCAGTGTACCAGATGGCAGCGTAGGGCGTGCCGTCGGCAGCGAGGCACGGACACTCGCAGCCGGGCGTGGCGGGATCCGCGCCCACGTGCTCCTCCACGGAGCCGCCGCAGAGGCCTTCCGGCGCGAGGGTGAGCTCACACCAGCGCGTGCGAGACTGGTCCTCTGCGGCGCGGATGGTGAAAGTTGGGGCAGCGTCTGGTTCGGCGGGCGAAAAGTCGTAGATCCGGTCCCAATGGTTGACGGACGCGTTCCAGCCCGCAGCGGCGAACTGCGCGGCGAGGCCCGGGTAGGCGACGTCCCACGCACGGAAGGAGAGGGAAGCGCTCGTCTGCGGCGGCCAGAGGGACAAGGCACGGAGAAACTCAGTAAGGCGCCGGGCGGCTGCAGGGAGGCCTGTGCAGCCGCGCGCGCGCAGGGGACTGCCGCGGCGACCCGGCCGGGCGGGAGGCAGCGCACCTCGACCACCGCGCACTCGTGCGTCGGTGCATAGATGCGCAGCTCGCAGTCGGTGATGTCGCGCGTGCGAATCTGCTTGGCCGCCACCGTGAAGGTGCAACCGGTACAATCCAAAAAAGAAACGGAGCCGACGCACGGACCGACAACCACGCGGCACTTCGTGCAGTCTGCGATCTGCACCTGCTCCGTCCGGTCCAGGATGTATATGTTGCAGTCCTCGCAGCACTCCACCTCGATGCTGATACCGGAGGACGTCCAGCGGCTGCCGAGGGAGCCCGGCGGCTTGAGGTAGGTGGCGCCGACGAGCGGTTTGCCCTCGATCTTCTTGCGCGGCCTCGCACGAACGCCACCCCAGCGGAACGAGCCGATCTCCTCGGCCGAAGGAATTGCAGCGGCCATTTTCAAATGGCAAACTGAACCTTCACAGCGACTCTCTTCACAGCCGTGTTTAGGCCTAGAGCTAGTTCTATTTTTGGGGTTTGCGCGGTCGAGAAGTCGTCGACCTTTCGGTTCATCGCAGGCGGGTCGCAGGCGGTCTGCATAGCGACCACGCACCGCAGCGTACTATCATGAGCGAATCACGCAGCGGGTCACGGCAGCGTACGACTGGGCCCGGGCTCGTCGCCGCACTGCTGCTCGCGCTGTGCGGCGCCGACGCGCTTTCGGCGGGGAGCTGGGCTGCGACGTCGCGCTCGTCGAGCTTGCAGCTCGGGCTGCTTCCCTTCCCTCTGTCCGAGGCGCTGCTGCCTGGGGAGACCAAACAAGTCCATCTGTACGAGGCGCGGTTCATCCAGCTGTTCATAGACGCGACCGCAAGTCACGACTGTGTCGGCCAGATGCTTTTCACGGAGGCCGGCAACGTGGTTGGGGTCACCTCGCTGCTAGAGGTTTTGGAATACCGGCAAGAGGAGGTTGGCGTGTGGGCACGGCTGCGGTGCGTGGGCCGGGTCGAGCTTGAAGCCCTGACGGAGACGGACTACGAGTACGTGTCGGCCACGGCCACGCTGTTGCACGACCATCCCGAAGACGATTCGCTCGCCGGGGTGGGCGCGGCGCCCGAGGCCGTCTCGGCGTCGGCGTTGCAGGAGGCGGCGGCCAAGGCGGCCGCGCGCGAGGGCCAGCGCGCCGGTGCCAAGGACACCCTGGCAGGGGCGCTCCAGGCGGCGGCGCAGCTCTCTGGCGTGGACCCCTCGGACATCCTGGCCACGGCGGGCGCCATGCTGGGCTCACTCGACGCGCAGCTCAAGAGCGCGCACACAAGCGTTACCAGCATGCGCACGCGGCTGCGGCGGGCGGCGGAGGCTGCGGACGAGGCGGACAGCGCGGTGTCCTCGACGGGCGAGACGGACGAGAGCGGCACGCGCGTCGAGTGGGGGCACGAGCTGCGCGACCTGAGCGCCGAGAGCTACGCGGACCTCGATGAGCTCATCGCCACGCGCCGCTCGGTGCTCACCGCACCCCTAGGCACCGCCGACGGCCCTCGACCCGCCGCCTGCTCGCTGTTGGAGACGCTGGGCGAGGTCTGGTGCGTCGGCTCGGACGACGAGGCCGAGCGCCAGCTCCTCTCCTATGCCGCGGTGGCCACGCTGCCGCCCAACGAGCGCGTGCTCGCCCTGAGCATGACGTCCACCACGGAACGTATCGCCCATGCGCTTTGTGCTCTGCGCGTGCAGGAGCGGCGGCTTGCGGCGCTGCTAGCGCTGAGGCAGGCCGATACACCAACGAACGCTGGGGCTGAGGCTGAGGATTGAGGGGCGAATGTAGGAACGCTGCACGCTGCGGCTCTGCGGTTCGCCGATCGCAAGCAAGCGCAACTGAGTGGTTTTAAGATCAATTTGTGAATATAGTTGAACATTATTGTGTGTGCTCTCTACCCGTATTACAATACTCGGGAAAAGATGATGATAAGTGATAAGTTTACCCCTACGGTCTACGGTACCCTACGAAACACGAAACACCTGCAATAACACCCCCTCCCCGCCACAGTAGCAGCCGGCCCGCAGCGGCTCACACCGAAACGTAGACACCCCTGCTGCACCAAAAGAAAAGGGTAGGGCCCGTAGACGGACCGCCCCAACCGATTTGGCCCATAGTTGGGCCACCCGGCGCCAAGCTCGCCCCCGAAGGAGGGCCTGGGCCAGAAAAAAACAAAACTCGGGAGTTTTGTTTTAGCGCTAGTCTATTTTTAGCAGAGACTTTTAACCAAGCCATGGGATTAGCGCTGTTATCGCTCTTCGCGACCGGCTTGCATGCGTCCATAGGGCTAACGCCGAGCGGCAGAACGTATCTGAGGCCTCGCTGTGGCACGCCGCTCTGTTCCGCGCCGTCTCCGGGGCGCTGGCCCGCGCTTGGCGGGAGCTCGGGTGCGCATAGGGTGACGAGGCGCTTGATGCGGTCGCCTGTGGCACTGGCGGTGGAGGACGACGGCACGGCTCCGCCGCCGTCCCTTCTCCCACCCATTCTTCATCACCCGCTGATCCAGGCCGTGCTCTGCGCCGCGGGCTACCTCGTGCACGTGGTATTTCTCTCTCGGCGCCATCTGACGCTGGGCGGGTACGACGTCATGCTCGACACGCTGACCGGGCTGGGCGTTCTCGGCGCGGTCGCAAGCTTCCGGCAGCGGAGCGGCGCGCGCCCGATCCCCGCGTGGCTTGTCGGCGAGGTGGATCCGGCCGACGGTTCCGACGCTGGCCGCGAGTGCCTGGACCTGCGCCAGGCTCCCAAACCGGAGAAGCTCCGCATCGCCGCCACAGCGCTGGTGACGCTGCTCGTGCCCTTCTTTTTCTCCAAGGTCTCGTGGTTTTACGACCTGTTGCTATACGGCCTCGCCGCGCTGGGCCTGCCCTTCACCAAGGCCTCGCTGCTCGGCTCGCGCCTGCTCCTCGAGCAGACAACAGTCTACGCACTCCTCTTCAAGTTTATGTCGTCGCGCCACGGCGCTGCGGCCGGCGGCGCGGTCGGCGGCGGCGCACCCTTCTTCGGCAAGGGCTCGCGATGGGTGCGCTGGGACGTGCGGCGGCCGTGGCTGCTGCCGGTGTTGGGCGGGTACGCGGCGTCGCTCGGCATCTTCAACCTGGTCGAGCTGCTCAACCAGTACCTGCTTCCCTTCCTCGACTACCTCCCCGAGGGCCTCGTCGCCAAGCTGGCCAACCCGAGCGACGGCTCGCTCCTCTCGCTATTCATCGCCTCTACCACGCCCTCCGTGGGCGCACCTATCTTCGAGGAAGTGCACTCGCGCGCCTTTTTGCTGCAGGCATTCACCTGCGTGCTTCCGCTCAGGCTGGCCATTGCGGCCAGCGGCCTCCTCTTCGGCGCGCAGCACCTGCAACTGGGACTCGTGCTGCCGCTCACCGCGATGGGCTGCTTCTGGGGCGTCATGTACGCCTTCAGCGGCAACCTGCTCGTGCCGGTCCTCATCCACGCCCTCTGGAACTCGAGAGTCTTCATCGGCTCGGCGCTCGCGCTTTGAGCACTTAATACTAGAAGGACGGGCGACGGGCGATAACAGCCGATCCTCGTTAGAGAGCCGTGAGACAAAGCCCTCTCCAGTCTCGTCAGGGTATTGGGTACACGCGTGGTGGCAGGGTCTTGGTTGCCAAGGCGGGGGGGGAGGACGGGAGGAAGAGCGCGCGTGTCCTATTGCCTATTGCATATCGCGCATAATCGCGGTTTGCGAATAGCGTTGCCGTTACCGGCGCGCGTGACCTTTTTTGGATGCTTTGGTCCGGCTGCCCGGCATGATCTTACGTAAGTCCTTAATTTCCATTACCAACCATTATCAATCATTATCCATTATTAATAAGCAGCTTAAGCTTGCTAATTTTAATTTGAGAAGATCGAAATCGAAAGGGAAAGGCGGCATTCGCGGCAGCCTGTGCATTGCGCATTGCGCGCATTGCGCATTGTTCATTGTGCATTGTGTGTGATGACTTTAATTTTTTAATTTAGTATAATTTATTGAGTTTGGTATTGCGTATTGCTCGCTCCTCATGCACATGCACACTCTGAATAAAATAATAAACGGATGATTTTTTTTTTTTTATTTTTATTTTTATAAAGGATAAACGTTCGTAGCTAGTGTGTGGTAGTGCAACCCTCACCCCCCGCAGGAGACTACGAGGGTACACATACACGACATACACATACACACATACACATAAAGAGCAAAGAACGCCAACGCTAAACACTACACGGCACCACACGACCACACACACACACCAACACACAACACCTGAAAAACCGCCCCAACACACGCACACGCAATCGACAAAACAACTTAGATAGCACAGAGGACGCAAATAGTAACAGCCAGAAGCAAGCAGCAGGGAAGCAACAGCTCTCGCTCAGAAAAAATATGTGTTATGATATAATGTTGGGCTAGCCCCGCCCCTACACATGAAGTAGGGGATGTGGACGAAAGCAGACTCTGTCACCAAGCAGAACTGCGCCCGCCCCCTCAGTTGCGACCGTTGGCCGCGGCCCAGTTGTTCTGGGACGTGTTTCTTCTAAAGGGCCACGCCCTCCAGACGCTGCTGCTCGGCGTGGGCGAGGCCGGCGAGGTGCGCTGCCGGCTGGCCGAGTCATTCCAGTCCATGGCCGGCACTGGAGTGACCGCCTGCTGCCGGCTCCACGCCTCAGGCGAGGGGACGCGCATTGGCAGCGCCGACTCCATCGCGGAGGCCACGTCCGCGACCGAGGCCGCGAGCATGTTTCGCGATGCGGAGGGGTTGAACTGGATCGAGATGATCTCGGGGATGGTGGAGGCGAGCAGCCGCGAGGCGTAGCCCAGCGCCACGTTGGCGCGCGTGAGGACGCTCGAGGCGCCCGGGTTGGCCTGCTCAAGCGTGCGCTCCAGGTGCGCGAGGAAGCTAGGCGCCTGCTCAAACCGGTACATCTCGTGGCCGCCCACGGCGAGCGAGACACCCACGATGGGCACGCGCGCCTCGATGGCGGTGACCATCTCGAGCAGGCAGTAGGGGCGCGAGAGCACCGACTTGGACTGGACGAGGATGAGGCAGTCCGACTCGCGCACCGACTGCTGCAGCAGCCGCAGGTCGCGCAGGTCGTCCGAGTCGAGGAAGCATTTGCGCCCCAGCAGCACCTCGAGCTCCGTCTGCAGGAAGCGCGCCTCCATCGCCGCCTCCACCTTGTAGTGCGAGATAAAGGCGGCCCACTTCTTGACGGGGGGCGACGAGCCGTCAGCGCCCGGCCTGAGGTGGTCCGGCCGTGTGAGCAGCCGCGAGCGCGGTGCGGCTGAGCCCGACGTGCTCGAGGCAAAGGACTGCGCCGAGCCCAGCCCATGGCTCGAGTGCACCAGCCCGTGCGGCGCGCTCGCGAGGCCGACGGCCCCGTAGACGTCTCCAGCCGCGCCGGAGCTCCCGGTGCCGCCAATGTACTCGTAGGTCGAGACGGAGGTTCCCGCCACCGACGTCCCGGCCACCGAGCCCGGCGAGTAGGGCCCCGGCTCGTTGGGCGTCGAGCTGTTGGTCAAGGCCGTGAGGCGCGCCGCGTTGATCGAGCCTTCCGCGCCGCCCTCGTCGCCCTGCGGCCCCCCCGCCTCCCCCGCCTCGTCGCGCGGCACGCCAATGTCCCGCACCGCCAGCGCCGCGTGGTTGCGCCCGTGCGCCTCCGACGCCCAGCCGGTCGTGCCCCAATCGCTGGCGCTCCTGACCCCAGGCGCGACAGGGGGGCCGCCCGCGTGCAAACCCGACGGGGTGGAGGCGCTGTCCTGCGGCGGCGGTGGGTGGGACCCGAGTTGGCAGGCCGGGTCGCCCCTGGACAGGCTGGCCAGGTTGGGCATGCTGCCCAGCTGCTCGGCCTGGTCGAGCGAAGCAGAGATGGAGCTGGTCATCGAGACGAGCTGCGCCGCGTTGGATGCCATCTGCGTCCCCACGTCCTCGAGCGAGGTGCGGTGCAGTTGGTCGAGCCACGACCCATCCGCGAGATCGTCGCCGCCGTTTGGCCCGCCGCCGCCCATCTCCACATCCGTCGCCGCCGGTGGCGGCTTGTGCGCCAGTCTAGTGCAGCAGCAGCGGCGGAGCAGGCACCAGGTGAGGCAGAGCGCGGCGAGCAGCGCGATGCTGCCCGAAGCGGCGAGGATGGCGACTCCGGCGGGGGCGAGCGGAGGCGGCGGAGGCGCCGCCGGCAGTGGCGAATCCGCCGCGCGGCTGACGGTGCGGCTCGCGGGCGGCGGCGGCGGCGGCACAGACGACGCCTTGCCCTGCGTAGGGGCGGCCTTCTCCCCACCAGTCGTCGGTGCAGCTAGCCACGGAGGCGGCGGCGGCGGTGGGACGGACGGCGGAGGGAGGCGTGGCAGTGGCGGGGATTGCGGCGGCGACGAGGGCGGCGGCGGCGAGGGTGGCGGAGGAGAAAGGCGAGGCGTGCCCTTGGGAACCTGTGGCGGGTCCAATGGTGGCGGGGGCGAAGGAGGCGACGGCGGCGGCGGCGTAGGCGTATGCGAGGGTGGCGGGATATGAGGCAGCTGCGGGGGCGGTGAAGGCGGCAGCGACGGCGGCGGCGGCGGCGGCCGAGAAGGTGGGAGCGGCGACGGTGGGGACGACGGTGGCGGCGGCGGCGGTAGGGGCGAGGGCGGTGGCGATGATGGTAGAGGCGAAGGGGGCGGCGGCAATGCCGGTGATGGCGATGGCGGCTGTGGAGACGGCGGCTCTGGCGGCGGCGGCGGCAGGGACCGTTTTCCGCAGTCCTGACAATCTTCGCCGTACTGGCAGAAAGTGACGCCGTCGCTACTACCTTCCCCGCCGTCGTTACAGACGCCGTTCCTGGCGTGGAAGCAGCTGTTGGAGCAGAGCGCGGCAGGCGGGGAGGGGTCGCCGTAGGGGTGGTCGGTCAGCAGCTGGGTGGTGGTGCGATACGGCTCGCCGTCGGTGCGCGCGTTACAATCCCTGCAGTCGGTTCCGAAGGCGCACTTGACGTCCTCTACGCTGCCCTCGCCGCCGTCCTCGCATTCCCCGTTGCTCGCGAAGAAGCACTTGTCGTTGCACAGCGCGTCATTCCGCGCAAAGGTGTGCAAGGCGGACGCGTCCTGCGGCGCGGCCTCACCCCAGACTGTCGGCGGGCGAGCCCAATCCGTGGCGGCCGCCGTGGTCGGCGCGGCCAGCACCACAAGCAGCGACATCTGGCCGACCGCCTTTCAAGGACCTAAGGAGGTCCAAAATAGACCCAGACGATACTCATTTCCGTATCCCGAAATAGCACTCATACCCGTGCACTCGCGACGGCCGAAGGTTTTCGTTCGGCGAACTCCCTGCTATGTCTGTGCCATCCACGGAGCGGAAGAAGCGGTCCTGCCTGGCCAGGACGATGAACTCGGCCATCGATGGCAGCATCCTCGGTGGCGCGATGGGCGCCATCATGGCGTCGAGGTCGGCGTTCGAGCTCGGCGCAGCCGGCGGCGGAGCGCGCTTCATCGGGCTCTCGGCGGTCCGCTCGGCACTGTCCTTTGCGGGGTTTCTCGCGAGCTACAACGGCGGCACCTGCGCCCTCGAAAGCGCGCGCGGGAAGCGGGACGTGTGGAACCCGTTTATGGTTGGCGGATTCATCGGAGTGGGTGGCGCGCTGCCCGGATGGATGACGCCGTTGCCGCATGCGCCTTATCTGTACAGAAATAACAAGGCTCTCGTGGGTGCCGGGCTTTCGAGCGCGCTGCTGTGCTCCTTCTTTTACTTTATATCGTCTGGCGGCTCGCGCGAGCCGGCCCCGGCCGATCTCCCGTCGCCTTCCAGCGCTACGACGCCGGGCGCATCGACGGCGGGGCAGTACCGTCCAGCAATGCCGCAGCCGACGATGCCGCAGCCGGTCATGCCGCAGCCGGTCATGCCGCAGCCGAACGCGGACATGTCCGCGGCGTGGCCCTCTGCGGATCCTGACATGAGCGAGTGGCAGCAGCAGCAGGATCAGATGATGCACGGCATCGGGAAGGAGGATTTGGTCGACAAGTGGAAGTAACAGAACGGTGCGCCTGTCGCCCACCCCCTGGATTGGTGGGCCGGAGGCGCCCGACCGACGACGGCTCGGTCCTCCAGGTAAAGGCGGGTGGCGAGAGTGGGGATGGTGCGCATTAATCTCGTAATAATCTCTGGCCCCATGGCGTCGGCCGTAGCTGGCGGACCGTCCGCAGGCCCAGAGGATCGGTCGTTCAGATCCTTCCTATGAACCTCTCGTACTTGATCGGCTCTTCGTCTCCTTCTCGTTTTCTTGTCGGGGATGTGATTGCATTGTTTGTGTTTGTGTAAAGCAGAGCTGGGCAGTGCGCAGTGCGTGTGTGTTGCGTGTGGGTGTTGATGTGACACAGAGGGAGCACATGACGACGACAGAGGACAGGGGCAGCTAGGTGCTCACAACTCGGGTTAACACTAAACCCGACAGACATAGACATAGGCTATTACATAGGTGTAAAGGTAGAGGTAGCCCCCCCCTGAAGTGTATTTTTGGCCATTTCCCGTTTTCAAATTTCAACGCGGTGGGATACGGTGAGATACAGCGGGATACAGCATACAGCTAGATACGTACGGATACAGCTGGATACAGCGGGATACAGTAGATCTGCTGCAAAATGGATAGACATGGAATCGATTATATTATATTATATTATAAGGATACACGGGATACCAAGGATACGGTGAGATACAGGCGGGATACAGGTGAAACACAGGTGGGGGGACATCCCAAAAATACACTCCGGCGGAGGGCTAGAGGTAGAGTCTGGTGGTAGAGAATAATATATAAGTAAAATGTCCTGGTGGCACCCCGCTTCAAAAATCTTTTAAGATTAGAAGCTGGGTACCCAGCCCTCAGATGCCATAATTTGGAGGAGGCACCCCCCATCGACTTGAGAAAATACCGTCGGGGTTTAGTCTCGTCGGAATTATTATCCGAGACCGAAATAATTCGAGACAAAAGGCCAGCAAGCAGCTTCAGAGCGGCGTGCGGTCAAGGAGGACGATGCCCGAGGAGCTCGAGCACCAGGGTCAAAGGGACGAGGCGGGCGCCGGCTCAGCCACCTGCAGCAGGTGGCGGACGGACCAGCGGCGCGCGGAGCTCCAGCAGCGGTTCGCTGACCGGGCGGTGCACCTGGCACAGCGCCAGCTCAAGAACTTGCGCTAAGACCCGCCAGCGCCGCCAACACCAAGGCCAGGCGCATGAAGCTCCAGGACAACGTGCGCGCGGTCGTCGTCAAGGAGGTCCAGCTGCGCGACCCGGTCACCCGATCCTTACGGGTGCGC
>Ga0209491_10011244_pt1 | contig 10598 bp, 12 predicted proteins | sample BON02_FD_187213 | JGI IMG/M metagenome (GOLD analysis project Ga0209491, IMG submission 187213) | Freshwater microbial communities from Lake Bonney liftoff mats and glacier meltwater in Antarctica - BON-02 (SPAdes) (version 2) | ecosystem: Environmental > Aquatic > Freshwater > Ice > Glacier...
ATACTGGTTTCGGTTCGCTAAGTGATATACGGATTGATGACGATGGACTTGAAGCGCTCCAATCCAACCTGATTCTCTCTCATGCCTGTGGTACTGGAAAGCGCGTTCCGAATAATATTGTGCGCGCCATGCTCTGCCTAAAGGTGTGGAATATGCTTTACGGTAATAGTGGTGTTCATAAAGAAACGGTGCTTCGTTTGGTCGACCATTTTAATTTTGATATCCTTCCTATTATATACACGCAAGGTTCACTTGGTGCCAGTGGCGATTTGGCTCCTCTTGCGCATTTGTGTCTTCCGTTGATTGGCCAAGGCGATGTGATAATGAACGGGAAGCAAGTGTTGGCAAAAGATGCCTTGGCCGAATTAGGGTGGAAACCCCTTCAACTGCGGATGAAAGAGGGATTAGCGCTTCTTAATGGTACCCAATTCATGTCGGCCTATGGTGCGTATTGTGTTTTTCATGCTGAACGACTAGGATTATTGGCCGATTTGATTGGGGCCATTGCTTTGGATGCTTACGGTGGTTTGACCGCGCCATTCGATCCTTCTGTTCATGAAGTGAGACCACATCCTGGTCAAATCACTTCTGCAAAAAGACTGCGGGCATTTTTGAATGATAGTCCACTTGCAACCAAACCAAAAGAGCACATACAGGATCCATATTCTTTTCGCTGTATGCCTCAAGTGCATGGGGCAAGTTTGGATGCCATCGAGCATGTGAAACAAGTGGTTGAACGCGAATTGAATTCAGTTTCGGATAATCCGTTGATCTTTCCTGATGAGGACAAGATTATTTCAGCAGGCAACTTCCATGGACAGCCGTTGGCCATAGCTTATGATTATTTGGCAATCGCGTTGGCGGAATTGGCCAACATTTCTGAGCGAAGAACCTTTCAACTCATCATGGGAAAGAATGGCTTGCCAGTTTATCTAGTAAAAAAGCCAGGGCTGCATTCCGGTTTTATGATTCCTCAGTATACATCTGCTGGAATTGTAAGTCAGAACAAGCAATTGTGCACTCCCGCTTCTGTTGATAGCATCGTGAGTTCTAACGGGCAAGAAGACCATGTGAGTATGGGGGCAAACGCGGCTACCAAACTATATGAAGTGGTTGAAAATGTATATCAGGTATTGGCAATCGAACTCTTCACTGCGGCTCAGGCTTTAGATTTCAGACGGCCAGAAAAAAGTTCGCCCGTTATTGAGAAATTCATGGAACAGTACCGTAAACTCGTTCCATTCTTACACGAGGACGAGCAAATGCATCCGCATATGGTTGGAACGAAGGACTTCTTGATGAAAGTGGATTTGCCTAAAACCTAATCAGAGCTTATCTGGGTCGTTGCCCATCAACACATACTGAACAAGATTAGCACCCATTTGAAGGGCTTTGGTTCTCGATTCATTACTGTCGCCATGAACCGCTGGGCTTTCCCAGCCATCCCCGAGGTCACATTCGAAAGAATAGAATAATACTAATCGCCCATTATGAATGATTCCCAAACCTTCAGGACGTTTCTCCTCGTGCTCATGAATTTTTGGGAGTCCCTTTTTGAAATCAAATTTTTGGTGATAGATAGGATGCGAAAACGGTAGCTCAATTAGTTCATACTCAGGGAACACCTTCTTTATTTCAGTTCTGACAAATTGATCCATCCCATAATTATCGTCAATATGGAGAAAGCCACCTGAAAGCAAATACGTTCTCAAGTTCTGAGACTCTTGATCGGAAAAAATCACGTTTCCGTGACCAGTCATGTGTATGAAGGGATATTTGAATAACTCTTTCGAACCGATTTCAACTACTTCTTGTTCAGGATCTATTTCAGCATTCAATTCCTTATTGCAAAATTCAATCAAATTAGGAACGGATGTGGTAAGATTCGCATACCAATCGCCACCTCCATTATACTTCAGAACGGCAAGTTTGAAGTTCTGCGCATTCAGAGCAAAAGTGTTTAGTAGTACTAGTACTGACCCGAGAAGTATGCTTTTCATTGTTTCAAATAATTCATCACCGAAAGTTAATGCGGTAATTAAGTTGTTGTTTATCAATCACTTACGATAAAATGATTTTCTCAAGGTACAAATAGGGTACAAAACACTCTAGAAACAAGGGGTTAGTTGCTCCGCTTGGTGTTTAATTCAAGTCAAATTTGATTACCAATCCGAGTTCTCCTCAATTAGTGGTTTTCTAACGTGATTTGAATATGAATTTACCATCGATTGAAGTTCAGCTTTTAAAGTTGACATAAGTTCTAAATATCTAGCTTCATTTACTCCCGTAGTTATAAGCCCTTTACTATCAGGGTATGTATCTGCTACTGGCATACGAGGCCATTCATACGACCCAGTTCTAGCGGCATCACAGTAAACATTATCGACAATAATGCGGCATTTATTATCCTTTATCATAAACGTAACGCTGTATGCATACGTCCATCTATGGTTATTCATTTGATAAAAAACGTCTTGAATACTTAAACCTTTTACTAAAATCACGCCTGATTCAGCATCATCACTCTGAATAACATTTTGTGCAGATTTCCAAGTCTGTCCAATGAATAGTTTTGTCTTGGAGTACAGTTCGCTTTTAGAATTATCCAATGAATCAATTATAACATCCCATTTAAAACCAGTTGCATAATCGCGAATAACAGTCCTAACCAAATCTTTAGGAACTTTTGATGTTCGCCCATCCAGCTTTTCAAGTGTGTAGTAATCACCTTCTAAAGTGGCTTTACTTACCTCCGTAGTATCACCTGAATTAAGAATAACTTGGTATTGTGCGAATAGGGAAAGAGGTAGAAAAAAGAGGGTTAGTGTAAGTAGTTTTTTCATGGTCAATAGTTTAGGCAAAGTTGGCAAACATTATGGGGTTATTTCAAATTAGCCATTGATGATTTGAAATACTGCTTTCAAAGTTTATTCAATTGAAACATCTCTCAACAAAACATTAAATTCGTCTGCTGTAAACACAAACCGAATTAACATGAAAGCACTTTCAGTTTTATTAATGCTGCTGGTCGTTGCCAATGTTTCTCTTTGTCAGAGTGTGCAAGGAGATTCAGCAATAGACATGACTAACCATGAAATACTTAAACAAGCTGAAATAGACCTTCATTTTGTAGGTGATAAAATGGAAAATTCAGCCGTTGCCTTCTATGTTGGAACTGCTGCCACTATTGCAGGGTCAGTTCTTTCTTTTGTTGGTGCTCAAAAAGGGAATCAAACTATGCTTTACGTTGGGAGTGGTGTTGCTTTGGGAGGTGCTGTTATTGGTTTTAGTGCGTTTATCTCAATACACAGGTCAGGACTGAAACTGAAGCGGATAAAACTGACTAAGTAGACTAGCCTCCACAATAAAAAAAGTCATCATCTATTTCATGCAATAGTAACAAAATGAAAGTGGGCTTACTCTTTAACGTCAATGTCTAAACCGATAAATGGAGGCCGATGGCTTTGGTGGCCGTACTTATCCCAGTGAATAATTAGGCCGTCAATCATTTCATCTTTGGTTAGGTTATCCAAGTAGAAACATTTGAGACTTAGGCGAATAATCTCATTCACCTGTTCAGGTGTGAGGTCGTTAGCCCTTAGGAAATCAATAAGTTCGTCAAACGTGTTAATCTGGCTTTGTTCCATTGCCTAAACTAATTATGATAGGGTTAAAGTTTTGATCGTCCTCAGTCTCTTGGGTTGGCGGCTTGGGTGTTATCAATTTTGCAACCTCCAGCATGAAGCGTAAACGGGTCTCAGGGTCTGTGGCCTTTAGGTCGAGGTGAAGCTGTCCGTCTGTGTATTCATCAAAGATTTGCTGCAACCTATCGCGCATTTCCTGGGTGCATTTGTTGGGCGTTCCCGATGAACGTCCGCCTGTCTTATGTCGGTGTTTCATTCTATTCATGTCTAAAGTAGATGTGCGGTTAATAGTGCGGCCAATTGCTCCACGGTCGGGGCATTGGCATACGCTCGCGAACAGACAACAACGAACCCTTGCCACGCACGCGAAAAAATTCCCACGAACTTTTGATTTGCTCTCATTTCAAAACGGGTTTAATTCCCACGGCTCAGGCTGCTCCAGTTGCGCCCAATCAATAAGCAGTGGCATTATGTTTGCTTGGGGTGCGATGGTGTCGCTGTGTCTGCTTTGCGTCTGTTTTTCGCTGTTATTTCGCTGTTTAAGTTCTTGTAATCGGTTGAGGTATGGTAAAAAGGTTTCCTTGCCGGTGTGTGCCTTCGCGGTGGCAAAATGGCTATCAATGAATAATTGAACATTCGTTACCGTGCTGCATTGGTTCAGCCGTATGGGCTGGGTTGGTAGCGTTATTCCTGTAAAGTAGTTTTCAAGTTCGGTAATGTCCTGCTCCCAGCTTTGGGGTTTGCTCAAATAGTAAACGGGTTCGGGCTGCTCAAATACCTCCACTTTTGCCAATGGTTGAACGGCTGGTTGTGGCGGTTCAGGTTCAGGAACTGCAAACGCTTTGTAATCAAACTGAATAAGGTAGTCGGCTAAATCAAAACCCTTTTTCCTTTCTGCTTCGCTGGCTTTGCGCTCCAATAGATCGGAAATTGTGAACGTGGCAAGGTGTGAAAGTTCCCGTGCTTTATCGCTCCATTTGTCAAAACCTCCTAAGTCCGGAAATAGTGTAACGCTTCGCCCTTTCAGTATGCTACACTTTACAGCATTGAAATTGCTTAAACCTCCAAACGCTAAACAAATAAACTGTGGTAAATAAACGCTGGCAATAACAGCCGCTTTTTCGCTTTCAAAAATCGCACAGGGTTTTGTTTTATCAATTAGTAAGTGTTCACCAAACAAACATTGCCCTAACTCAAATTCAGGCTGCTTAATGGCTTTATGTACCCAGTTGATATGGTTGAACGGTTCTTTGATTCTTTTGCCCGTGGTGGGGCTGTAAAGCATGATTTTACCCGTCCTAACTTTGCCGTGTTGGTCAATCTGCCAAAACACGGTTGCCCCGTCCCAATGCTTTGAACTGGCAATGAAATAACGGCTTATTGCTTCGCTTGAAATCTCAACCCCGAACAGACCAATAAGGAATTTTACAAAGTGGTTCGCTTCGTGTCCTTTCAGGCTGGCTTTGAATACCTCAACGGGAATGAATGAAGCGGGCTTTGGTTGAGGTGTAACAGGTCGGGGCTTGTATGCTGTGGGCTGGGTTGTATCAATTGAAATACCGTTATCCTGAAAGTATTGTTTCGGGGTGTAATGGTGTCCACAATTAGTTTCACGGTTGCACCTTCCAACGCTGGGGTGTAGGTGTTCGCCCGTGTCCGTATCAATGTACCGTGAAAAGGTTTTATCCTTACCACAATTCGGGGCTGGGCAACGGTAACGGCTACTCATTCCCTCGTATGGCTCTAATATGTATCGGTGTTCACTCATTCGTTATTTGTGGAGGTGTAACAGGTGTAACATCTGTAACAGGTGTTACAAGTGTTACAGGTGTTACAGTTATCCATTGTCTTTAAGTAATCGGCTAACCTTCATGTGAGAACAACCCAGTTCAGTCCCTATTTCACGAAAGCTTTTGCCTTGTTCTCTTAATTCAATAATTCGTTCAATTTGAATAGCCTTATCCTGTTCGGTGTATTGTTTCAGGTGTTCTTGTTCCGTTCCGAAATTGAGAAACTCAAAGTGTAAGAAGTTGTGGGGCTTGTCAATTTGGCAAACGCAAACATTTTCAGCATCGTAAATCTGTTCGGTGTTCCGTTGCTTTATCTGTTTCAGGTAACGCAAGCTTTTATCTGCTTGGCTTTCTCCTATCGCAAATGAACTATCGCAAAAGTTGATAAGCATCTTACTGCCTTGTAAATCGTTCCTTGTAATTGGTTTTGATAAGTCCCGTTTTGGGGTGTGTGCAAGGGCTAATATTGAAAGCCCGTATTTGCTCTTTAACGCCTTCAAATGCTTCATTAAAGGCAAGGCATCTTTTGCTGTTTCGGTTGCGTTTTTCAGGTACGTGAGGTTGTCAATGATTAGAACCTTCGCGCCCGTTTCGGTAATGCTTCGCTCCAATGAATGATTGAGGTAATTTTCAAATGATTGTGTATCGGGAATTTCAGCATCGGGGTTCATCTCAACACGAAAAAAATTAGCGTTCCATTCGTAATCATTTTCATAGTCTATTGAGTAACGGTTCTGAAACTGCTTTTCGCCTAACTCAAAATCAAAGTATAAGATTGGCTGCTTTGCTGCTTCCAATTTGAAGCCCCGTATCTGTTCGCCTTTACTTATACTGTCCCCTATCTGAACGGCTAAGATTGACTTGCCCAAATTGGTATCTGCAAACAGAATACAAAGTTCACTTTCAAACCAAAACTCCCCGAATAACGTCTTTGGAATAGGTCGCGTTTTAGCTTGCTCAATCCATTGGTTTGCTGTCTTAACGGTAAACAGTCCTTTGCTTTCTTTGGCTTCGTTGCTTTGCCTTATTAACTGGTCGGCTTCGTTCTTTATGTCCTCAACCCCAATACCGTATTTATCAAACTCAAAATTTGTGTTCAGTTCCATATCAAAACAAGTTTAGTTGGTTTGACTTCGGGAATATTTCGGGGTTAGTGGTAAGACGTTGCACCCCTTCATGTTTGGAAACAGGGCAAGTAATTAAGCTGACTATTTTAATACGGTCTTGCTTTTTCCACTTTGATACATAACGGCAAATGTTAGGTCGCATTATTCCCGTTTCAACCTCCACCATTAACATGGTTTTGGGCTGCTTGTAAAACGCTGCAAATACCCGTTTCATTTGCCCTTCATAATGCTTATCTTCGTTCGTTCCGTCCAAAGAACTTGGGGTAATGTTATGTTCGTTCATAACATTACCCCTTTTTTGATTTTAGATACTGGTCGGCTTCGCTGGCTGTTTCTGCCAACGTCTTACGCCTGCCTTGCTTTAAGTAATCCATTAACTCAATACGGGAAAAGTAAAGCCGTTTGGAACGCTTCATTACTGGCAGTTCGCCCCTGCTTACCATTGTATAAACAGTGGCAACTGCCAAATTCAAAAATTCGGCTGCTTCGTGAACTGTTAAAAGTTGGTCGGGGGTTTCGGTTGGTTGCTCAACCTTCGGGGTTTCTGAAATTGCTTTGCGAACAGCATTTTGAATAAGGCTGTTTAGCTGCTCGCTGTCAAGTTGTAATAGTATCATTTGCTTACAAGTTTTTAAATTACTTGCTGCAAAGTTTGCCCGAATAGTAACGGGGGTTTATAGACGTAATATTAGGTCAATATTGATTATTTAGTTTTGGTTTGATAATGGGCGTTTTGTGTGGCTTGTTTCATATCCTCAAATATTCTTAAATTGACTTCCAAAGGTTGGTTTTTCAAAGCCTGTGAAAGGTTTGCATGATATTTTGAGAGGTCACTCCCGAAAAACTCACCTGCCTGTTTCATAAATAATTCTTTGCTGGGAATTTGTCCGTCCGTCTTATTAAAAAATCGTAATTCATACAAAGCATTTAGTACCCTTATCAAATCGGTTTTTGCTCCTTTCTTATCGGAAAGTTTGAAAACGGTTTTTGTTTTTGGTGTGGTGGTGGCTGTTTCAATTGACTGTTCATATTCGCAACGGCTCAACTCTGTTTTAATCCATTGAACAAAACCCATACTTTCATAGAATTGGTGTTCCAGTTCGTCAATTTCATAGGCTTTTGCTGAATAGTCAAAAAGTATATTCATTAAAAATGAATGCTTTTCGGTCGGTGGTTCAATTGTGGTTAGTTGGGTTTTAATAGCTTCAAAATCAAAATGCAAATTATGGTTTTGGATTTCAGGATCGTCTATGTACGGGCTTAAATCGTTTCTAAAATCTATCAACTGAATCAATACCTTCCTGTGCTCCTCCTGTTCAGGGTGATTGCTCAAAATGCCTAATACTTTATCTACCAAAATCAGTTTCTCATCTTCATTGAAACCGCTTCTATCCGAAATACTGTTTATAGTTTCAATACACCTGAAAGGCTTATTCAAATTATCCTGAATTAAAAAATACACTTCGTAAAGTGCCTGTACAAATACCTCAAAAGGCTTTTTGGTGTTCGGTTTTTTGTGGCCTGAAAACTCAAAATACCAATATTGAGCGTTTGTATTAAAAAGTTCGTCCGAAGTGCTTAAATAGTCATCTAAATTTTTCATTTGTCTTTATGCTTAGAGGTTAAAAATCCAGTTTAATCTTGTCGGCTGCTTCACGCTTGGTCTTATCAATAATCTTAGCATAGATCTGTGTCGTTTTCAAGTCGCGGTGTCCTAGCATTTTTGAAACGGTGTAAAGTGCCGTTCCCTGTGATAGCTGTAAGGTTGCAAACGTGTGTCTGAAACAATGAAATGTAATCTTCTTTGTAATCCCAGCCCTTAAGACCCATTGCTTTAGGTGCTTGTTTAAATAGTTTGAATAGTTCAATCCGTCAAATACAAGTGATACGGGTTCTTTGCGTTCGCCCAGCAATGAAAACGCCTGTTCGGAAATAGGTAAAACCTCCACGCCTTTGGTTTTCTTTTGTCTGTATTGCAAAAAATACCCCTCTTGTTCGCTGTATTGCACTTCGCTCCAAGCAAGTTTGTGAATATCTGAAAACCGTAGACCTGTGAGGGCTGAAAATAGGGCTGCATTTTTAAGCATAGGAATTGAACAGGGTGTATTTACAAGTGCTTGTAATTGCTCAAGACTTAGGTATTCCCGTTGTACTTCGGTTTGACTTATGCCGTCAATACGGGCGCTTAAATCATTTTCAATAATTCCTTTTTTGTATGCCTGTTTCAATGCTGCTTTGAACTTTTTAAAATAGGTGCGGGCTGAACCTTGTGTTACCTGTGGGCTTTGAATACCGCTTTGCCGTTTGGTTGCTAAAAGATATTCCCGAAAGTCATTGCCTAGGTTTTCATTGAGGTTTGAAAGCATTAATTCACCTCCTGTGAACGTCTCAAAGTGGCTGAATGCTGTTTTCCAACCGTCCTTATTACGGTCTGTCTTGGTTTCAACTAACTGCTTGAAGTATTGCACAAAGTCGGTTTCTGTTTTCAACTTAGTATTAAGAAACCCGTAATTTCCTGCCTGTATTTCAATTTGTCTTTTCGCCCGTATGTTTTCAGCCAGTTGTTTAGTTTCGTTATTACTTTGTTTATCAAATGGGTTTTTAGGCTTATCAAACAGGTATAGCCCTAAAAATTCCCTTCGTGTGGGTTCGCCTGTTTCGGGGTGTGGTATGGCCGGGTAAAAGTCAAGGTATAAACTTTGCCTGTTCCCTGAAATTGCCCTTTGTCTTAATTTTACTTTGGTTGCCATTGCTTTTAATTTTCACGGTTGAATTTCTGTTTCAGCTTTCTGTATTCCCATTCCCAGCGTTGTGGTCGGGTTAATAGAACCATTCCTAAAACGTAGAGGTAAAATGATATTCGTTTCATACCGTAAAGAATTTGTACCCCTATCGTTCAAGGTACAGCCAAGGTACAAATAATAACGTAATAAACAGGTAATAAGAAGAGGGAAACAAATAACAAAAGAACCCTTTAAAGCCTTAGAAAAAAGCTAATTGTGTTGGGTTCTTATTGGTTTCTTAATTGGTTGGTTTGTTCAAAACATATTCCCATGCGGAATGTACACTATCTATTTAAGTAAATGAATATCAATCACTTACGATAAAATGATTTTCTCAAGGTACAAATAGGGTACAAGACCTGACGAATTTCAGTTAATCGACCCTTTTCAATCGGGTGCTGAATTACCAATCTTCTTCTTTTTCAATCGGCTTGCCCATGTACTCAAACAACGATTGAAATATTACCTCCGCATTGGCTTGAAGCGCAATCTTCATTTCATCGTATCTCTTTGGGTTCAAATAGAATCTGTTCTCTTTGTATTGTTCTGTTATTTCACCGATTCCATCATACGGACTTGAAAGTGCATCACCCAATATTGCCCCATTCCTACATTTTGAATTGTACAGATTGTAAACGTTGACCTTGTACCTACCATCTTTCATTTTAACTGAAATACGGTAATCAATTGTCATTTCAACATACGCTCCTGCTACCTTAAATGAGTGCGTTAATATTGCCGCTCCAACAAGCTCTCCACTTTCCTTGTCCTCAACTTGTAGAACTTTGCTGGCATTTTTGTAGTAATCGACAAACCAATTTCGGGCGCGATTGAACAGTTCATCTTCTGTGATGTTGCTATCAACTTGAAAAACCTGTTCATATTCCAATTGTGCAAACAGGGAAAAAGGTAGAATAAAGAGGGTTAGTGTAAGTAGTTTTTTCATGTTCAGGAATATTGGCGAAGGTTTTGGGGTTATTTCAATCTCACTATTGAGGGGTTAAATATAGCCTTGAAAAAATACAAGTTCAAAAGGTTCATCTAATATTCTGAATTTCGTGCATTGATACTTAGATAACGTCTATGTCCAAAGGGTCGTTGAAACCGATAAATGGCGAACGGTCGGCTTGGTGGCCGTACTTATCCCAGTGAATAATTAGGCCGTCAATCATTTCATCTTTGGTTAGGTTATCCAAGTAGAAACATTTGAGACTTAGGCGAATAATCTCATTCACCTGTTCAGGTGTGAGGTCG
>Ga0209491_10011245_pt1 | contig 10598 bp, 19 predicted proteins | sample BON02_FD_187213 | JGI IMG/M metagenome (GOLD analysis project Ga0209491, IMG submission 187213) | Freshwater microbial communities from Lake Bonney liftoff mats and glacier meltwater in Antarctica - BON-02 (SPAdes) (version 2) | ecosystem: Environmental > Aquatic > Freshwater > Ice > Glacier...
CCCTCCCTCCCCCCTCTCCTCCTCCACCCCCAAAAAACTTACGGGGGAGCCTTGGTCTTCTTCACAGGGGCAGGCGCAGCAATGCGCTCCGCAGTAGGGGTAGGGGCAACATGGTAGCCAAAGCCAGCCAGCACACCATTCACGGCAGCGAGGTCGGAAGCAGCCTTACGCTCGGCAAGGGCCTTGGCGGCAGTGCCGGCCTTCTTCTGCTGGTAGAACGCCTCGGCCTTAATCTTTCGCTTGGACTCCAGACGAGTCACCAGGTCCCGGTGGCCCCAGCCCACCTCGTGCGCCAACTTGCCCAGGGTGCAGAAGCGACGGCCGGGCTTGAGGCGGAGGATCTTGAGGGCTTGCGGGACGACCACGCGCTTCTTGGTGTCGAACGGGGCGGGGATGCCTTCGAAGGTCTGTTTTTGAGGAGGGAGGGGAGGAGGGAGGGGGAAAAGAGAGATGGTGAGTTGATGATTAGGGGTCAGATTATCCTGTGTGTAAATTTATGCATAAAGACGGTCACATGCGACTCTCGAGGCACACGAAGTGCTCCGCCTTTTTATGCATCGTCATCCATCACCGGACAATCCTCCCAAGCCCATCCCTACCCAACGGAAGCCCCTCCCAAAAGCCTCTAGCATGCATGCACCATCCAGCCTATTCCCATCACTCTTATCCCCTCCCTCCTCCTCCTCCTCCTATTGTCATAGCAGCTAAAGCAGCAGCAAACGTACCGTGAGGCGTTCGAGGGCCTGGGCGCCACGGAAGGTCTTGTGGGGGACCATGCCGCGGATGGTGCGCCAGAGGATGCGGGAAGGAGCACGGTAATGGAAGGGGCCCTTCTTGGGGTTGGTGTTGGTACGCTTGCGCAAGAACTGCATGTAGCGGGTGTGGTTACGCGTCAGGCCGCCCGAGATCATGAGCTCCTCGCATCGCACCACGACCACCTTCTGCCCCGAGAGCAGCTCCTTGGCCACGATCGAGGCCAGCCGGCCCAAAAGGTGCCCGCGGCCGTCGATGATCACCTCCTTGGAGTCGAAGGTCATCCTTGCGCTGTATGGGGTGGGGGTGTGGGAAGCGGAGAGGGAGATGTGAGTGGTGAGGCAATGAAGAAAGAAGGAGTGTGGGGTGGGGGTGGACGAGGAGGAGGACCACCGAAGCAGAGTGTCCTAGCCTTGCAGCGCCCCTCTCCACCGCAACACTACCCGTGTAAAGGCAATGCAATGCAGGCCGTCCACTCCCTGCAATGCGCTGATTATATTGCTTGTGGCCTGCTCCCCAACCATCAAACCATCACTCCTCCTCCTCCTCGCCTAGCCTCCATGCCCTTCTCCTCTTCGACCGCCATGCTCTCGTTTAATTGTGCCTTGACCATCCAAAGCCAAGCAGTGCAGCCATGGATTCGAGTACAAGGTGTGTGATGAGCAGGGGTGGAGAAAAGCAGGGTGAGCGGTGGCTTTGGGGTGGTGAGAGGTGGTGTGTGAGAAGAGGGGAGGCATAGGGAGAGGAGGCTGGGTCTCCTCGCCTGACCATCCAGAACTGTGGTGATGGAATCGGGCGGTCAGCAGTGCAGCAAGAGATTACGGAGATGGCGCAAGCATTGTTCTTTAGCGATGTAGGTGCTTGTCTCATGTCATAAGGTCATAAGAGGTCTCAGGTATAGATTGTTTGCCCACCACGAATACACAACATAGACAGCACCGTCCTTCATCAAGCCAAACAGATGGCTGAGGAAGCTTCTGCGCCCGCGCCAGCGAATGCCACCGCGCCTTCGACTGCTACTTCGTCCTCCTCCGCATCCTCGTCATCGGCATCGGGTAAGTCATCCTGCCCCCTGGCCCTGTCCTCCTCTTCATGGTTGGGTGGTTCAAAATACTGGGCTCTCCCTCGATGTGCTTTGCTTGTGGCTGAGCCACTGCCTTGGCAGCCGCGGCCAGTCTTCACTTGTTAACCTCCCCTTTCCGTCCTCCCCTCCCCTCCCCTCCCTCCCCCCTCGCCCTCCCTCCCCTTCCATGCCATTCTCCCACCCAAGCCCCGCCCACCGCTCCCCCAAGAGAGCACATGCAGCTGTACACGGCCACGGAGCGGAGCACAGAAGGAGACTTGGTCGCATCCATGCACCTGCTGGTCGGGGACGGGTGCTGCTTTGTCTGGGTGGGGGAAGCAAGCAAAGCCCCGCTTATGGGGTCGTTGTGCGTGGCCACCATGACCCCCTATGATAACCTCCCCGTTTCCTCCACTTTGTTGCGTGATGCGCCAGACAATGATCAAGGTCAATCGATGGCACATCGTTTGGCGAAGCGGACAGGGCAGCAGGTGTTTGTGAGCTGCAGTTTGCCTGCCTCCCCTGCGCATTTGCCTCTGCTGGCGGCGTTGGAGAAGCGGGCGTATGAAATTTTAATGGAGCCAAATTGATTGAGTGGGAGGCTGATGTAAAGGAAGAAAGAAAGAAAACGCAGAAAAAACTTTTTGAGATTGTAGGAGCTCAGAGACAGAGAGAGAGATAATGTGCATGGATTAATTATTTTTACCCTTTCTTTACCTGCTGAGTTGTGTGTGCGCGTGTGCTACTTCCCTGTTCAAACATTCACTTTAACCCAAATAAACTGTATGACTGCCGGACCCTCCTTCTCATATTGCCCTCCATCCCCCTCCCCCCTTCTATATTTCATCTTTTGTATATGGAACATGCATGCATTTAAGTTCTCAACTTCTGTGTGTGTGTGTATGTAAACAGTGGTCGCCCAGCCGGTGCGCCTTTTCTCTCTCTATTTCGTCATCTCTCTCCCTCCTTCTCGTTCTCCTCCTTCCTCTCTCCTTCCTCATCGTCTGTTATCTCCATCGGCGCCGCCGGTAAACCACCCTCCTCCTCCTCCTCCTACTCCTCCTTCTCTCCCCATTTGAAGCTGCTGCTGCTGCTGCTGCTGCTGGTAATGTGGTGCAGTCATGCCTAGGGAAAGAGCCGGGAGCATACCTTGATGCTGCTGCTGCTGCGGCTGCTGCTGCTGCGGCTGCTGCTGCTGCTGCTGCGGCTGCTGCGGCTGCTGCTGCTGCTGCTGCTGCTGCTGCTGCTGCGGCTGCTGCTGCTGCTGCTGCTGCTGCTGCGGCTGCTGCTGCTGCGGCTGCTGCTGCTGCGGCTGCTGCTGCTGCGGCTGCTGCTGGTGATGTGGTGCAGTCATGCCTAGGGAAAGGGCCGGGAGCATACCTTGATGCTGCTGCTGCTGCGGCTGCTGCTGCTGCGGCTGCTGCTGCTGCTGCTGCGGCTGCTGCTGCTGCGGCTGCTGCTGCTGCGGCTGCTGCTGCTGCGGCTGCTGCTGCTGCTGCTGCTGCTGCTGCTGAAGAGGAGGGCCTTGATAATAATCTCCTCTCCCTCCTCCCGAGGACGGCAGGGGCCAGAGCTGTTGTTGCTGCTGCTGCAGCAGCTGCTGTTGCTGCAGCTGCTGCTGCTGTTGTCCCAGTAGATGCTGCTGCTGCTGGAGCTGTTGCTGCTGCAGCTGTTGTTGCTGCTGCTGAGCGTAATCAAGAGCGGCGGCCACCAAGTCTCCACCTCCTTCTCCCCCGCCACCACCAAAAGACGAAACGGTAGCAGCAGCAGCCGGAGCCGCCGCCTTATATATCGTCGTCATCGTTGTCGTCGTTGCCTCCTCCAGAATCAGTGGAAAAGCCGTCGTCGTGCCCTCCTGCTGCTGCTGCTGCTGCTGCTGCATGCCCACATCTGGGCCCGAGGCAACGGTAACAGCAGCAACAGCACCAGCACCAGGACCAGTGGTGGGAAGGGGGGGGAAGCCAAGTATGAACGCAGCGTGGTCAGCAGAAGAAGTAAGAGTTGCCATCATCTGACCTATCGGGGTGTCAAATCTCTGCTGCTGCTGCTGCTGCTGCTGAAGGACCTCCCTCCCGTCCTCCCTCCCGTCCTTGTCCTTCGTCGTGCTTCTGAAATTTCGCAGCAGGCTGACGGCTGATCGTTCCTTCTCCTTTGGACTTTCTCGTTTTCGTCGGCTCGCTGCTGCTGATGCTGCTGCTGCTGCTGCTGCTATTCCTCCGTGTGGCTGACTGGATTGGGTGTGGAAAGGCAAGGAGGAGGAGGAGGCAAGACAAGGGTGGGGCTCGGCGAAGGAGGGCTGGAGGAAGAGGTGTGTTTCTTGCTGTGGCGGCTGCTGCTGCTGCTGCTGCTGCTGTTCCTGCTGGTGAAGAAGGAGGGTGTGCTGGATCTGGTCGATGTAGGGGGTCTGCGGCTCAAGGTGGGGAGGAGGGGAGGGAAGGACTTCGTCGTTCCCGGTCATCAAGAGCAGGGACTGCAAGGGCGGCAAGGGTCCACCAGCGACACTTAAAGAGAGATTATTGTGGTACTGGTGAGGGTCGGCTAGGTGTGCTTGTGCTGCTGGTGGTAAGTAATTCGCGAGGAAAGGTTCAGCTCCACCTCCTCCTCCTCCTTCGGCGATCTTCTGCTGGGTGCGGAGACCCCACACGCTCCTCCTCTTCGTGCGCGTCGTCCCTCCCATCCCTCCCATCATACTACTCGCCTCGGAGGAAGAGCTCTCATGAACATCACCGGCATCGCTGCTGCTTCTGCTCTCGATCCATGGCTCATTGGGTGTTAGGTAGCGACCGCGCTTGCTGCCAGCGGTGCCAGCGGTGGCCATGGGGGCGGGAGTTTTGTTGTGCCGAATGTCGTTGTAGTATTCAGGGCTACGAGCGAGGGAGGGAGGGACGGGAGGGGAGGGAGGGAGGAAGTAAGAATAACATAATATACAAAATAGACCTCTCCTTCACCCCTTTCTTTTTATTGACATCCCCTCTCTCCCTCCCTCCCTCCCTCCCTCCCTTTTCTCGCTATGGTACGTACTTGCGTCGGCGGTCGTTGTAGTAGTACTTGGTGATAACGGGACGAGGTACGTTTGTGCGTTTGGCGAGGGCTTCAAAGAAGAACTTGCGATCGTAAGGATGGCCCTCCCAGGATTGAAAGCACGTCCTAAAGTAAATCTTGAGCTCGTCGCTTAGCTTGCTGACCTTGCGAGTGGCGCTCCTCTTCTTCTTCCCTTCCCCGCTGTCTGCCTCTTTCGCATCACCATGGTGCTGCTGCGACTGTTGTCGCGGCTGCTGCTCTCGTGCTTGTTGTGGCGGTGCCAAGGGAGATTGCGGCATTAAATGGGAGAATGGTGGCGATGGAATGGGTGGGACGATGAGGCTCACGCCCACGGGATCGACTCCCAACGGTGGAGGTTGGAGGAAGTGATGGTGCGACGACGACGATGGCGGCTGTGGTGGCTCTGGCGGCTGCGCGGTATAGTCCATCATCGTTGGGTCGCCTGTGCGTACGTGTATGGGGGTGGGGCAAAGGGGTCTGGTCAGAGAGGCGGGGAGGTCGAAAGGTCCTTGGCATCGTAGGCCCGTGGCCAAAAGCACCTCCGAAAGCATAGGGATTTGTCGACAGGATTTGACAACAGGCTATCTGGGGCCGGGCGCGTTGTTGCTGAACACAGTGTAGCGCTGCGCGCATCACACCGGGCATTGTGATGATGGAAGAAGCGGGCAAGGATGAACATCAGTTCGCTCGGCTTTGCGGCCACGCGCAGGGCACCAGAATCCAGGATGGCTTGCTCCGCTTGCTATTGCTGCAGTCCCAGGACGGCCCTATTTATTGTGCCTGGTGCTCGGAGGGCGTCGGATTACAAGATGGAAGGAATGGAACGCGTCGCGCCAATGCACGATCTCCTGATTTCCTGAGCGAGTTGCCGGGTATCGTGCCTTATGCTTTTGCGGAGAGAGTGAAGACCTCCCACCCAGGGCTTTTCTATTCTTCCTCGGGTGCGATTCAGCACAGATGCAAGGCATTTTCATTCTACTAACAGGAAAGGAAATCACTAGTAGTAAATCACAAAGAATTAAAAACACAAGAAGCCTTACTTTATTTATTTATTTTTAATTCTTTATTTCCATTTACCTCCCCGATCGCCATCAAATTCCAGGCTTTTCCGTCACGTATATTCTGCCGGAGATTGGCACTGTTGACTCCTTCCGTATTTGCACCTCGACTGTAGCCCTCAGCTCCAATTTATGCGCCGCCAACAACCGCAAAATGTAGGCGTGTGTCTGCGCGTAGCGTCCGGAAGACTCGAGGCGGAACTCAGGCACCATCACGTCATCTTCCTCTTGCGCAACAGAAGGTTGATGGAATACCGCCGTGGTTGAATCTTCAGCCGAATAATGTTCGTCCACCTTTTCCTCTTTACCTTCTTCCATAAGCTCTTCAATGGAGAAAGCGAACAGACCACCCACCGTCAAGGCTTGCGACACCAGGGCAAAGCACTCCTCCAACTGACCCACATATATAAAAGTATCCGCCGACAAAACCAAATCCAACGAGCCCGCTTCTTCCTGCCTAAGAGCCTCGTGCACGTCCTGGAGTCGCACCTCCGTGTAATCCTCACTCTCTTGAGCTTTTAAAACCATCTTGGGTGATAAATCACACCCCACCATGGCACCGCCTCTCGGGGCTGCCGTCGTCATCGCTGTCGTCGTTGTTGCTCCAGCCACCCTCTCATCCGATCCATTGCCATTAGAAATACCCCGTACGTACTCTTTGAAAATTCTGCCGCACAAGCCTGTGCCTGAACCCAAATCCAGCACGCGCCACCCTCCTTCTGGCGAGGGAGGGCGAACGTCTTGCATGGCATGGTACAGGTCCCAGGGCACCCGATAGGACAGATGGGACACGAGCTTCTCCTCAAATGTATCCGCCAGCTCATCAAAAACCTCCCGCACGTAGTCAGGCGCGGCGGAAAGGGCGCTGGGGCCTTCCCCTGTCAAGACGGCAAGACGATGCTCGGCCCGCGGGTTGGGGGAGGCTCCGTTCCCCACCAAGCGACGGTAGACTTCAATGACTGCGTCTCGCTCCGTGGCCGCCAAGATTGTCCCAAGGAAGATGTGGGCGGTGATGTCGTCGGGGCGCAAGGCCAAGGTCTATAGTGTGTGGGGTTGAGGGAGGAGGGTGGCGTGATGAGAAGATGAATTGGGAAGCCAAGACGGGTGGGTCCTCCACAAACTCACCTTCTCTGTGTACTCGACGGCTAAGCGTGTAAACCCCAGCATCTGCAAGGTTGCCGCGATATTAAAAGCTGTGTCCGCACGCCCCGGTTCCAGCCGCAGCACGGTTGAGAAGCCCCGCAACGCCAGTGCCCACTCACCGGCCTCGTGGTGCTTCACTGCTTGCTTGAACATGTCGTCGGCGCTGCAAGCAGCGGCATCCCCATCCACATCATTGAGGAGGGCTTGCACCTCTTCTGCTGTGTCGATGCTCATGACAGCCCGCCCTGCGAAGACGAGGAGAAGGGTGGGCGAGGAGGGTGAGAGAGGTGGGCAAGACGGGGCGTGGAAGAAGCGGGGCACGCGTCGCAGAAGGACGTTGAATTTCAGGCGTTTCAAGAATTATTTTCTGTTTCCTGCTTGCGCGTGCGAGACAAGCATCCAAGGTTATCATATTTTGGGTGGCGGAATGTGAGGGAATAGTGGCGTAGCGCTGAAAGAAAAAGATTTGCTTGCCTTTTGCCCGAGTCTCGCGAGGCTCAGTCGTGTAGGTCTTATTTCGTTAGTGGGGAGGTTAAATGCTTGCCTTGTGTTGTTGTCAAAAAGCATATGAGAATCACAAAGGGAGCAGAATTCATGTAATATTGGAGGCAGATCAGCATGTTCATTCTTTTTTTTCCTAGGTTCCCATTCTTCTCAATTTCATGTCTCGCTTTCCTCACTTCACTTTCTACCACATTCACTTTCTACTGGCTGTCCTGTTCCTCCTACGCGCTTTCATGGAAGGGCACATATTTAGGTGGACGGCTTGGGCGTGGAGACAATGAGGGGGCCGACGTTGTCACCTGTAGCCTCATTGTGCTTCATGTGCGCGCCGTTGCACAAGGGAAAAGTCCCGCTTTGCCTGTTGTTTGTAGAGAGAGGAATGGAATGTAAAAGCCGTCGCCCCGTTCGTAGTACGCTCTTGATCCCTCCGCAGCCCCGTAATCCTACTAACTACACACCAAACCTACCAGCAGCGGCAAAAAACCTTCTTCTCCCCCGGCTTCATCTCTATCATCGTCGCCACCTTGGGGCTCTCCAAGTCGATCTTGGTGTTGATCTTGGCCTGAAAGGAAATGTGGGAAAGGGGAGGAGTGTGGTCAAGGACGGAGAGAGCAACGGCTAGCAAAGCCACTCTTGTGTGAGGCAGACATACATGCACCCCCTTCCTTCCATCATCGATATCAAGCCAAAACCAAACGCTCAAGCCCTAACCTTCGTACGTATACGCAAGAGACATACAGTCACGGGCCGAAGTAAAAACTCACCTGCAGAGTGGACTCAGGGCGGCCGGCGGCGGGCATCATGAAAGCCTCGGAAGCGACGACAAAGAGGGCGGCCACGGCAATGCTCAGGTTGGACCTCATGTTGCTCTTGTTTTGCTGGGGGCGGGTGGTGGTGGTTGTCTGTGAGGCGGGGGTTGGGGGGAGGCGACTGAGAAGGGTGATGATCTATCCGTCAGAACACGAGGCCTAGCTACACGACTTTGGCGCACATGAAAAGGAGGGGTCGAAGCGGAACTTGGGGGCAAAACCCCACGACGTCCGGGCACTTTTGCACGTAAGGTACTAAAGGCCAGCATGTGGCAATGACTGTGCATGGCAGGTGGGTGGGACCAAAAGCCTTTTTCCAATCAAGCAGCTCAGTCATCACTCTAGACGTACGTCACACGATTTCGCCGGGTACCCTCCCCAAGCTCGCTGAGCTCCACACCACCCCTTAGTAGTGGCGACATGTTTGAGACAGTGCTGTCGGAATGAGTTTTATCTATTCGTTCCTTTGCTATCTGCAAGACAGGCAAACAAGCATTACACATAGGAAATTATGCCTCCAGACAAGGCAGGTCGCAGAATAGGCTCCTACGCGGACCTGGCTGCCTCGCCTAGGCGAAGCGATATCAGGAAAAGTAAATGGAGTCTCGTTTCATCTACATGAACAACCAAAGAAAAAATAGGGAGATCATCCCAGCACTCCAACAACCCGCTCGTAGAACTAATCATTTTTCTATGTTTGTTCTTTTTGAGACCCAGGTGGTGGGGGCCAACCCGGGAGATGAACGGGTGGCGCTCCAATCTCGCGCAAGAACGCAGTGATATCCGCAGCTTCCGTGAGGGTGGCAAAGACCTCGCTCATAGTGACAGTACCAGGCCCCTGCGGCCGAAGTGGCGGCGTTGGCGTCGGTGCTGATGGCGAGCATGAGGCCGCACGCATGTCCCGTGGCCGTTTCTTTGTCTTGCTACTACTCTCATTTACTGCTGCTGCTGTTTTAACGGACAGAAATGGGGGGTCCTGTGCCGGCGCCCTTGCTGCTATTGTTTTGGTCGAAAAGGAGGAGTCCTCCTCGTGCTCTTTTTGGACGTGCGCGACCAGCTCCACGGCTTCAAAAAAACAAGCCTTGCACGTTGAGCAGATAAACTCAGCGACCTCCAGCTCATCTTCCTCCTTGTCCTCCACGTCGATCCCTCCCTTGGACCAGCGTGCTTTTGTGTGGCCCTTTGCTTCTGGTGGTGATGGCATCTCGGTCCCCTCCTCGGCGTCGTGATTGTCAGTATGCTCGTTGTCATTTTCGTCCTTCTTGCTTGCATCGCTCGTTCCTGGTGGTTTCTTCAAGCGAAACAAAAGCAATCCCTTGGCATTCCCCCGCGCCTCTTCCACCGTTCGACCCACCCCAAGCACGAGACGATACCCCAGCAAACGTCCTAACTCCGCTTGCAAAAAAGTGCCTAATTCTTTGGCCCGCTCAAGCAAGACCGAGATCGACACACTTTCCTCATCGCCGCTGGCGCCCTGCATCTGTACGCTATATTCGCCAAGTTGCCCGCGCTTGTTGTCCTCGACGAGTTCAAGTCCATCCCCCGTCACCACGCGACGCAGCAGCTGGACAGGGCCCCGTTCGGCTAGGTTGTGATAGGCTTGCAGGACGGGTGTGGAGGAGGGAGACCGCCAAGCAGCGGCAGGCACACGAGTCACAGCCGGAAAGTGGGCAGCAATTTGTCTCACGGGCATGTTCTGCCGAACGCCTTGCCGCAAGGCCTCGGCGCTGACGCCCAATGGGGGAGAGTCCAAATCCGTATGGTGCTGCGCCTGCGCCTCGTCCCCGGTATCGGTCTGTGGAGAGGGAGGGTCGATGACGACGACAAACGCACGTCCGACAAGAAAAGGGTTCATGTGCTCCTCGATTTGGACGACAAGCTGTTCGAGCTGAAGGACTAGGTGTGCCGAGTGCTCATGACTCAGGGCATGGGGTGGGACGGAGGCAGGAGGAGGAGGCGGTGGCGAGGAGTCCATCGCTAGCTAGCTAGCGCTTGGGCAGTCAACCCCCAGGCGTGTGTGGCACGGCTGTGGAAGAGGCCGTCGCCGCGCGCGGAAGACGAGCTCATGTAAGCATGTGAGCTGCCTGTCGTTATGTGCGGAGGGGTGTTAAAAGTGTGGATGCCTAATGAAGAGAGGAAAGGCGACGCACGATGACGCTCCGCGAAGGCACACTTTGAGGGAGTTGCTGGGAGGGGACATGGTGCAAGCTTGCGTGGCCACCCGCG
>Ga0209491_10011246_pt1 | contig 10597 bp, 6 predicted proteins | sample BON02_FD_187213 | JGI IMG/M metagenome (GOLD analysis project Ga0209491, IMG submission 187213) | Freshwater microbial communities from Lake Bonney liftoff mats and glacier meltwater in Antarctica - BON-02 (SPAdes) (version 2) | ecosystem: Environmental > Aquatic > Freshwater > Ice > Glacier...
TATATATATACACATATATATATACATACATATATATGCATATATATACATATATATATACATGTATGTATATATGTATATATTTATACGTATCATATATATACATACATATATTTAGATATATATACAAATGTATATTACATACATATATATTCATATTAGGTACATATATATGAAAAATTATACATACGTAATTATACATGCACATTTATATATATATATATGTAACCATGTGCGATGAACAGAATGTATACGCATATCACTGCACCGCCAGTCTGCGTGGCGGCAGTGCGCCTGGTCGCCACCCTCTGCATCTGTGCCCTTACAGCTGCAACACACTGCAACACACTGCAACACACTGCAACACACTGCAACACACTGCAACAATTTGCAACACACGGCAACACACTTGTGTGTGTGTGATGCTCTGCATCCCCTGCGACACGCTGTCGGGTGTTTCAGCCGACACAGCGCAGCTTCGAGGCACAGCCATCGCTGAGAACGATATATATATGTATATATATATATTTACAACAGCACTCTGTTTGCATATATGGGTCTTTCCCCATTCTTCATGTCTTATCCAAGTGTATGTATGTGTGTGTGTGTGTGTGTGCGCGCGCGCGCGCGTGTGTGTGTGTGTGTTTGTGTGTGTGTGTGTGTGTGTGTGTGTGTGTGTGTATGTGAATCCGCGATGTCACACGCAGATAGCACCCAGATATCGCTCTTCGCTTACAGCGTGTGCTATGTGGGCCTGCACGTTATCATAGAATACTTCACCCCCAATACATGAATACATGTGTTCGTGTGTGTGTAAATATATATATATACATATATGTACGTATCTAGATATATACATGTACATATCTAGATATGCATATACGCTCATATACACGTATCTATACATTCACACATACACACGTAAATGAACATACTATACATCTGTATACCTGTGCGTGTTTTTGCTGGAGGTTGGCATGATTGTGGCGCTGCTGCTCTTTCCTCCTGCCCTCCCCCTTGAAGTCATACGACGCAGGTGATCCGCGCGGGCTCGGCGGTCTGCACATGGCGTTGGCGTCGGTGTGTGTGGGTGGTAGAGGTGGATTCGATAAGTGAGAGAATGCGGAGGAGTTGAAATAGATTAGTGAGAGAATGTGGAGGAGTTGCATGAGATTAGTGAGAGTGTGCAGGTGATCTGCGCGGGCTGTAGGGTCTGGAAGTGTCGTTGGCGTCGGTGTGTGGGTGGAGGAGGTGGATTAGATTAGTGAGAAAATGTGGAGGTGGGTTAGATTAGCGAGAGGGTCTGGAGGAAAAGGATTGGATTAGTGAGAGGGTACTTGGAAGAATTGGTGAGCGAATGTTGAGATGTTGGATTCGTTTGGTGAGAGAGTGTCTGGGTCTGGAGGTGGAGTTCGTGGCCGTGTGTGTGTGTAGGGGGGGGTGGAGGTGGATTAGATGAGTGAGAGAAAGTGGAGGAGTTGGATTCGATCAGTGGGAGAACAATATATATATATATTTATACATATATATATATATATGTATATATGTATATATACATATATATATATATATATATATACATGCATGCATGTATATATATATACATATGTATGTACAGGTGAGTAACAGAGTATGGAAGAGTTGGATTGTGTTAGTGGGAGTGTGTGGGGGAGAGTGGATCGGAAGAACAAGATTCGATTCACTTGCAGAAAAAATGCCTCCACACTTTCAATACATGAGTCTGACACACACACATAAATGGGTCATGCATCATTCATATGTGACATGACTCATTCGTACGTGACGTGACTCGTCCACGTACGTGACGTGACTCGTCCATTGCGGAGGGGGCCATTCCACTCTGTGTGATGTGTGTGACAGGACTCATTCATGGCTGGCACGACGCACTTGTACGTTGGCATCACTTATAGAAAGGAAGAAGGTAGATAGGGAAAAAATGTCATCATCATGTATATTTTTAATATGCATACAAACACAAATTAATGAATAAATCAACGTAAACGTATGCGATTACGTATGCGTGTGGCCATGCATATGTATATGTTACATACGGAACTATCTGCGTATATGAATTCGTTTATATACACATACACCACCATTTTGCATATACACACATCTGTACGTGCGTATTACAATAAATTCGGTCTACACTTTGAAATATGCATACATGCATGCAGCATGCATACGTACGAATACGCATGTACGAACGCATACATGTATGCTATTATGCGTGTGTGAACATATGCGTGTGTGTACGTATGCGCTTGCTACACCGTTGCAATCAGTGCTGCGGATACATGTACGCATGTATGTATGCGTGCGTGTACGTGTGTGTACGTGTGTGTTTGCTACAAACTTGAAATCAGCGCTGCTCTCAGCAGCAGAGGCACTCTTGTATTTGCTTGCACTCGATTCGTTGCGGGAGACACCCCCCCCGGCGCGCACAAGCTCTATTTCTTGCTGCAGGAGCCGCGAACACTCTGGAAGCACCTGCAAGAGCACACACACGAGCGATTGGTGTTGGTGGTTAGGGGTGGTTGGTCGGATGCGGGGGGGCGGGCGCAGTTGTGGGAGACGTTATCGCCTCGTTGTTGGGCATGTTGTAGGAGGTAAAAGGCCGTGATGCAGGCACATGCGAATCTTTTCCCCGAAAAAACTTGATAGCGGCGTCGCATAGTTTTATTGATTTTTTTTGAGATTATTTTGTTCGGGTTTTAATATTCGCGTCGCACATTTTTGGTTTTTTTTTGGGGGATATCGCCACCACAATTCGAGGTTTCAGCCCAGGTGCAACGATTCCTACCTAGGAATCGTTTCGACGATTCCGTTACCTCGGAATCGTTTCGACGATTCCGTCGCAATTGGGCGCCTAGGTCGAGTTTTGGCGTCGCAATCCAAGAAATAAAATGAAATGAAATAAACACTCTGAGTTTGGTCATGACCATGAGGCACTCGGCAGCTTGGGGCCCTTCGCCGCCCCGTGCCCCATGGTGTGTGCGTGCGTGTGTGTGAGGATTTTGTTTTTGGTTGTCAATTCTAGTAATCACCTGGGAAAGAAGGGGGGAGGCAAGAGTATATACACTTTGACTCAGTATGTACACGCTAACTACCTTTGAGAAAGGAAGCACACGCAGAATCAACGAAGCAAGAATCTGCATAACGTGTGTGTACGCAGAACATCGTACCGTAGCAAAGGGAATAATCTTGAGCTCCTCCTCGAGCAGTTTCTTCAGATATGCGCTCATTTCGCCGGAACGGATGCGCTTGGGCTCAGAGCCGTCCTCATCTTCGCGTGCGCGCTTGCCCGCGTCTTGTTCCCCCGGCACGTCGGCTTCCTTTTGCATTCTGTGTGCGGGAATTTCCCATTCACGTTTGGAAAAAGTGAAGGTTAAACATGCGATCATGAAGACAGCGCAGACACGCTACCAACGCCACATGATGTGATTGAGAATCCGAGGCACGACTGTGTCTACATCAGCACAAGTTTAATTACCCAATCGCTGCCCCACTATCGTTTCCCTCGGCGGTCGCGCCAACCTCGCTTCCTGCACGCGGAAAACTCAGTGAGTGTGAGTTGCATTGCTGGCATGATATCCCCCACAGACGGCGCAGGGATGGGCAGTGACGAGGAGATGAACAGGCCAGGAAGCGGCCGCTCCAGCACAGGCACCCATCGATCTCTGTCCTCGGGCAACTCGCAGGAATCCGCCAGAACGCCATAACGAGCAGGATGGAACAGCACACGCCGCAATGGGCAGACAAGTGCCGCAGGATTTTCGCTTTTCACCATGTGCGTGATGGACCCACCTGTTTTGGACTCTGACTCTGACTCCATGATTCCGGGCCGCGCCGCTCCGCAGGCCCTTATTGGACCTTAAAACGCACCATATTGTACAGAACACATTACTTTGACTCTGGCTGTTCACCCCAGTCGACTATGATAGTGAGGTGCCATCTTCCACTTTTTGTCGAGGTGGAGGGTACATATCACTCCTTATTTTGATGTCTTGGGTACCTCGTAGTGATCGCAGACTACTCTGAGGGAGCTCCGTGCTTCGCTCATGAGCGAATGACCATGGCCTCTCGTCGAAGCTGTGCTGAGTTGGCAGACCGCCGCGCAAGCGTGTGGCAAGGGATGAAGAGGGCAGAGAAAAGGCGGATGAATTGCGGGCGCATAGACCGGCGGTGCAGTGCGGCAACGGAGCCCGCGCCGCCCGTGTCCTGCCATGCTCCCTTCTCAGCTGTTGACCGCTGTGTGGGGTGTGCGCACGGCGCTTGGGAAATGGGACACGACGACAAGGGGAAGGAGAGTGCGGACACAGCAGAGCAACATGGACGAATTGGTGGCGATAATGGACTCTTCGGTGGCGATAACGGCGCAGGTCCTCATAACACGAACCACCAGACACGCAATCCGCACAGAAGCACACAGAAACCAGCGGCGCATGAGGTTAGATTGGGAGGGAGCGTGCCGTGCACAAAGCTGGCAGATGGAAGGGTGGTTCCCAAGGAACATGGACGCAGGGCACACCCGTACCATTCATTTGATTGTGGTTCCCGGTTGCACTCCTGCCAGTATGGGGAATCGGGGTGTTCAACAGCACGGGCTCCACAGCGTGATGTGTCAAGCGCAAGACATGCGGCAGGCTGGCTGGCTGTGTTGCTCGTGATGAGTTACATTGTGATAGCTCAGTCAAGCCCGTGTGTGGGACTCGAGGCGAGCAGCGATAACGTCAGAGCGGGGCATGATTGTCTAGGGTGTGAGTGGGTGCACGTGGCTGGGGCTGCGAGAGTTGCTCGTGTTAATGGCCTGTACCGACGTGTTAATGAGAGCAGCGCCGTGCGTTTCGTCGCCTCACCTGATGCCAAGTTTACCTGGTACTATGGCGGTGAAAATCTTCAGCTTCAGTGGACTAGCGCTGACGGCGGCTCGTGGTTGATACATTCCAGGAGCGCTCCACAGAAAGGAAGCTCAGTGCATTACCGCGCGAAGCACTCTGCTAGTAACCCCCTCCTTGTGTCACCGAACACGTGGGAGTGGGCGAATACGACCTCGAATTTTTCATCGCAGGTGAATGCTTCCATGAATGTCATTGAGTGGGACGAATATTTCGCAGAAAAGACGCTGCGGTTGCAATGTGTGGTGAACCCGGAGGACTTCACAATGCTGGCAGGGGTCCGTGAGCTGGTTTCCTTCGGCTTCAACTTTTACGGTGAGCTCGGGCGGTCTGAAAGCTTGCTGACGCTCAATCCCGTCAGTGCTCCTGGTGTGGTGAAGCATTTTGGCATCGGTAGTGGCGCTGAGTACGTGGAGGAGGTGTCGATGGGTTGCAATCACGGGCTTGCGCGCACACGTGACGGCCAGCTCTGGTCATGGGGTTCCAACGCCAGAGGCCAGCTGGGCCGCGCCCAGTCGGCTGGCACAGCTAAAGCCAACGGTGAGCCCAAGGCTATCCCTATCGACGATTTGGGTGGCCAAGGCGAAGTTGATCTGGTCGTTAGTGGTGGAACATTCTCTATTGTGCGTGTTCGTTTGCAGAATAACTCATCGAAATTGTACACGGCGGGGTCGAATAGATTCGGCCAGCTGGGCAGGAAGAATAAGAATCTGGGCGTGGAGACCTTCAACCCCTCGTTTGGTGCCGTGGATTTAGCCAACCTCTCGTCTGGTGCCGTGGATTCAGAAGCACTAGCTGTAGCAGCGGGACGCCACCATGCGCTTGTTCGCACGGCCAATGGCCTCTACTCGTGGGGCCAAAACAGGTATGGACAGCTCGGGCAAGAGCGCAACAAGGGTACTGAGAGCGCAAACGTCGAGCCCGCACGCATTGTTTCGAATTTCATTGCCAACGGCGAAGTGCAGACGCCCGACATGCTAGCGCTTGGCCGCTTTCACAGTCTTGTAGTGACAAAAGATGGCAGCCTTTTTTGTTTTGGTGCCAATCTGCGTGGGCAGTGCGGTCCTACGGCATCTGGCGGAACTTTTCAGCCGGGCTCGGACCAGCCCAACTCCGTTCCGCGTCTGCTACTGCCAGCTCTCATTGGCAACGAGGCTGTTGTTGCAGTGGCTGCCGGCGAGTACTCAACCATGTTGCAGACTCACAGCGGCAAGGTATGGGGATTTGGACGCAACTTTTACGGGCAGTTGACGGCTGCTGCGGGGGGGGTAGGGTTCGGCACGCCCATTTCAATGCCATTCCATGTGGACGTGTCGGATTTAGGTGACTCCTCCCGTGTTTCGCTCTTGGCAGTTGGGGGTGATCACGCGATCATGGTCTTGAGCGATGATGGCTACGGCAGTACACCAGATTTGATAGGCATTGGTTCGAATGTGTTTGGTCAGCTTGGAACAACGCAGAGTGTGGGGTTGGCAGTGTCGCACCCGCTCCTTGCGCCGTCTAAAGATTCACTAAGATGCAGTGCGACATTTGGTGCTGCAGGTGTGGGTGCTGTAGGCGTGGGTGCTGCAGGCGTGGGTGCTTGCGCATCAGGCTACATGCGCGCCATTGGAATTTCGACTAGCTGTGATCAAACTGTCATTGTCACTGAGCGTCCGCAGTGTCCAGCGGGTACCAATTCGAGTCATGGCGGAGTGCAGCCGTGCAGCGTGTGTGCAGCAGGCACATACCAACCATTAGCAGGTTCGAGCATGTGCCACATGTGCGCGCAAGGCCTCTTTTCGTATGCGGGGTCGACAGCGTGCTTGACGTGTGGCAATGGCACCAACACTACGGCAGATGGTGCTGGAGACACAGACTGCTTGCCAATCTGTAGGCCAGGTCAGTACGGAGTGCAACAGGGCGTTGGCCTCCAAGGTCTATCTCCGTGCGCTCTCTGTAGTGCAGATAATTACACAGATGAGTATGGGGCTACATCATGTCAAAGCTGCCCGCTGCTTTATGGTTCAACCACAGATGGCCTGAGTTCTGAGAGTCAGTGCCGTCGCTTTTGCGATGAAGGCTACTTCAGTGTGGATGGCTTAGAGGTAGACGGTATGTGCTCGCAGTGCCCTGCAGGAAAGTATCAACCCAAAAAACGCAGCACACTATGCCTTGGCTGCGCCGTAGGCAAGTTTTCGGTGAACGGTAGCAGCTCCTGCAGCGACTGTGCGAGGGGCTCTTCTAACGATCTTGTCAACGCAAGCACCTGCAGCTTGTGCGATTATGGTTCCTATCAGGAACATATTGGACAGACATCCTGCATCATGTGTCGTGCGGATAAGTCAACGCGGAATTTGGGCGCCTTCAACGAGTCGGATTGCAGAGTGACAGTTTTTCAAGTGTGGGGCGTGGGCAACAATTTCTGGGGGCAACTGGGTGCAGGATGGGTGCTCAACAGCACGGCGCAAGTCAATTCTGCGCCCGTGCAGGTTGCAAATGATGTGGGCAACTCTGGCGGCGGGTTGAACAACGATCAAGTGCTGCAGGTCTCAGCAGGCTTTTCACATACACTTTTTCTCACCACCGAGCGCCTCCTCTGGGCTGCTGGACAAAATGTGTATGGTCAACTCGGCAAGGCTCCAGTGGCCTCGTCTGCCTGCAACTATGCCGACGCACCTGACCTTGTGTGTCTCCAAGACCCACAGCCCAACGCCATCCCCAGCTACATTGACGCGTCGCATTTTAACAACAGCGAGTTGCACAAGGTGATTGCAGGGCGGCATGTGTCGGTGGCGCTCACTTCGGATGGTGGTGTGTACACATGGGGATACAATCGGTATGGACAACTTGGGCGAAGTCGTAATGCGGGTACCGACCTGCCTAACTGGAATCCGCTGCAAGTATCAGCAGCCATGTGGGATCAGCGCCACATCGTCGACGTTGCCGTCGGATATTATCATTTGTTGCTGCTTGCCGACGACGGTACCGTGTTTACAATGGGACTCAACCGCTACGGGCAGTTGGGGCATGCTGGCAATGTGGGCACCTGGCTACCAAACTGGAGTGCTGTTCAGATCAACCCCCGCAACCTGAGCTCGAGCACTGTGGTGGGCATGGCGGCTGGCGCCTCCCATTCACTCTTGCTTACAGGCAACCAGGATGTGTGGTCATTCGGGTCCAACGGCTGGGGGCAGTTGGGTACCCCACAGCAAGCATTTGTATGGGGCGGCCTCGTGTACAAGCCTGTCAAAGTGATGCCGGGAATAGTTGAAGTGGCGGCGGGCGCTAAGCATTCTGTGGTGCGTACCAACCAGGGAAAGCTCTATGGCTTCGGCAGCAACTACTATGGGCAGCTCGCCAGCAGGACGGCCATTGGCGACAGCACGGCTACGCCACTCCTATTGAAATCTGATATCTTTGACGGGCTTGAGATCGTTGGGCTGAGTGCCGGCGGCGACAACTCCATTGTGCAAACGGTCAACGGGTCTGAGCGGGTGCTCTGGACGTTTGGATCAAATCGCTACGGCCAGTTGGCCGTTGAGGAAAACGCCGGACAATGGAACTTCAATCCCGACCCTCAAATTGTGGCAACTTGCCAATTGATGGACCGAGCGTATTGCGATAAGTACACGGTGCTAGGTTCGAGTGTTGGCACTGGGTTTGCAATGATTCAGACGGGCGCCAAAGTCTGCCCGCGGGGCACTATCGGCCCACCGCCTCATGGCAGACCTGGTACTGCTGCCTCGTGCCAGCCGTGTGCTGGCGGCCAATACTCGTCGTCTGAAGGCAACACCGTGTGCTTGAGCTGTGGCACAGGGCGCTACTCGAGCGCTGGCGAGTCTTCGTGCACCCAGTGTGAGTTGGGCAAGTACTCGGGCGATGTCATGGCAGCTTCTTGCACTGCATGCCCTGCTGGCAAGACGATGGATGCAAACACAAACCGCACCTCAATTGACGAATGCCTTCAGATCTGCCAGCCGGGCGAGGCGGCCATTTCGACGGTGGGTGGTGTCGGCGCTGGTCTGTGCCAGGCGTGCGTCGCCGGCAAGTTCAACAGCGAAGTGGGCGCTACTGAATGCACTGACTGCCCTCGCGCCACTTATTCGGCCAGTCATTCTTCGAATTGTACGGCATGCGCGGCGGATACAACTACCTATCCAACCGGTGGGCAATCGCCAGGCGACTGTGTCGCTCTTTGCTCTCCAGGCAGCTACAGTGCAGATGGAGGCGGTGGTACATGCACACTGTGCCCGATCGGCATGTCGAGTGTGGTGAAAGGGGCCTCGGGGTGCGACGTGTGCCCCATGGGGTACAACACAAGCGCACCCGGCGCCACTTCGTGCGATGCGTACTGCCAAAAGGGCACCGTTGGAGCCAACGGGTTGCAGCCATGTGCCGGTTGCTCAGCTGGCAAATTTGCGGCTAAAACGAAGTTGTCTCAGTGCACTCACTGCAGCGCTGGCTCCTATTCTTCGACTCATGCATCGGTCTGCATCTTGTGTGCGCCTGGAAGCATGGCGCAGACGGTGGGCAGCGCCGAGTGCACACTCTGTGGCCCCGGCACCTTGCAGCCCCTGGCGGGCAGTGCCAAGTGTGGTGATTGCCCAGTCGGCACCTTTTCGGCAGATGCAAATTCCACAGCGTGCCAAATGTGTGCCCCTGGCTTCACTACGAATGGATTGAGTGGCGCTGGTGCTTGCGCTGCTTGCCCTGCCGGTAAAATACCGCCCAGCTATCCGCGCACACGTACATTGTTTAGCATATCCCCTTGCACCTTCACGCATACACACCTATCTCAGCGCATGCACACATTTTCACACAAGCGCAGAAATACACGCACTTGCACACTTGAGCATTGTCATGTGCATGCAACTTCTCATGAGTATGTTCGTGTGTTTGTGCAGGCACTACACTGCGCAACCAGACGGGCAGCGGCAACGTGTCCTCTTGCCTCGCGTGTGAGCCCGGCAGTTACGCCTCGGCAGCCGCACCACATTGTTCACTGTGTGCTCGTGGATACTTCAGCGCTGCAAGCGGCGCTTCTGAGTGCACACGGTGTGCGAGCGGCACTACTTTGCGGGTACATGACACTTCAACATACTGCCACACATTGCCACAAAATGACACGCACTGCAACGCACTGCAACACACCACAACACAATGCAGCACACTGCAGCATACTGCAGCTCACAGCACACTGCAGCACACAGCACACTGCACATTGTGTGCGAGTGGTACCATGCTCCGGGCATGTGTATACACGTTTGATGCATGACATCTCTTATCCCATCTCATCACTTCCGTACCCACCGCCGCACACCACTTGAATCGCCCTGCCATTGTATCATCCATTGTACAGCCTATTGCATTCGGAGTTTCATTTAATCTCGATCTCCAATCTTAATCTCCTTGGTCTCTTTTCAACGGAACGTGGCAAAAGAGACCTAGAGAACTAGATCATCGATTGAGATTTGAGATTGAAGAAATGTCACTCCAAATGCAATAGGCTGTATCATCCATTCTATCATCCATTCTATCATTCTTTCATTCCTTTGCGGGATTCAGAGTGTCGTTCTTGACAGAGTCTTGACCGACATCATCATTCTTCAAAGACTTTTCTCACAGTCATTCTGTTCGAGTATCCTCATCTGGAAATTTACACCCCCGCATTGTTGCTATCTCCCAAATACTACCCC
>Ga0209491_10011247_pt1 | contig 10597 bp, 13 predicted proteins | sample BON02_FD_187213 | JGI IMG/M metagenome (GOLD analysis project Ga0209491, IMG submission 187213) | Freshwater microbial communities from Lake Bonney liftoff mats and glacier meltwater in Antarctica - BON-02 (SPAdes) (version 2) | ecosystem: Environmental > Aquatic > Freshwater > Ice > Glacier...
GACGTAGTGCAGAAACGTGAATCTGCTAACGAGAAAGATGGCGTGTCGAGCTCTTTCTCTGTTAAGGAGCCATCTTGCAGCGCTTGCTCCTCTGCTATCAGAGCAACAGTATCTGCGCTGTGACCTGCCTGTCCTGGTTCAATCAGGTCTCTGATGCTGCTAATTTCGTCGCAGCCATTTTTTCCTTTGCCCATCTTCTAATTAAACTGCATCTATCTCAGTTACGCAAGGGCACAAGTCGGAGATTGAGAGCTGAACAGCCTGCTGAGCATCTTATGGACAAGTCCCAAAGATGCCTAACTGTTTTAATGGCCCAGGAAAAGCTTACGTTCAGCTACTCGGCGGCGAGTCAGGCCAGCGAATTCTTGGCCGCCAGCATTATTCCAGCGTAATAGCTGATCAGCGGCAGCTACTCGTTTTCCTTGATTAAGTAGCCGCAGTAAAGTCGAATCAGTTAATGCTTGGATGCCGACATTATAAGCAAAAGAGACTAGCACATCATGCTGGGCTTGATTGAGCGGCACTTTAACCATTTTTCTAACTGCCAGATCAATCCTGTCAGTTTCTTTCCTAAGCAGCTTAATAGCCCCGGCTTTAGTTAATGTTCCCCAACTAGCTTGATCAGTAGCAGTGCAGGGACCTAAATGAAGTAATGTTCCGTAGCCAATAGTGCAATGTCCAACTGGATCATTGTAGAGATTAGGGAAGAAACCTTCAAAGGAAGCTATGAAATAGACCCCCTTAGTGGAAAGAGACTTTAGTTTCAAGCGTGGAGTAGGCTTAGCAGGCTTGTGGGATGCTCTTGTTTCAGCAGCTGAAGCAGAATTAATGAGCGGCTGCAAAGCCTTAGGAATTCCCATCAGAGCAGCAGTTAAAGCCACAGTGCAGATCAAGATCAGGCGACGACGGCGGCTTCGGGCTTGAGCCGCGCTGAGGCGCCGCCTGGCTGAGCGCCGCATAGAAGCCTGACAGTCATCTTCCATTTGACTAATAGTGAATAACGAACGCTGCATTTAGTTACTATATCAGCTAATATGGTCCAGTAGCAAAAATTATCTGAACTGCACAAAAAATCTCAGAAATGTGCTAAGCGAGGCTCTAAGCTGACCTGATAGTCTAATAGTATGCTGCGCTATCATCACTCAATCGCTCTCTCTGACTGCTGCTTCGGCGAGATCGAAGCTAGTCCGGAGATCAGCTTGCGAGAAGGAGAAGATTTCTTCATCCCTGCTTATAGCTGGCTGGCTGGCCAAATTGGCCATTGGCCGCTGTTTCTGGCAGTAGGCAATGATGATGATGCTATGCGCATTACTGGCTATCAGAACCAGTGGAGGAGAATTCTAAGCTCATCGGCTACCGGGAACACATATCGTCGAAAAGGAGAGTTCCCTTCCCGCGTATTGTTCTCTTTCCATGATCTACCTGAAGTATCTTTCTCTGATTATCATAATTGGCACATTCCGCTCAACGGAGGCGAAGAGGAAGAAGATATTGAGCGTCTAGTGCTGGCCCCAGGCCGATCGTCGGAGTTGTGGCTGCGAAAAGCTGGCCGACGCCCTGGATCAGTGCAAGGACATGTCTCTAAACTGGACTTGAGGTCAGCTGACCGGATCTGGTGCCGCTCGAGGAAAGCATCAAAGCAGCTGCAGGAGATCGGTTTCGCCCCGGAGCGTATTGAAGTGCAACGGCTGAACATCTAATCTGGAATCACTTCTTTCTGGACCTTTGGCTTGAGAAGGCCAAGAATAGGGCCGGCCTTAACTAGGAGATGCTTTGAGAGTCTTTCCCTAACTCCCTGCTGATGCAAAGTGGCAGAACTTTCGAGCCGCTGCTAAAATTAGATTATATGGAAAATGAAAATACATGGAAAATGGAAGCTGACACTTCTCTTTCTGAACATCATCAAGAAGCAGTCGGCCAAGAAGAGAACCAGTTACTGGCTAATTATACGGCTTTGCTTTCGATGAACAGTAAAGCTAAAGGCGAGAGTTTGCGAGATGCTATCAATTCTTTAAACGGTGGAATAGTGGACTTCATGACAGAGAATGGCGGAACTCTCCTGGGGCTGTGCACTATTAATCCTAAGTTCGACGAAATAAGCAAAGCTAAAGAAGAGCTGCCCAAGCTGATAGCAAAAGTGGAAGTTCTTTACCGGACTGACAGCGATTTCTCTAAACAGCAATATCTGCAGGCCGCTGATCATGCCTGGAAAGAATGGCTGAAGAATATTGCTGGAAGTAACTACGTGACAACTGCTAAAGACCAGTCCTAGCTACCTAAACTAGGGGCCGAGCCGAGCGACTTGAGAGAAATCTGGAGGATTTCTTGAAGAGTTGCGAAGTGAGCCGAGCTGAGCGACTTGAGGGCTGATCGTAAGATCAACCTCGATAAGTCGAACTGAGCGACTGGCGAGCTCGGCGTCAGCTGAGCCTCGACCAGTTGCGAGGTGAGTAGGCGAAGCGAGCCTGAGCTAATAGAAGCCGAGCAGGAGCCAACTAGTAGCTAGCTTAATCAGCCGCAGCTTTGGAGCTAGCATTCTAAGAAGCCGAAATCCCAGCAGTCTGCTAACCTGCTATGCCTAATGAGCTAGTTTAATATTTAGGCCAGTATGATAAGTTGAGATATGCCAATGCTCAGCTTCTACAAAATGTATCCACGGATCAGCGACATGGATCGTTGGGCTCATCCTTCAGCGGTCTGGGCTGAACGCGAATGTCCTGCTCTGAGAATTTACATTGGTGCTCTTGAAAGAGGCCCGCGTCCTCATAGTTTGCAACAATGGAAAGCCGTCGCGGACATGGGATTTAGGCATCCTATTCCTGAATGGTTACAGGCACTAGTTCAGGAAGGTTTCACTGATCATTTGCTTGATCCCGATACAACACTATTATTTCCTGACCAAAATTTCAACCGTATGAAAGATGTTAAAACAGCTCTTCAGTTGTTCAGCGACAAATACGAGTCCAGGCCGCCCAGTGTGGTAACTGATCTTATCATAGGCAGTTAACTATTTAATAGCAGTCAGGGAGTCCATTAACAATAGACCGACTGAGCCATAATCTCGCTCCATCCTCTTTCAACAGATAGCTGATAATATTCTTCGCCTGGCACGCATAATCGATTCCAGCCTAGTGTGAACAAACTTTTTAAGAAACTTGTAGCTAGATTGATTGTGTTTCTTTACTAGGTCAGATAAAATGAGCTGATGCTAATTACTGCTCATGCTGGAGGGGCCGGGATGGCCCTCGCTAATAGCCGGCAAGCTTTCCTTTCCTGCACCGGAGCGGACCGCCTAGAGTTTGACGTTTTAGAAGTAGACGGGAGGCTGCTGCTGGCTAAGGACATTCAAGCTGCGCCTGGAGCTCTCACGCTGCGAGAAGGACTCCATGTGCTGGCTAGCACTAAAATGCTGCTCTCTTGCGATATTAAATCTTTTGGTCGTGAGTAAGAAATATATGATTCTCTTAAGGAGGCTGGCTTACTAGACCGAACCCTAGTCTGCTCTCATAGTGCCAAATCATTACAAAAAATGCGGCAGCTCGCTCCACAAATGCCAGCCGGACTATCAGTGCCCCAGCTTATCGAAGAAGGAGTGGTAGTGGTAGTCCCCTGGCCGCCTGAACTAGCAGTTAAAGAAGGATGGCAAGAAAGACTAATCGCAGAGGCGCCTCAGATGCTGAAGAATTATGGTCTGCAAGGACTGATGTGCCAGCATTCTCTTGCTAGCAAGAAGCTGGCCAAGCGACTCAAAGAAAATGGCTTATTTTTGCATGTTTGGACTGTTGATGATCCTGATCTTGCAATAAGCATTGCTGACATGGGAGCTGACGATCTGATAACCAATAATCCGCCTTTGATCCGGGCCGCCTTAGCAGCTAACTGCTAAGAGAGCTAGGCGCATTCTTTAACTGTTCAGCTGTCTAATTCCCCCTTCTTGAGATAGTGCGGCTGTTAGATCCACACCTTCCAGACGAATATCTTTATGACTATCGTTTCAATCCTTTAGTACCAGTCAGGTTTGCACTGGTCAAGTCCGCGCGGGTCAGATTCGCGTCACGCAGACTTGCGCGACGTAGACTCGCGCCGGCTAAATCAACGTCAATCAGGTTCGCGTCAATCAGACTTGAGCCCTTCAAGTTTACGTAGTATAGATTCGCGCCGCGCAAATCGGCACAGGATAAGTCGGCACCAGACAGGTTCGCGTTGGCCAGGTTCGCACCAGTTAGATCAACTCCGGTCAAATCAGCGCCTTTTAGTCCGCCAGCGACCAGTACAGTATCAAGCATCTCCTTGATGTCTTGTGCAGTCAGATCATTCAATACCAACATCGAGCTGATAGCTGAATTCTGCTTGCAATTCGGATCATTTTTGCCTTTACCCAATTCATTAACTCCTTTGCCTTTAATAGGACGATTGCTTATATATAAACATAAGCGATCTCAGTAAAATTGCAATCTATTCAGCTAGTGAGCAACTAAACTTTTCTCGCATGAGAACTTGACGCCTAGACCATCAGGCTGTCATGCCAGCCTTGCATTTAGCTGCATTTAACTGATCAGAGGGATATTATTCGGATCAGTCATATTCATCCCAGTCTTGATCCTGCTCTTGCTGATCAGCTTGCTCTAGTTTATACCGTTCAGATTCAGCCCTGCCCTTAGAAAACTCTTCGCGATAGGTTCCTCCTTTTACGTCAGTCAAGTCAGCATTAGTTAGATTCGCGTTAAAGAGATTTGCGTCTATCAGGGTCGCACCTTCTAAATCCGCACCGTTCAGATTAGAGTATCCCAGATCTGCGTAGCGTAAATCCTGACTGCGGAGATTTAGTTGCACTCCGCTTTCACCAGTAGCCCATTCGCGATGTGCCGCCAGCACAACTTGCAAGCAAGCATCCACTACTGCGTCTGGTTGCTGCTTAGCTGCTTCTTTATAGCGTGCAATAGCTGCCTCTTTATACTGCGCAAGGAAATCTGGACTCTTTGCCGTGTGATGCTCAACCATCCGATCTAGGAAATCTGGCTGGTCAGTACTCTGTCTTTTCGCTTCAATATCTAACTGCTCGGCCATCTCCTCTTCTTCCTGTTTAGCGTAGGCAGCCCGATATTCCGGGTCTTCCATATCTCTGGCATGAACCTCCTGATTGGTCATCATCTCAGAAAGTTTTCTTAGGTCAGTCCAATGAAATTTACCGTACTTCTTTCGCATTTTCTTGCGAGCTTTTTTCGGCATGTATTCTGCCAGCTGATCGCAATAAGCATGAACTTCATCCAAGCCTGTTATTGCCCTGTTAAGGCGTGTTGTCGCTGCGGCTGTGGCCTCAGCTGCCGCTGTTGCAAGTTCTATATTTGTGGTGGCCAGATCAGCACACTTGTTTTTCAAATTTTCTAGTTCGCTTGTCATGTCAAGCGTCACTCCGCCTAAGATGATGCTTTTTTCTTCACTGTTTTCGAGTTCACTAATCCGTTCCAGAAGCTGCTCTCTGGTTAGGTCCTGCGGGTCATTTTGCTCAGGCCAAATCAGTTCCCTTTGCCAGTCACGACCTAAATGTATCTCTTCTAGCTGGTCGGCTTCTCCTTGCGGGTCATTTTGCTGAGGCCAAATCAGTTCCCTGTTGTCAACATAACCGTCATCAAGGTCAGTGGGGACTGAACCAGTAGTGCGATAAATGCGATCAGGGATCACGCCCCAAACATCCTCATACAATGAAATCACAGAATCAATGATCATTGGTTGATTAGCTACTCCGGCGGCTTTGATAACAACTTCCATGTAGCCATCATTAGCAGCATTATCTTCATCGTGTTCAGCTATTAGAATCTGCTGTTTGCTTGTTTTATCAGTCATAGTCAGTAATGGTCTCTTGGGGTCAGTGTTTATAGTAGATTATCAGGATTTTTAATAGTCTGGTTTGTTTTTGAAAACAAAGAACTATATTAGCCAGAACTTAAACCATTTTTGAAACATAGTGCGTTTAAATATGCTTAGCAGGCTACCTACAAGTGACGGCAATAGTCCTAGTCTAAATATCCAACCATCACTGCTTATTCCAGTGACACGCCGAACATTATAAAAAGAACTTCATAATTTAGCCCAGTTAAGCCCATCAGCATAACAGGGGCTGCCAATCAGCAACAATCAGCAAGCGCATTAAGTTAAAGTATGCCCAGTCTGAGCTTCTACAAATTATATCCGCGCATCAGCCATCCGGATCAATGGACTTATCCTTCAGCAATCTGGGCTGAACGGCAATGCCCGGCCCTGAAAATTTATGTATCTTTGAAGCGGGGGCCGCAACAAAGCCAAGCTTGGCAATGGAAAGCAATTGCTGACCGAGGGGCCGGCTATCACATTCCTGACTGGCTGGAAAAAATAATTCAAGAAGGAAAAATTGAACCATTGTGTCCTAGCAGAATAAGGCTACTACCCCAACAAAAATTTCGCAGCATGAGGAGTCTTAAAGCAGCCCTTGAGCAAGCGACGGATAACAGTAAATTTGATAGCAGCCTGCTAGAACTATTGGATTTGAAACTTAGAAGCTTGGTGTATCCAGACAAGAAACTCAAAAATTAAGCCAGCAGATAAACGGCCAGATATTCGGGACTAATCTAGCTTGCAGCTGACCAGGTCATTGCTTTAAAAACTTGCCTATCCATTCTGGGGACACGCAGAACTAGAGAAATAAATCTAGATCAGCGGAAGCTACATGTTATATAATCAAGCATGGGAGTTGATATAACTCAGCAGATACTTGAAGCCGCAGCCACACCTGACGCTCAGGCGCCATTTAATTTAGCGCTCTCAGAAGAACAACAAGAAATCCGTGACTGGGTGCATGGCTTCGCGGCTGATGTAATTCGTCCTGCCGGCCATGAATGGGATGAGCGTGAAGAAACTCCTTGGCCGATTATTCAAGAAGCAGCCAAAATTGGTCTTTACGGTTTTGAAGGGACCGCGCAATTTTTCGCTGATCCAACTGGCTTGCTAATGCCAATTGTCAATGAGGAACTTTTCTGGGGTGACGCTGGAATTGGCTTGTCAATCTTCGGGACCAGCCTTGCTGTCGCAGCCATTTATGGTCAAGGAACTAACGAACAAATCGGCGAATGGATCCCACGCTGCTACGGTAGTGCTGACGAGCCAGCGGTGGCATCTTTCTGTGTTACTGAGCCTGATGCCGGATCTGACGTTTCAGCTTTGCGGACCCGCGCTAAATTTGATCAGAAAACAAATGAGTGGGTCTTGAATGGTCAAAAAGCATGGGCTACTAATGGTGGCATCGCTGACGTTCACGTGATTGTCGCTTCAGTTGACCCTGAGCTACGCTCACGCGGCCAAGCAGCATTCCTGGTCCCCTTCTCAACTAAAGGGATCAGCCAAGGAGTCAAAGTTAAGAAGCATGGCATTCGCGCTTCACATACCGCTGAAGTACTATTGGATGAAGTCCGCATTCCAGCTGAGGATGTGCTAGGAGGCAAGGAGAAGCTGGATCAGCGCTTAGCTCATGCTCATGAAGGAACCAAAGCCCATTCGCAAGTTGCCATGCAAACCTTTGAAGCTACCCGCCCAGTAGTTGGCGCGCAAGCAGTAGGGATTGCCCGTGCCGCCTACGAGTATGCTCTTGATTATTCTAAAGAGCGCCAGCAGTTTGGTCGCAAGATCATTGAGAATCAATCAATTGCTTTCATGCTGGCTGATATGAAAATGGAAATTGATTGCGCCCGCCTACTGGTCTGGCGTGCTTCATGGATGGGGCGCACCGGACAGGATTTCAATAATGCTGAAGGATCAATGAGTAAGCTGAAAGCCGGTGAAGTAGCAGTCTGGGTCACTGAACGAGCAATTCAGATTCTGGGCGGCAACGGATACGCACGTGAATACCCGGTCGAGCGCTGGCATCGTGACGCCAAAATTTACACTATTTTTGAAGGCACCTCAGAAATTCAGCGCCTGGTAATCAGCCGTGCCATCTCCGGCCTGCATCTCAACTAAGCTACTCAACAAAGCAGGATAGCCAGAGCCAAGTATGATCGGCTACTGTTCGCTGACTGCTTAATGTTTAGACCAGTGAAAGAGATGGGCTGCGCTTGCCTAATCCATTTCAGGGACACGCAGAACTATGATAAATGACATAAACTCTGCTGCTCATTTCAGGGGCATGCAGAACTATGACAACTGACAGCGATTTAAGAATCTTAGTTCAGGTCCGCTTCGTCTCTTCAAGAAAATCAAAAGGATTTGCTCTTAGAACTTCAATTCGGCTCCCGATGCCAGCGGACTACTTCCGGGCGTCCTTTAGCATTAAGCTTGACTTCTAGCCATCGCGCACCGCGCGGATCCATAACAGCTCCAGGATTAATCAGAGCCCGTTTCGGCAAATCAATCCAGTCCTGTGAAATGCGGATCCGGCTGGCACCATTGTTCTCATCATAAGCCCAGAGGGCCGGGGTGTGAGTATGACCATAGAAAGTGTAGTCCGCTGTTTGTAAAGGAAATTGTTTAGCAGCTGTTGCGGCCGTGGAAATAAATTCCCAAATAGGATCACGTAAAGATGCATGCACTAGTTGCATTGCAGAGCCGTCAACTTGGTAGGGAAGCGATCGTAAAACACTAACGCGACTAGAGCCTAGTTCAAGATCAGCTGCCTTGGCCAGCCAAGCCCATTCTGATGTGCTTGAATCCCATACACGATCAGTAACAAATAGTTCATGATTGCCTTTTAGAATAATTGAGCATCTCTCAGTAATCAGTTCAAAGCAAATCTTTGGGTATTCCCCTCCAGAAGCAAAATCACCTAAGCAGAAAACATCCTTGATTTCCATGGCATCTATTTTACGGAAGACAGTAATTAAATTATGAGCGTTAGCGTGAACGTCAGATATGATGGCAATTGACCGACAATTAGAATCAGCGATCTGTTCAGGCTCGCTTCCTGACTTTTCAAGATTGGCCTTACGGTCAGCTCTCAGATCCCTCTGCTCATCACGCGAATCCGAAGCCTGAGCCTCCTGACAATTATTTTTATTAGCCATAATACGTTAACTATATCAGAGTATGAATTTTTAGCTGCTTAGTTCACAGGATAGTTAAAGCATGTTTATGATATTTCCTAAACAGCAGCTAAACATTAGCTGCCTAGATGACCTGCTGCCTAGTTAGATGCTGCGACTAATGCCGCTGCGCTTGCGTGGAGTGAATGCGGCTTCCAGATGCTCAGCGTCGAAGCCGCCAAGCACTTTTCCTTCAGTTGCGTAGCGATAAAGTGTAACACGGAAAACTGATGAGATTGTGACCTGTAAAATAATTCCGATCATGAGAACAATTACGCCAATCACGATCAGCGCGCCGCCGCCAGCAACTGATGAGCCGAGCAGCAGAACACCAAGTCCGATTACGATCACGGCCGGCAACATTATCACCAGGAAAGTGATCACGCCGATAGCAGATGAACCAACAACGCTTTCGCCCCAGCGTTGCTTAATAACATGAATGGAAGTCTTAATAGACTCCTTCGGGCCCAGACCGTCAAGCGCTATGACTGGTATCACAAAGAAGGTTGCTACCGCCCAGACGAAGCCGGCAAGTCCGCCAACGATTATGCCCACTAGTGATCCGGCCGCCGCCGAGATGCTCATTCCCAGGCCGCCGACGGACTTCGGCGCGATCAGGAACAGCACCAGCAGGGCGCGCATCTCGTAGAACGAGAAGCGCTCCCACATCTCGGTCAAAAAGAGCGTGATCAGCAGCCCAACAAAAAAGACTACTGCTGCCCAGGTGAAGATTAATTTCAGCCGAACGTGAGCCGCGCCAAGGCCCTGCCTAACAGTTGTCTGGCGCCCTTCTAATGCTTCTGCCGCGCAGCAGGCCAGCGCGACCGAAGTGAAGATGCCAATCACAGTTAGTAGATAAGCGCCGATGATCGCCAATGGCAATGCCGCCCATAGCGAGTCAACTGCTACCGCCATGCCAACTCCGCCGCCGAAGAAGAAAACCATCATGATCACTGCCGCGACTGATGAGATGACTGGGAAGGCGAGCAGTGAGCGGTCAGCCTTAACTACTGCCCAGCTCTGTTTTGATAGAAGCCAGCCGCGTTTGAACCGTCCCATTTTTATACCTGCCCCTTCGTAAAGAAGAGACGATGATTACGGATAACTAAACTCATATTTTGGATACTACTACCCTGCTCTTTTCAAAAGTCGTGTTTTCGTCATAGTTTTCTTAATTTATAAAACCTCTCTAAATAACAACACATTCAACCGCCTCCCTATGCCTGGGGCACGAGGAGGTTTGTATTAAATTAATGGGAAAACATATTCAAGGATGCGCGCGGTCCAGACCGAAAAACAGCCTACCGATGATAGCGCTCTAATCTGCCGGGCATCATTTAAGGGACACGCAGAACTATTAAAAAGTATAGGCAATATTGTCGCTCGCCGGCAGCCAAGTCAGCCCCTCCCCGAAGAAAAAGAAAAACAGAAGAGCTCGAAATAGTCGAACTAGCAGGATGCAATCAGGGGCCGGAATGAGACTGAAAAAAGAATGTTTGGCAGCTTACCAAAACAACAAGTCAAGCTAAGGCTTAAACTAAAAATACTTA
>Ga0209491_10011250_pt1 | contig 10596 bp, 6 predicted proteins | sample BON02_FD_187213 | JGI IMG/M metagenome (GOLD analysis project Ga0209491, IMG submission 187213) | Freshwater microbial communities from Lake Bonney liftoff mats and glacier meltwater in Antarctica - BON-02 (SPAdes) (version 2) | ecosystem: Environmental > Aquatic > Freshwater > Ice > Glacier...
CCCTTTTAGGGTAACCCCAAAGGGGGAAGGGCCGGGTGGGCCCCTTTAGGGCCTTTCTTATTAGGGGGGGGGGGTGGTATGGGGTTAGGGCATTGGCCCCTGGGGGGGGGTTAATAAGCCAGCTTTACACCTAAAGCTATGCCAGGGGGATATTCTTTATAGCTAAAGTGTCCACTCCTTGAAAGAAAGCGTGCCCCCATTTCAATAAAAACAGGGGTGTCTGGGGCACCCGGGACCACCTCTCTGAAACAAACCCCATCCCCCCCCTTTTCTTATTAGGGGGGGGTATTAAGGGGTTAAGGGGAGAGGGGTGCTCTCCCAATTTAATTTATTAATGTATAGCTAAAGCGACACACCGCTAGCCCCCCAGGGGGTGGAGGGGATCCTATATTAACGATGGCCCCTCAATTTATATAAGCCAGGGGGTTATCACCCCCAGCGAAGCTGGGGTTAAGTTATAAACCCCTTAATACTACCCCCCTAATAAGAAAGGGGCCAATGCCCCATAGGGCAGGGTTCAGCCCTGAATCGGGGGCATAGCCCTAACCCCTTTAGGGTAACCCTAAAGGGCTGAGGGGGGGTTGGTATGGGGTTAAGCTATAAGACCTAATGGTTGTCTTATGGGCTCTACCTATAATAGCTAAATCTATAACCTATAAATATACTTTTTTTAAAAAAAGACATTAATTATAGAAATTAAATATGAGTGGCCTCTAAAGGGTTCAGCTGTCTACTCTCTTATCAGGCCGTCCATACAAGCAGGGGGGTATTTGAAATCTAATCCCTCACTCAAATCTTATCCCTTTGAGGTGAAAACTCCAAGTAAGGGATAAGATTTGAGTGAGGGAGCTAATCTAGAAAATATCTAAACAAGACTAAGCCTACTATAGCTTTAGCAATAAAGCGAAACTATGAACCCCTCAAGGGCTAATAGCCTGCCCTCCCAGGAGGATTCTTCTGGAGCCAGTCCTGGGAGGGCTCTTTAGGCATTGGCCCCTAACCCCTTTAGGGTAACCCCTTTATATCCCCCCCCCTAATAAGAAAGGGGCCAATGCCCCATAGGGCAGGGGCCCACTCAGCCCTGAATCGGGGGCAGGGGCCCACTCAGCCCTAACCCCTTTAGGGTAACCCTAAAGGGCTGAGGGGGGGGTAGTATGGGGTGGGGTTGATAGACTTAGTCTTGTTTAGAAATTTTGTTCTAAATGGCTTTATTTTATTAAAAATAGCGCAAACTATATATATAAAAAAAGCTTATTAACCCCATAAATGGGGTCCCTCCCAGGGTAGGGGCCCCATGAAGGTTGATAAGAAATCTATTTATTTTATAATTGAATTCTAAAGAGGGCATTAACAAGTTAGCGCCCCCTTATAGGGAAAGGGCAACTATTGAAATAATTGAAATTAAAAAGAGAAAATTAATGGATCTGGGAAAAATCTATTAATTTCAATAATAAAACCTGCTGTAAATGAGATCCAAACTAAACCTACTACAGGAGCTGTTGATAAATAAGTTGTAAAATTTTTCATACAATGTAACTATATAATATATACTCAAAACATTTTTAAAGTAAGCATAATTTGGTTTTCACCTATGGGCTTTGCCCATAAACCTTTTATAGCTCTAGCTATAAAGCGTGGGGGGGGGGTAAATATAGCTGGCCTAAATATTAAAACTATTTGAGCAACTTTTTAAGATTAATCTTTAAAGGGGGGCTTTATGGGCATAGCCCATAAAGCCCCCCTTTAAAGATTACTCTTGAAGTATACTTTTTTAAACTGTTTTATGGGCTCTGTGAAGTTATGGTTCTGCCATAAGCTAATTTCGCTTTCTATTATGCGTACTGACTGCTAATAAGCACATAAAACTGTTTTTCTCTAAAAAAAAACTTTAGTTTTTTTTATTTGTAGGACTTTTCTAAAGTAGGGGCTTATGCCCAGGAAGTAAAATTTTTATTTCTTAGTTTTTGTTATTAATTATAATGTTACCACCCATTTTAATGTGCTTTTAAACACTCTCTCTAAATAAATAGGGGTTAAGTTATTAACCCCCATAAATAGGGGTTAAGTTATTAACCCCCATAAATAGGGGTTAAGTTATTAACCCCCATAAATAGGGGTTAAGTTATTAACCCCCATAAATAGGGGTTAAGTTATTAACCCTCATAAATAGGGGTTAAGTTATTAACCCCCATAAATAGGGGTTAAGCTATTAAAAATGGAGTTACTTTAATGGTGATCTTCAAGAGATTCACCAATATAAGCACCTGCTAATGTTGAGAATACTAGAGCTTGAATACCACTTGTAAATAAACCTAAAAGCATTAAAGGAATTGGTACAACTAATGGTACAAGCGCCACAAGTACACCAACAACAAGTTCATCTGCTAAAATGTTACCGAAAAGACGGAAACTTAGTGAAAGTGGTTTTGTAAGATCTTCTAAAACGTTAATTGGTAATAAAAAAGCTGCAGGCGAAATATATCTTTTGAAATAGCCTAAACCTTTTTTATTAAATCCAGCATAAAAATATGAAATTGATGTTAATAAAGCTAAAGCTACAGTTGTATTAATATCATTTGTTGGTGCAGCTAATTCTCCATTTGGAATTTCAATGATTTTCCAAGGAATTAAAGCTCCAGACCAGTTTGAAACAAAAATAAATAAGAAAATAGTTCCTAAGAAAGGAACCCAACTTAGATAGTCATGTTCACCAATTTGTGTTTTAGCTAAATCACGAATAAATTCAGTAATAAATTCTGTAAAATTTTGAAGACCTTCTGGGATTTGTTTTAAATCACGGTTTCCTAAAAAACTTAAAGCGAAAATAAGTCCAAGAACAAACCATGATGTCATTAAAACTTGACCATGTACTTGATATTCTCCAATATTCCAATAAAAATGTTGTCCTACAGAAACTTCCGAGATTTCTAATAAAGGATTAATCATAAATGATGTTTATAATTTTATATATGCTAATAATTTAGCTTTTATTCTAAGTTTATATTATTAAAATAATTTCGTTTAATGGTGTCTATTAAAAAAATTAAAACTAAAGCAAACTTTTTTGTTACCCTTTCAACCTCCAATGCCCTTATTTTTTTCGGGCAAGGTTCTACCTGACCTTTAAGGCGGGCCAATGCCCTTATGGGCAGGATTCTTCTGGGAGCCCTTGCCCAAAAAAAAGTAACCCGCGCTGGTTCTCTCCCAGAAAAAACAGATAGGGCCCACCCCTCCTGGGGTAAAGGGGTGGGCCCTATCTGTTTTTTCTGGGAGAGAACCAGCGCGGGCTCTTAGAATAACCCTATGGGTTATTCTAAAAGGGCCTTAGGGCATTGGCCCTCCTTTTAAAATTGGGGCCCATAAGGGCCTTATTTTCTCCTTCGGGCTCGGCCCTAAGGGGCCTTGAAGGGGGGTTAAATAAGGGTTTATCAACCTCCTCTAATAGCCTGGCTCCAGAAAAAACAAACCCCTTAAAAAGGTTTTTAAGGGGTGCCCCCCTTAAAGTAGCCGGAGGTTATTAAACTGTTTATGGGGGTTGATAAACCTCAGGCTTTCAAATACGCGGGGTTCTAAGGGTTAAACCCCATTAAAAATCGCAAAGACTATAAGATGTTAGACTTTTAAAATAGGCCCACTAACCCTTAAAAAAAGGTTGGTGGGCCTATTTTAAATAGTGACCAATTGGATTTTTAAACTCCCCCTATTTTTATTTTAAAGGGGTGTTTAACCTTACCCCACTTTTAAAAGGGGGTAAAAGACAGCCCATTTAATGGGCTTTGCCCATAACCCCCTTTTTAAAGTGGGGTAAAGGGGTAATAGAAAAAGATTTTAATAATTTAAATTAAACGAACTATTTTTTCAAACAACCTTAGTGCTTATACACCCTTTGAAGTGCTCTCTCCCCTTGCGGGAGGGGGGACCACCCCCCGGGGTTAAGATGGAGGGGGGGGGGGGTGGAATATGGTCTCAAAAAGCTAAGCTTTTTTAGAGACCATATTGACCCTTACGGGCTACGCCCTATCAAGAGAACCAGCGCGGGCATTCCCAAGGGGAAGCACTTATAAACACTCTCTCCAAGGCCCCTTAATAAAAAAGGGGCCTATAGCTTTAGCTATAAAGAGAGCCCTCAGGGCCCAACCCTTTAGGGTCCCATAAAAGGCCCCTCACGCCTTTATATCCCCCCCCCTAATAAGAAAGGGGCCAATGCCCCATAGGGCAGGGGCCCACTCAGCCCTGAATCGGGGGCAGGGGCCCACTCAGCCCTAACCCCTTTAGGGTAACCCTAAAGGGCTGAGGGGGGGGGTAGTATGGGGGTCCCTACCAAGTGCTCTCTCAAATATGGTCTAAAAAAGCTTTGCCAATGCCCTTTAGGGCATAGCCCTAAAGGGGCCCACTTTTTAGAGACCATATTTAGAGAGAGCACTTGCAAACACTCTATCTAAATATGGTCTCTAAAAAGTGGGCCCCTTCACCCCCAGGGGGGGTGAAGGGGCCCACTTTTTAGAGACCATATTTAGAGAGAGTGTTTGGGGGACAAGGGCCAAACCCTTTAGGGTCCTAAATAGAAAGGGTAAATATGGTCTCTAAATATGGCCTCTAAAAAACCCGCGCTGGTTCTCTTGATAGGGCTCTCTATGCCCTTTTTTTATAGGCCTCTATAGGGCAGGGGCATAATAACCCCTAGGGTTATTATGCCCCTGCCCTATAGAGGCCTATAAAAAAAGGGCATTGGCTAAGCTTTTTTAGACCATATTTTTAGTGCTCTCTCCTAGGCCCCTTTGGGCCGAGCCCCGAAGGGGAAATATGGTCACAAAAATCTAGATTTTTGTGACCATATTTAACCCCCCTAATGAAATAAGGTACCCCCCCTGGGGGTGTTTGTGAAGACAAGATAGAGCCTACAAGACAGTCAAATAAGGGGTGGGCCCAGAGAGTGTTTAGAGAGAGTGTTTAAAAGTATTAAACTACGAAAGAGTTGAATACACCTACAGTAAATACTAATAATAACCATACACTTAATCCTGAAAAAACTACTTTTTTATTTTCAGACCAACCGTTTGGTGAAGCAAAAACTACAGGAACACCTACAACTAAAGCAAATGATACAAGAACTAAGGCAAATAATGCAAGTTGAAGAATTGATGTCATATTAATTCCCTGATTTTTTTATTTGTTTAAATATTAACTTTTTTATAGCTATGCATAAAAATTTTTTTAATAAGACTAAATCTATGGAGTTTGCATAGCAAAATAGAGACTTGTATGAAATATTTATTAATATTACATATTAGTTTAATAATCTTATATTTCAAAGTTAAATTCAACAAAAAGCGCGCGCGCGCTTATAATAATTAAAGAGCTTTTTTTTAACTAAAAAACACATTTAAACACCAAACACTCTCTTTAAAATTGGGGACCACCCTTATTTTCCCCTTCGGGCTCGGCCCTAAGGGGCCTTGAAGGGGGGTTAAATATGGTCTAAAAAAGCTTTGCCCCTCAAGGGCTGAACCCTGCCCTCCCAGGAGGATTCTTTTGGGCCAGTTAGGGCTATGCCCATAGGGCATTGGCCCCTGGGAGAACCCAGCCCTAACTGGCCCAGAAGAATCCAAGGGTTTTTTAGAGACCATATTTACCCTCAACCCCTTAATACCCCCCCCCCTAATAAGAAAAGGGGGGGGGGTTGGTATGGGGTTAGGGCATTGGATAGAGTGTTTGCAAGTGCTCTATAAACCCTAGGGGGGTTTAAGACACAATGCCCTAAGGGCAGAGCCCTAAGGCCCCTCACCCCACCCTCAGCCCTTTAGGGTTACCCTAAAGGGGTTAGGGCTATGCCCCAAGGGCTATGCCCCAAGGGCTATGCCCTATGGGCATTGGCCCCTTTATAAAGGAGGGGTTACCCTCCCAAAGGGGTTAGGGGGGTCCCTACGGGGACAAGGGCCGAGTGGGCCCCTTTAGGGTCCCAGGAGAATTCTAGGGTAAATATGGTCTCTAAAAAACCCTTGGATTCTTCTGGAGCCAGTCCTGTCCTTCCCCCCCGGAGGGGAAGGAAGGGGGCAGAATTCTCCCAAGGGCCAATGCCCTTTATATACTAAGTGCTCTCTCAAATATGGTCACAAAAATCATAGATTTTTGTGTAACCATATTTAGAGAGAGCACTTATAAACACGCTCTCTAAATCAAACACTCTCTCAAATATGGTCACAAAAAATGGGCCCACCCTAACCCTTTTAGGGTAACCCTAAAGGGGTTAGGGTGGGCCCATTTTTTGTGACCATATTTCCCTGCCCTAAAGGGCAGGGGCTCGGCCTAACCCCTTTATAAATGGAGGGTAACCCTTCCATTTATAAAGGGCTAAGGGGCCTTGATTAGGAGAGAGCACTTGATGGTTACACAAAAATCTATCACCCCCCCTGGCCCTTTAGGGTTACCCTAAAGGGGTTAGGGTGGGCCCATTTTTTGTGACCATATTTCCCTGCCCTAAAGGGCAGGGGCTCGGCCTAACCCCTTTATAAATGGAGGGTAACCCTTCCATTTATAAAGGGCTAAGGGGCCTTGATTAGGAGAGAGCACTTGATGGTTACACAAAAATCTATCACCCCCATACTACCCCCCTTTCTTATCAGGGCCCTAAAGGGTTCGGCCCTTACCCCTTTGGGGTTACCCTAAAGGGGTTAGGGGCCTTAGGTGGGGATATAAGGGGGTGATCCCATTTTTGTGACCATATTTGAGAGCGTGTTTAGGGGCATAGCCCTAACTGGCCCAGAAGTATCCTCCTGTCCTTCCCCTCCTTGGAAGGGGGGCAGGGTTCAGCCCTTGAGGGGCAAAGCTTTTTTAGACCATATTTAAACCCCCCTGGGGTGGTCCCAGAGAGCACTTAGTAACCCCCAGGGTTAATTTTTTTTTAAAAAAAATGGTATTTAGCTAAATGAATGACTCTACAATTTATCTATGCAAAAAATTTGACATTTTTAATTTTTATAGCCTAAAATTTTAAAGTATAATTGAACCATTAAGGCTTTGGATTATACTTTCTTAATTAACCTAGGGGGTTCAAATATTCTTTTTAGGCCATGAAAGCATACTAATTATAGTTTAGTTTTTAGTTGTTTTTTAGGCAATCTTAAAATGCATATCCATTATATGGAACCTTAATAGGTAAAACAACTAAATCAGTCCTATAGTTATAAATAATATATTTATATTTTTAATTTTAATTACTTGGGCACCCCCAGGGAGGCTTTATAGCTAAAGCTATACTGGGGTGGGCCGATGGCCCTACATATAGCGAAACAGGTAAGTTTGAATGCAACTTTAGCTGTAATTACCCCCCTTAAAATGGGCCCCCTATATAGGGGGCCCATTTTAAGGGGGGTAATTACAGCTAAAGTGGGGGTACTTAATAAGGTATGGGCTTTATCTTGTCTTGGACCCCCCCGCCCTAAAGGGCTCTGCCCTAACCCCTTTATAAAGGAGGGTAACCCCTTTATAAAGGAGGGTAACCCCTTTATAAAGGAGGGTAACCCCTTTATAAAGGAGGGTAACCCCTTTATAAAGGAGGGTAACCCCTTTATAAAGGGGTTAGGGCAGAGCCCTTTAGGGCGGGGGGGTCCAAGACAAGATAAAGCCCATTATTTTTTTTGCCCCAATTTTAAAAAGGGGGGGTCCCCCTACTCTTTTAAGGACCTAGCTAATCGCTAAAATTAACCCTTCTAAGGGGGCTTTGCCCCCCCTTAGTAGAGTGCTCCCCCTTATATAGCTTTAGCTATGGGGTGCAATACTTTCACCCATATTGCCTCCCTCAGGCCCTAAAGGGTTCTATCTCGTCTCCTTAAGGCATTGGGGGCAGCATAGCTTTAGCTCCCTCAACCCTTTATAAAGGGAGGGTAACCCCTAAGGCCCCTAAGCCCTTTATAAATGGAAGGGTTACCCTCCATTTATAAAGGGGTTAGGCCGAACCCTTTAGGGTCCTTTATAAAGGGGTCAAGGGCAATGCCCTAAGGGCATTTGGCCCCTTTACCCCTTATTACCCCCCCCCTAATAAGGGGGGGGTTGGTATGGGGTTAGAGAACCCCTATGGGGGTTAGAGGCTTTGCCCATAGAGGACACCAACCCCAAGAGAGTATAGACATGGAAGCATTAAAAATAGCATGTTATTATAATTATAACCAGCCATAACTATGTAATCCTTCACCAATTAAATTCACACCTAAATAACAAACCCAGACAGTAATAAATCCTAATGAAGCAATTAAAGCTGGTTTTTTACCTTCCCACCCTTTTGTTAATCTTGTATGTAAGTAAATAGCAAAAACAAGCCATGTTAAAAGAGCCCAGGTTTCTTTAGGGTCCCAACTCCAATAGGAACCCCACGCTTCGTTTGCCCAAACAGCTCCGGATAAAATACCAATTGTTAAAAGAGGAAAGCCAATTCCTAGGATTCGGTAACTTAAATTATCTAAAGCGATACTTAAAGTTAAAGACCCTTCTGGACCCCCACGCGTGGCCTCCAATGCCCTTACTTTTTTTTCGGCGGGAAAAGATCCTGCCCCCCGAAGGACCCTAAAGGGTTCGGCCCTTAGGGGCCTTAGGGGAGCCCGACTTAAAAGTAAGGGTGATTTTTGCAAAGAATTAGAATTTATTAATTCACCCCCCTTTTGAAATTGGGGAAATGGGTTGCGCTCATAAAGAGAAAAAGAAGAGTTATTTACTAGATTTGTCTCTTTTCCACCTGTTATAACTAAAAAACCAATAGATAGTAATGATCCTAAAATTAATGCAGCATAACTTAAAATCATTACTGTAACGTGCATCATTAACCAGTTTGACTGTAAAGCAGGCACTAATGGAGAAGATTGTTGCATTTCTGGAGGTAAGCTAAAAGATGCAAAAGCATTTGTAAATAAAGCACAGGGGGATGTAATGGAACCAATTAATTTTGTTAAAAAAATTTTCTTTTTAGTTGAATTCTTTGCTAAATTAACTGATAAACTTTTATCGTTTTTTCTACCTGGCTTTAATAAATTATAAACCACATTCAATGTTCCTTGTATGGGCAAATTTGCCCATGCTAATTCAATACAAATATGAAGAAAAGTTAAACTCCAGGATAAAAACATTAAAGATTCATATAAATTACTTAAAGGGAAATGCCCTGATTCGTTCCATCGTAGGATTAAGATGGTAAAAATTGACAAGTTAGAAAGTATCATTAAAATAATACCGAAATTCGAACCTTTAAAAAACGAATTATTACTAAAGTCTAAGTCTTGCGACAAAGAACTGGGATTTAAAACAAAATTATTACTTTTTTGGACAAGTTGAGTAGAAATGCCATCCGTTGAATTTGCTTGAATTCTAGACTCTTTCTGACCCAAGACCCCATTTATTTCAAGAGGGCTCTGCCCATAAAAGCCCTTTTTTGGGGGGTTATTTATAAAAGAGGGTGGCCCCTTGATAGTTGGTCCCGATAAACTTTTTCCAAATTGAGAGGTTTCAATCCAATAAAAAATCATTGAAATAAATAATGTACAAAAAGAAAAATTTGCCAAATAAACTTGAATATTAATAGGCATTTGAAAAAATATACGAAAATTATTTAATTTTATTTCCAAAAAAAAAAATTAATTAGGCCACCCCCCTTTTAAATATGGGGTGCAGCCTTCTTGGGTATCACCATATTCTATTTATAGCTAAAGCTATAGACAGTGGAAATAACATTTTTCAGTTTTGATTATGGGGTATATTGATAAAGTATTTATATAAATTTTATTAATTAAACTTCTATAGCTTTAGCTTTAGCTATAAATATACTATATGTGACATTGGTTATGTGTCAATTTTGCTTTCTAGCCTACTAAGTCAAAATAATAGCTATAACATTTTAAGTGCTCTCTCTAAACACTCTCTCCCCTAACCCCATACCACCCCCCCCCTTTCTTATTAGGGGGGGGAATATAAAGGGGTAAAGGGGCCAATGCCCTAAGGGCATAGCCCTTGACCCCTTTATAAATGGAGGGGTTACCCTCCATTTATAAAGGGTTGAGGGAGATAAATATGGCCCCCCACCCCTTAATACCCCCCCCTAATAAGAAAAGGGGGGGGGTTGGTATGGGGTTAAGATATAGGGGTTTTTCGCGACCATATTGACCCGCGCTGGTTCTCTCCCATAAAAAACCAGCGCGGGTCAATATGGTCGCGAAATTTTTGCGCTTAGCTTTTTTATACCTCCCGCAAGGGGAGAGGGCCATATTTAACCCCCCCTCCCTCAAGGGCTCTAAGGGCTCTAAGGGCTATGCCCTAAGGGCATTGGCCCCTTTACCCCTTTATATCCCCCCCCCTAATAAGAAAGGGGGGGGGGGGTGGTATGGGGTTAGGGGAGAGAGTACTTAGTAAGGGCATTGACCCGCCTTGGGCCCACCCCCCTAATGAAATAAGGGAGGTAACACCCCCAGGGAACACCCCCAGGGAACACCCCCAGGGTACCCCCCAGGGTACCCCCCAGGGTACCCCCCAGGGTACCCCCCAGGGTACCCCCCAGGGTACCCCCCAGGGTACCCCCCAGGGTACCCCCCAGGGTACCCCCCAGGGTACCCCCCA
>Ga0209491_10011252_pt1 | contig 10595 bp, 8 predicted proteins | sample BON02_FD_187213 | JGI IMG/M metagenome (GOLD analysis project Ga0209491, IMG submission 187213) | Freshwater microbial communities from Lake Bonney liftoff mats and glacier meltwater in Antarctica - BON-02 (SPAdes) (version 2) | ecosystem: Environmental > Aquatic > Freshwater > Ice > Glacier...
GGGGGGGGGACGCTCCGTCTCCGACAAATTTTCCTCGGGGAGGTGGCACGTCCTGCAGAAAGTAGTTCTGGGGGGGGCGCTCCGTCTCCGACAACGTATTTGCTCGGGGAGGTGGCCTGTCCTGCAGAAAGTAGTTGCGGGGGTGATGCTCCGTCTCCGACAAAGTATTTGCTCGAGGAGGTGGCACGTCCTGCAGAAAGTAGTTCTGGGGGTGACGCTCCGTCCCCGACAAAGTATTTCCTCGGGGAGGTGGCACGCCCTGTAGAAAATAGGTGTGGGGGGGATGCTCCGTTCTGACAAAGTATTTGTTCAGGGAGGTGGCACGTCCTGCAGAAAGTACTGCTGGGGGGGACGCTCCGTCTCCGACAAAGTATTTGCTCGGGGAGGTGGCACGTCCGGCAGAAAGTAGTTCTGGGGGGGGACCACCCCCCGTAGCGTGCAGCACCCCCGCAGCGTGCAACATCCCCGCAGCGTGCAGCACCCCCGCAGCGTGCAGCACCCCCGCAGCGTGCAGCACCCCCGCAGCGTGCAGCATCCCCGCAGCATGCAGCACCCCCGCAGCGTGCAGCACCCCCGAACGCGGCGAGGTAACGATGCGAACGCGGCGAGGAAACGATGCGAACGCAACGGGGCACCGGTGCCAGTTTTGTGCAGCGCCCGCCACCACACACCGAACTTGAAAATGGCCCATGGCTGCGCGCCCACCGCCTCGCATCGGGCGCTGATGTTGACCGCGGCGCATACGGTGCTACTCGGCGAGGACGCCGACGCACAGGCCTGCGTGGCTGCAGCGCTCCCGCCGGTGGCACTCGGTCAATTGCGCCGTACATGCCACGGCGCGAGCGGCGCCGCGCCGGTCGGCGTCGACTGGGCGCGTCTCTGCCCGTTAAGCGGGTTGGCGGCGAGGGGCGAGCTCCGCGCGCTGCAGTACCTGTACCTCCACGACAAGGATTGTATCCACCCATGGGACATACTGCTGACCGCCGTATCGGCGGGTCGGGGCGCGGTGGTCGCCTGGATCCTCGGAAACCAAGAGCACTCCAGCTACTTTTGGGACAAACTCATGCACGTGACCGCGTCGGCATCCGACCCGAAGGTGATCCGGCTGCTCATCGCAGCTGGGGCGAAGCACTCGCCCGATGCGCTGCTCTGCGCGGTGCAGCACGGCAACCTGGCCTTCCTCACCGCAGTGCTCGACACCGGCGTGCACCCGCACAGCAAACCCTCATTGCCCAACTCCAATTACAACAGCCCAAGGCATGCGCTCAGCAGCGCATGCGAGTCCGGCCACCTCTCGTGCGCGCGGGCGCTGCTCGCAGCGGGGGCCGACGTGGACAGACTGGGACCGTACGGCTCTGCGCTAGAGGGGGCCGCAACAAAGGGGCACCTGGAGTGCATGCGGCTGCTCCTCGAGCACGGGGCTGACGTGGACAGGCTGGGGCGGAACGGCTCCGCGCTATCGGGGGCCGCCTTCCGTGGGCAATTGGAGTGCATGCGGCTGCTCCTCGAGTATGAAGCCGACGTGGACGCGCGGATCAACGGGGGCTGCACATCGCTCATGCAGGCTGCTCGCACCGGGCACGCCGAGTGTGTGCAGTTGTTGATCGAGCACAAGGCCGATGTGCACGCGCGGGACAGACACGGGGGGACCGCGCTCAACTGTGACAAGACCAGTGACGATCCTGATATTACCGAATGCACCCGGGTGCTGCTCGCGGCGGGAGCCGATGTCAACGCTGCCGATGACTCCGGTTGCACCGCCCTCATGAATGCGGCGATAGACGGCGACCAGTCCTTGAGCCTGCTCCTCGAGGCGGGAGCCGATGTCAACGCTGCCGACGGCGGCGGTTGCACCGCCCTCATGCACACGGCGAGGTACGGCGTCTAGTCCCTGAGCCTGCTCCTCGAGGCCGGCGCCGATGTGCACGCCACTGACCCCAAGGGCTTCACGCCGATGCTCCTTGCGTGCTGCAGCGGGTACATGCAGACCGTCTTGCTGCTCGACGGACACGGGGCCGACCCGCGCGCGGTCTGTGCAGATGGCACCACGGCCCTCATGATGGCCTGCGGAAATTGCCACGGGGACATCGTGCGGTGGCTCATCGACAAGAATATCGACCTCGACGCGGTGCAGCATCGGAACGAAGGCCGCACCGCGCTCGCAATCAGCTCGGGGGACCAGCGGCGGATGCTCATCGAGGCAGGGGCGGACTTTGACGCCACGGACGCCCGGGGGTGGACTTTGCTCATGCATGGCTGTGAAAATGGGGACCTTGACAACGTCCGTGAGCTCATTGCGGCCGGCGCCGACACCTATGTGTTAGCGGACGCCGCCGACACCTATCTGCCGGGGGAATCCATATGTGCCATGGACCTGGCAACGCATGGCAAACACTGGGATTGCGTTATTGCAGTGGCGCAGGCGCGCCGCGACCGTCACAACTGAGAAGCTTCGGAGGCGCATAGACCTGATCGCCCGGTGATATCATACTGAAATTGCATTCTGCTAGCTCGCCCGCAGCTCAGCATGTGTTTTTCCACTCACTGCCCTGGATTCACGTCCGCGGGCATTCTCAGGCGAGACGGAGTCAAAGTCGATCCCATCCGGCCGTTCGTCCACGTGCAGGCCGTCACGGAGGAGGACTTGCGCGGCCCCCGGCGCCTTGCCCCAATGGGCCAACAGCTGTTGGCAGAGCTCCATTTGGGTTCTTGGTGTGCACGAAAATCTGGCAAGGGTTAACCCCTAACCCGGCGTTGAACCACCATCCACGGATGCATTATTCGCCGGCCGCGATCCGCCGCCAGAACTGCACCTCGCGCGGATTGCCCTCCCAGGCCAGCATGTGCAGCCGCATGCCATTTGCTCGAACCTGCGGGGCGGTCGACGTCGCCGCCGACGCCGCCGCGCGGGCAATCCACTCCCACTCGTTGCCAAAGACGCCGCCGCCCAGCGGCATGAGGAATAGGTCGACGGGCGACCGGCTCAGCGCGGCCGCCCGGATCGCGGCCGCGTACTGCGCCGTGAGCAGGGCCTTGGCCACGTGCTCCGCGCGGGGGCCCGCGTTGCCGTACGCCGCGCCCATCGGCACCGCGGACGCGTACACCAGACCAACTGTGTGCGCCGCGGCCGCCGGCAGGTGCGTGAGCCCCGGGTCCACGCCCGCAACGGGCACGTCCAGGGCCGCCAGAATCGAGACCCGCGCCGGCTCCAGCCGGCCGCCGGCCGCCGCGTTCACCAAGTAGCCGTTGTGGCTTTGCAGCCCGGCGCTGTCCCGCAGGTGGTCGATCCCGCGGCCCGGGTCCAGCCTGTGCGCTGCGTTGTCCAGCAGGAACTGCGCCAGCCCGAGGTCGCACGCCAGCTGCCCGCGCGGCCCGCCAGTGTGATCATCAAGGTACTCGGCAAGGGCGTACGTACGCGGGTCGAAGTCGATCGGGTTTTCGGCCGCGTTGAGCTGCGACGGGAGCACGACGACGCGCGCCCTCCCCCGCGCGGGCGGCTCCCTCAGCAGCGCCATGACCTCGCCGACCCGCACGACCAGCGCCCCCGGTGCGAACCGGGCGTCTGGATCATACCGGACGCGCCCCGCGCGGCTCATTACTAAGCGGATTGGCCGCTGGCCGGACGCCGTGGTCCACAGCAACCCGCGGGTGGCATCGAGGCGGTACGCGCCCGTGCTCCGCAGCAGCCGCCACTTGCCGGCCTGCCGGCGCCAGGCCACCCGCCGCAGCAGCCGCGTGGACCAGGCGGCCGTCATGACGGTGACCCGTTTGAAACGTCCAATCGAAAATAGGCCGTGAGCTGGCAACTCACGTCCTGCAGAAGGTAGTTCCGGGGCTGACGCTCCGTTTCAGGAGTATTGTGTTTGCTCTGAGAGGTGGCATGACGCTCCGTCCCTGAGAATGTGTTTGATCCGAGCTACGCGGAGGGGCGGCGCGGAGGGGGCGCAAGGCTGGCACTGGCCGCGTGGAGGGGCGGCGCGGAGGGGGCGTTAGCCCGAGGGGGCGCGAGGCTGCCACTGGCCGCGCGGAGGGGCGACGCGGAGGGGGCGCGAGGCTGCCGCTGGCCGCACGGAGGGGCGGCGCGGAGGGGGCGCGAGGCTCGCGCCGGCCGCGCGGAGGGGCGGCGCGGAGGGGGCGCGAGGCTCGCGCTGGCCGCGCGGAGGGGCGGCGCGGAGGGGGCGCGAGGCTGCCGCTGGCCGCGTGGAGGGGCGGCGCGGAGGGGGCGCGAGGCTCGCGCCGGCCGCGCGGAGGGGCGGCGCGGAGGGGGCGCGAGGCTGTCGCTGGCCGCGCGGAGGGGCGGCGCGGGGGGCGCGAGGCTGGCGCTGGCCGCGCGGAGGGGCGACGCGGAGGGGGGCGCGGAGGGGCGGCGCAGAGGGGCGGCGCGGAGGGGCGCGGAGGGGCGGCGCGGAGGAGCGACACGGAGGGGCGGCGCGGAGGGGCGGCGCGGAGGGGCGGTGCGGAGGGGCGCCGCGGAGGGGCGCCGTGGAGGGGCGCGAGGCTGACGCTGGCCAAGCAAAGGGGCAGCGCAGAGGGGGCGCGAGGCTGCAGCTGGCCGCGTGGAGGGGTGGCGCAGAGTGCCCAAGGCCTTCTCACTCCTACCCGTGCAGCGCCTGCAGTCGCGCTCGGTGGAGTTTCAAGGGACCGCGCTCTGCTCATTCTTCACCGAATGGCTCCCGGGCGAGATGGAACGACTCGCGGAGGCCGACGGGGCACTCGAGGAGGGGCGGTACGAGGAAGCGGACGCTGACGCTCCGTCCCCGACAAAGTATTTCCTCGGGGAGGTGGCACGCCCTGTAGAAAGTAGTTCCGGAGGTGACGCTCCGTCCCCGACAACGTATTTCCTCGGAGAGGTGGGACGCCCTGTAGAAAATAGTTTCCGGGGCTGACGCTCCGTCCCCGACAAAGTATTTCCTCGGGGAGGTGGCACGTCCTGCAGAAAGTAGTTCCCGGGCTGACGCTCCGTCTCCGCCAAAGTATTTCCTCGGGGAGGTGGGACGTCCTGCAGAAAGTAGTTCCGGGGGTGACGCTCCGTCCCCGACAAAGTATTTCCCCGGGGAGGTGGCACGTCCTGCAGAAAGAAGTTCCGGGGGTGACGCTCCGTCTCCGCCAAAGTATTTCCTCGGGGAGGTGGCACGTCCTGCAGAAAGTAGTTCCGGGGCTGACGCCCCGTCCCCGACAAAGTATTTCTTCGGGGAGGTGGGACATCCTGCAGAAAGTAGTTCCGGGGCTGACGCTCCGTCCCCGACAACGTATTTCCCCGGGGAGGTGGGACGTCCTGCAGAAAGTAGTTCCGGGGGTAACGCTCCGTCTCCGCCAAAGTATTTCCACGGGGAGGTGGCACGTCCTGCAGAAAGTAGTTCCGGGGCTGACGCTCCGTCCCCAACAAAGTATTTCCTCGGGGAGGTGACACGTCCTGCAGAAAGTAGTTCCGGGGCTGACGCTCCGTCTCCGCCAAAGTATTTCCTCGGGGAGGTGGCACGTCCTGCAGAAAGTAGTTCCGGGGCTGACGCTCCGTATCCGCCCAAGTATTTCCTCGGGGAGGTGGCACGTCCTGCAGAAAGTAGTTCCGGGGGTGACGCTCCGTCTCCGCCCAAGTATTTCCTCGGGGAGGTGGCACGTCCTGCAGAAAGTAGTTCCGGGGCTGACGCTCCGTCTCCGCCAAAGTATTTTCCCGGGGAGGTGACACGTCCGGCAGAAAGTAGTTCCGGGGCTGACGCTCCGTCCCCGACAAAGGATTTCCTCAGGGAGGTGGCACGTCCTGCAGAAAGTAGTTCCGGGGGTGACGCTCCGTCTCCGCCAAAGTACTTCCTCGGGGAGGTGGCACGTCCTGCAGAAAGTAGTTCCCGGGCTGATGCTCCGTCTCCGCCAAAGTATTTTCTCGGGGAGGTGGGACGTCCTGCAGAAAGTAGTTTCGGAGATGACGCTCCGTCTCCGCCAAAGTATTTCCTCGGGGAGGTGGCACGTCCTGCAGAAAGTAGGTCCGGGTGTGACGCTCCGTCTCCGCCAAAGTATTTCCTCGGGGAGGTGGCACGTCCTGCAAAAAGTAGTTCCGAGGGTGACGCTCCGTCTACGCCAAAGTATTTCCTCGGGGAGGTGGCACGTCCTGCAGAAAGTAGTTCTGGGGGGGACGCTCCGTCTCCGCCAAAGTATTTGCCGGGCTGACGCTCCGTCTCCGCCAAGGTATTTCCTTGGGGAGGTGGGACGTCCTGCAGAAAGTAGTTCCGGGGGTGACGCTCCGTCTCCGCCAAAGTATTTCCTCCGGGAGGTGGCACGTCCTGCAGAAAGTTGTTCCGGGGGTGACGCTCAGTCCCCGACAAAGTATTTCCTTGGGGAGGTGGGACGTCCTGCAGCAAGTAGTTCCGGGGGTGACGCTCCGTCTCCGCCAAAGTATTTCCTCAGGGAGGTGGCACGACCTGCAGAAAGTAGTTCCGGGGGTGACGCTCCGTCCCCGACAACGTTTTTCCTCGGGGAGGTGGCACGTCCTGCAGAAAGTAGTTCCGGGGGTGACGTTCCGTCTCCGCCAAAGTATTTCCTCGGGGAGGTGGCACGTCCTGCAGAAAGTAGTTCCGGGGCTGACGCTCCGTCCCCAACAACGTATTTCCTCGAGGAGGTGGGACGTCCTGCAGAAAGTAGTTCCGGGGGTGACGCTCCGTCTCCGCCAAAGTATTTCCTCGGGGAGGTGGGACGTCCTGCAGAAAGTAGATCCGGGGCTGACGCTCCATCCCCGACAAAGTATTTCCTCGGGGAGGTGGCACACCCTGCAGAAAGTAGTTCCAGGGCTGATGCTCCATCCCCGACAAAGTATTTCCTTGGGGAGGTGGTACGCCCTGCAAAAAGTAGTTCCGGGGGTGACGCTCCGTCTCCGCCAAAGTATTTCCTCGGGGAGGTGGCATGTCGTGCAGAAAGTAGTTGGGGCTGACGCTCCGTCCCCGACAAAGTATTTCCTCGGGGAGGTGGGACGTCCTGCAGAAAGTAGTTCCGGGGGTGATGCTCCGTCCCCGACAAAGTAGTTCCTCGGGGAGGTGGCACGTCCTGCAGAAAGTAGTTCCGGGGCGGTCGCTCCGTCCCCGAAAATGTATTTCCTCGTGGAGGTGGCACGTCCTGCAGAAAGTAGTTCCGGGGGTGGCGCTCCGTATCCGCCCAAGTATTTCCTCGGGGAGGTGGCACGTCCTGCAGAAAGTAGTTCCAGGGCGGTCGCTCCGTCCCCGACAAAGTATTTCCTCGGGGAGCTGGCACGTCCTGCAGAAAGTAGTTCCGGGGGTGACGCTCCGTCTCAGCCAAAGTAGTTCCTCGGGGAGGTGGCACGTCCTGCAGAAAGTAGTTCCGGGGGTGACGCTCCGTCTCCGTCAAAGTAGTTTCTCGGGGAGGTGGCACGTCCTGCAGAAAGTAGTTCCGGGGGTGACGCTCCGTCTCCGCCAAAGTAGTTCCTCGGGGGGGTGGCACGTCCTGCAGAAAGTAGTTCCGGGGGTGACGCTCCGTCTCCGCCAAAGTATTTCCTCGGGGAGGTGGCACGTCCTGCAGAAAGTAGTTCCGGGGCGGTCGCTCCGTCCCCGCCAAAGTATTTCCTCGGGGAGGTGGCACGTCCTGCAGAAAGTAGTTTTAGGGCGGTCGCTCCGTCTCCGCCAAAGTATTTGCTCGGGGAGGTGGCACGTCCTGCAGAAAGTAGTTCCGGGGGTGACGCTCCGTCTCTGCCAAAGTATTTCCTCGGGGAGGTGGCACGTCCTGCAGAAAGTAGTTCCGGGGGTGACGCTCCGTCTCCGCCAAAGTATTTCCTCGGGGAGGTGGCACGTCCTGCAGAAAGTAGTTCCGGGGCGGTCGCTCCGTCTCCGCCAAAGTATTTCCTCGGGGAGGTGGCACGTCCTGCAGAAAGTAGTTCCGGGGCGGTCGCTCTGTCCCCGACAAAGTATTTCTTCGTGGAGGTGGCACATCCTGCAGAAAGTAGTTCCGGGGGTGACGCTCCGTCTCCGCCAAAGTATTTCCTCGGGGAGGTGGCACGTCCTGCAGAAAGTAGTTCCGGGGCGGTTGCTCCGTCCCCGACAAAGTATTTCCTCGGGGAGGTGGCACGTCCTGCAGAAAGTAGTTCCGGGGATGACGCTCCGTCTCCGCCAAAGTATTTCTTCGGAGAGGTGGCACGTCCTGCAGAAAGTAGTTCCGGGGGTGACGCTCCGTCTCCGACAAAGTATTTCCTCGGGGAGGCGGCACGTCCTGCAAAAAGTAGATCCGGGGGTGACGCTCCGTCTCCGCCAAAGTATTCTCTCGGGGAGGTGGCACGTCCTGCAAAAAGTAGTTCCGGGGGTGATGCTCCGTCTCCGCCAAAGTAGTTCCTCGGGGAGGTGGCACGTCCTGCAGAAAGTAGTTCCGGGGCGGTTGCTCCGTCCCTGACAAAGTATTTCCTCGGGGAGGTGGGACGTCCTGCAGAAAGTAGTTCCGGGGGTGACGCTCCGTCTCCGCCGAAGTATTTCCTAGGGGAGGTGGCACATCCTGTAGAAAGTAGTTCCGGGGCTGACGCTCCGTCTCCGACAAAGTATTTCCTCGAGGAGGTGGAACGTCCTGCAGAAAGTAGTTCCGGGGGTGACGCTCCGTCTCCGCCAAAGTAGTTCCTCGGGGAGGTGGAACGTCCTGCAGAAAGTAGTTCTGGGGCTGATGCTCCGTCTCCGCTAAAGTATTTCCTCGGGGAGGTGGCACGTCCTGCAGAAAGTAGTTCCGGGGGTGACGCTCCGTCCCCGACAAAGTATTTCCCCGGGGAGGTGGCACGTCCTGCAGAAAGTAGTTCCGGGGGTGATGCTCCGTCTCCGCCAAAGTATATTTCCTCGGGGAGGTGGCACGTCCTGCAGAAAGTAGTTCCGGGGCTGACGCTCAGTCCCGACAAAGTATTTCCTCGGGGAGGTGGCACGTCCTGCAGAAAGTAGTTCTGGGGGTGACGCTCCGTCCCCGACCAAGTATTTCCTCGGGGAGGTGGGACGTCCTGCAGAAAGTAGTTCTGGGGGTGACGCTCCGTCTCCGCCAAAGTATTTCCTCGGGAAGGTGACACGTCCTGCAAAAAAGTAGTTCCGGGGGTGACGCTCCGTCCCCGACAAAGTATTTCCTCAGGGAGGTGGCACGTCCTGCAGAAAGTAGTTCCGGTGCTGACGCTCCATCCCCGACAAAGTGTTTGCTCGGGAGGTGGGTAAACATTTTCTGAGAGACAGACGCTCCGTCCCTGAGAAGTGTTTGCTCGGAGATGTGACGAGGGACGGAGAGTCACCCCCGAAACAACCTTCTGCAACAACGGCACCTCTCTGAGCAAACTTTTTATCAGATTACAAACCCAAGATAGGGTCAGGGGGTTGGGGTACAGTCCCCGGGAGGTCTGGGGGCGGCCCTTCTTCTCTCGATGGAGACTCCGCCAGCTGCGCTGCTCGCGGCCAAGTGCATGGGCGAGTTCCTGGCATACCACGCGCTGGGCACGGTGCTGTTCGACGTGGTGCACGCGTTTGCGCACGGGTTGCCGCGCAGGGCGCTGCTGTTGCGCTGGCACAGCTGCCACCACAAGTTCCAGGGGACCAGTCTGAAAGTTATGGTCGAGTTTGAGGCGGACAACGTAGTGTATCACCTAACCCCCGAGTGGCTCACCGCGCTCGTGCCGGCCGCAGCGGTGGCGGCGGCCGCGACGCCACTGAGCTGGGTGCAGCTGACCGCGCTCGCGTACCTGGCGGTGCGCTCGGTCAGCTTTGCGGTGGCGGGCCTCATCATGAAGGGCCAAGACAGCAACCACGTCGAGCTGGAGCGGATAGAGGTGGACAAGGCCTGGCTCCTTGTCGGTCCGCACTACCACGCCCTGCACCACGTCTTCCCAGGACGGTACTTGGCGTCGTTTGTCAAGGTGCTCGACTATGCGCTGGGCACCGCCGCGCCGCCGCACGCGGGCCGCCGGTTCGTCCTAACAGGCGCAGGCGGCTCGCTGGGCAGCGCCTTCGCCGCGACGCTCAAGGGCGCGGGCGCGGCGGTGAGCACGCTCAAGTACGGCCAGGACTACGCGCGCGCGGGGGACGACTTGGCAGCGTTCGCATACGCGGAGGCGGACGCGGCGCTCGACAAGACGCTGGGCGAGTGCGACGTGCTCCTCCTGTGCCACGGCGTCCGGAGCGGCGACCTGGCGGAGAGCGTGCGCGGCAACTGTCACTCGCAGCTCGCGCTGATCGAGCGCTACCGGCGCTGCCACGAGGCGGCGGCGCACAAGCCGACCGACGTCATGTACCCAGAGGTCTGGTGCGTCGGCACGGAGGCGGAGTTCCACCCGCTGATACCGGTAGACCTCGTGCCCTACGGCAAGTCGAAGCGCCTGATGATGCGCCACGCCGCCGCCTACATGCAGCGCACGGACGTCATGTACCGCCACATTGTTCCAGCCGCCTTCGCCTCGAAGATGGGGCCCGGCCCCGTCAGCGCCGACTGGATCGTCAGGGTGTCCATGTGGTTCATCGCTCGTGGCGCGCAGTACGTGCCCGCCTCCTACACGCCCTTCGCCTACCTGCACTGGCTCAAGATGATGTGCGTGCAGCACCGGCAGGCCAAGCACACGCTCGCCAAGGCCACGTAATCGCGCGATCAACGTT
>Ga0209491_10011255_pt1 | contig 10595 bp, 3 predicted proteins | sample BON02_FD_187213 | JGI IMG/M metagenome (GOLD analysis project Ga0209491, IMG submission 187213) | Freshwater microbial communities from Lake Bonney liftoff mats and glacier meltwater in Antarctica - BON-02 (SPAdes) (version 2) | ecosystem: Environmental > Aquatic > Freshwater > Ice > Glacier...
TTTACACTGAAATTGACCTAAAATTGCCCAAAAAATAGAAAAATTGAAAATTAATCAGACATAAATAAATGAAATTGATCTAAAAACTGATTTATTTTTCAAGATGGTTATTACGCAACGGTCTTAAATTTTAATTATTCCATCCATCCACATTATTTAGCAAATCGCTTCTGTTTAGGTAGCGGTGAATATACCATCAAAACTGGGATATCTGAAATAAAAGTAGATCTGATGCTCAGAACAAAATGTTTTTTGACTTTAGAAAAGGCTGTCTCTTCTTTATCACGCCTTGTAGTTAAGCCTATAATGTTTCATTTAATTATAAGTAAAATAAACAAAATACTAAAAATAATTGAAAAAAGATTTGGAAGTTTGAAATTAAAGATCTTTATTTGCGATGTTGTTTTAGTAAAAAGTTAAACAAAACAACTAATTGAATGAATTAAATAATAAAAAATATGAAACTACTTAAGGTGCCTTGCATAATTGTTTTTATCCTATTTGTTAATAGGACAGATGCCTGTACTAACGTTACTCCAGTATTCACAAACAGCAATAGCCACACCTGTGGCTTGCCTGGTATCATTGGTATTACCAACACTTCTACTGGAACATTGGCATCCTCTAGTACTACTACTTATCTTTGGAAGCATAATGGAAAAGTGGTTGAAACAACAACGGGTCTAACGGCTCCAAGTGATATACTGCTAAAAAAGGACGGTGTACATACCATTGAAATGGTTTCTATAGATTCAACAGGATGCCGTGATTCTTCGAACTCAACTATTACCGTTACCACTAATGCTCCTAAGGTTTATGATCAATTTGGTGCATTAACCTATTCCCCCAGCTGGTTAAATTGTATTCAATACATTACTGATCCAGATTCATTTGAAATAAAACTACACTCAAACACTGATTTGAATAATTTCAATGTTTCTTGGGGTGATGGGAAATCGGATACTGGAAAAACGGTAATTGCCGGAGATTCATTAAAGCACTTTTATGCTTCAACAGGTATTTTTACTTATAAGATATCCTTGTATAATAGCACAACCAATTGCAGAGACACTATTTATGGAACCGTTATCAATCAAAGACAACCAACTGCGGGTATAGCAGGTCCTACGGCAGGATCGAACAGAGGATGCGCTCCTCATACCATGCAATTTAAAAATACCTCCTATAATGTTACTAGTCAAACTACTATTTCATGGGATTTTGGAGATGGAGAGACTTTGAATACTTCAGCTACTGGAGTTGCTGATAGTGTTAAACATACTTATAGGTCTGCACTCTGTGGTGGTGTAGTTACTTTAAAAGCTATAAATGCTTGTGGCTCTTCTCAAACAACTTGGAATCCAATTGATATTTCAGAAAAAGATAAAGCAAAAATTGATGTTAACACTAGTAATTGTGATCCGAAAGTTCCTTTTGTATTTTACAATACAACGGCAGATAAATATTGCATTAATCCAGATCCGAAAGAATACTATTGGGATTTTGGCGATGGCACCAACACTGGTTGGATCAAATCAAAGGCAGAGCAAACGCATTATTACAAGGATGATGGTGTGTATACAATAATGCTAGTTGCCAAAAATAACTGCGGGAACGACACTACTTATTACACTTTTACGGCAGTTTTTACACCACGTCCTAATTTTATTGTATTAGATACAGTGGGCTGTGCTCCTTTTGATGTTAAGGTTATTGACATTTCAAAAGGATGGAAAATTACAAGAGATTGGGATTTTGGCGATGGCAATACCTCAACAGATTCAATTAAAACTAATACCTATAACAAAGGTGGCGTTTATACCCTTAAATTATCCGTTACCAATGCTTGTGGCACGAAAGATACAACCAAAATAATTAAAATAAATGATAGCCCTACAGCTAAATTTGGGTTAAGAGGAGAGGGCTGTATTGGCTACACACAAAGTTTTTTTAACAACAGCACCGTCTTCGCTGATTCAACCAGCTACGCATGGGATTTTGGGGATGGAACAAGCTCTAGTCTTAAAGACCCAAGTCAAAAAACTTACAATACTGCAGGAACTTATAAGTCCATCTTAACGGTTAGCAATACTTGCGGAGTTAGCAAAGACACACAGGATTTTACAATTTATAATTACCCTAAAAGCACCATTGCCAATGATAGCGTAATATGCACTTTTGATAGTTTTACAGCCACCGTTAGCAGTACTATAGCTTCTTCTTATGTTGTTAAATGGGGTGATGGAGTATCTAGTAGTTTTACTAAGCCGGGTGATTTTAAGCATGTTTACGAAACTGATGGAAAAATGTTGGTAGAAATTACCACTACTAGTAATGCAGGTGGATGTGCTGTAATTGATACGGTTTATGTAAATGTTAAACCTGGTGCCTTGGCAGATTTCTCCTTGTCAAAAATTTATGATTGTGCACCTGCTACTTTTACAATTACTGATTTATCAAAAAACTCTACCAATCATTGGTGGTATATCAATGACAGTTTGGTCAGTACCAATAAATCATTTAATTCATTAACAATTAACACAGATTCTACGCTGAGAACCATCAAGTTAAAAACTCAGAATGCAGGTTTTTGTGATGTGGACAGTATAGAAAAAACAGTTTTTACACCAGAAAAGGTAACGGCTAATTTTACTACAAATGTTGCTGATGGTTGCGGACCGCTTTCAGTTGACTTTACAAACAACTCAGTAGCTGCTAGCAATTATAACTGGAAATTTAACAATGGTACGGTGTCAAATAACTCCAATCCAACTGCTTCTTTTAATGCTTCTTTAACAAAGGATAGCATGTATGCTATACAATTGAAAGCAATCAATTGGGCAGGTTGTGCAGATTCAGTTTCAAAAAATATTAAAGTATATCCAAAACCAACCATCAGCTTTAGCGCACCAACTTTAACAGGATGTGGGCCGTTAAAAATAGATTTTGCCAACAACTCTTTTCCAAATGATACTGGAAGTATTAATATCATGAACTTTAAATGGAATTTAGGTAATGGAAATACTGCAATTAGTCAAAATGCAAATGGCAACACCTTCAACGCATCGTTAAAGAATGATAGTTTGTACACTGTAAAGTTGGTTGGATATTCTGAACATGGATGTGCTGATAGTTTATCAAAAACAGTAGTAGTTTATCCAAACCCAATTGCTAAATTTAACCTAGATAAATTAGACGGATGCGGACCCTTATCTGTAACCACAACCAACTTGTCAACGCCAAATGATACAGGAAGCATTGCCATTATGAATTTTGTATGGTCTTATAACAATACTACTTCAACTGCAGTAAATACCGCAGCAATTTTTACAGGTTCTAAAACTAAAGATAGCTTATATAATTTAAAGCTAAAAGCCTTTAGCGAGCATGGTTGTTCGGATTCCACCACCACCAATGTGCGTGTTTACCCTAATCCAATTGCTAAATTTACTCCAAGCATGGATAAAGGCTGTGCTCCACATGTTGTTTCTTTCAATAATCAATCTGTTCCAAATGATACTGGCAGTATTGCAATAATGACTTTTGACTGGAGTTTTGGAAATGCACAATCCAGTGTTGCCACAAATCCATCATCGACTTACAGCTCAAATGGTAATTTTGACAGCATTTACAAAGTACAATTAATTTCAAAAAGTGAACATGGTTGTGTGGATACAGCTACTCAAAATATTACCGCATATCCAAAAGCCATCGCTAATTTTAATTTGGATAAAACCTCTGGTTGTGGCCCGTTAACTGTTAATTTTACAGAAAAATCAATCAACGGACAAGATTATTACTGGAATTTTGGCAGTGGCTTTGTTAAAGGAAATGCAAATGAAAGCCATGTTTTTCAGCCAATTTTATTATTTGATACATTGTATAATATAGCCTTTACAGCACGTACCAAAAATGGTTGTTTGAGTGATACAATAACCAAATCAATAAGGGTGCAAGGAATACCTAAGGCAGAATTTATCCTTTCAAAAGACAGCACTTGTGGTGAAGAAATAACCCTCGCTTACAATACCTCATTGGCTGCGATAAAATATAATTGGGATTTGGGTGACGGTACTTATTCTACCCAAATAAATCCTTCCAAAACTTGGCTTTCAGATAGAGCAACGGGTAAAAGCAAAACTTATACCGTAACTTTAGTAGCTACCTCTATTTTTGGATGCACAGATACCTCAAAAAGGAACTTGACTGTTACTCCATTTCCAACGGCAAAAATTGGTTTTGATAAAATGGCTGGTTGTGGAGATTTATCCATCAATTTTTATAACAATTCTAATTTTGGCTCTTCGCAATCATGGAATTTTGGTGATGGAACTGCTTCTAGCTTATTTGCTCCCAATCATGTATTTACGAACAATACGCCACAGGCAAAACAGTTTGTTGTCTCTTTAGTGGCTATGTCTTCAGCAGGTTGTAGTGCAATGGATACGGGTACCGTTACCGTGCATCCAAAACCATTTTTGAATATTAGTAATACCAGAGTTAATATCTGTGATGATGGTGAAATGGAATTTATTTCAAACAGTGTCAACACAAAAAATACGGTATGGAATTTTGGCGATGGATCGCCCATAATGAATACTTTGATGACTGGTCAAAATATAAAACACCAGTTTCCATTATCTACTTATTCAGATAGTACCTACATAGTGCGCATTAAAGGAATCAGTCAAAATGGTTGTATGGATAGTGTATTAAAACCAATAACACTAGGGCCAAAAGTATATGCAGACTTTGATCAAACACCTAATAGTGCTTGTGTGCCAGCTATTGCACAGTTTACCAATTATTCTCGCAATGCCACAAACTATATTTGGGATTTTGGAGACAATGCAGGTTCAGGAGATAAAAATCCTACCCATATCTACAATGCTGGAGGAAAATACAATGTAACGTTAAGTGTTTTTGACAAAAATGGTTGTAAGGCAACAAGGGTTGGCTCAAATAATTATTTTGCAAGAGAAACGCCAATTGCAGAGTTTGTGATGAGTCCAGGAACATTAAAATTGCCTAATGCCAAAGCTATTTTTAGCAATCAATCTATCTATACTCAAGCAACAAGCTTTGCTTGGGATTTTGGAGATGGCAATACAAGTATTGAGGAAAACCCAATACACAATTATCTAGATACTGGAGCATATAAGGTAACTTTAAAAGCAGTAACCAGCACATGTCAAGATGTTATTATTAAGCAAATAATAGTAGATCCTAGTTTGCCTTTGGTAGATTTTGAACCAGAATCTGGTGTGGGATGTGCTCCATTTACAGTAAAATTTAATGAAAAATCCACCTTTGCAAATACCTTTACTTGGTATTTTGGAGACGGAAACAGTTCTACAGAGCCCAACCCAACACATAAATATGAAAACGAAGGATTCTTTACAGTAACTTTAGTTGTTGAAGGCCTAGGAGGAGTGAGTAGAATTATTAAGAAAAACATGATAGAAGTGAAATCAACACCGAAATGCTTCTTTTACGCTACACCAGATAGCGCACATTTACCAAATGCAAGATTTGATATGAAAAATAAAACAGTTAATGGAAGTCAATATACTTGGCAAGTTAACAACAGTGAAACAAAGCAACTAGTGCTTAGTTCGCAATTGAAAGAACCCAGTTTTATCATTAACCAAGCTGGAGATTATGATGTAAAGCTAACCGCAATTAATGAAAATCAATGTTATGATTCATTAATTAAACCTTTAATGTTAATCGTTTTGGAGGAAGGAAAAATTTACATTCCTACGGCCTTTACTCCTAACAGAGATAACAGAAACGATAAGTTCAAGGCAGTTACCATTGGTGTAAGTGAAAAGGACTATACCTTTAATATTTATAACCGTTGGGGCGAGAAAGTTTTTACCACCAATGATTTGAATGGTGAATGGGACGGAACGGTTAAAAATAATCCAGTTGCTGAGGGTGTATTTATTTGGACAATTAGCGGAAAGTTTGCAAGTGGCGACTTTTTTGAAAGAAAAGGAACAGTAACATTACTTAAATAGCTTTGTAAGGTCGATTCATATATTAGTATTGTAGTAAACAATTACCCTCAGACTCTGGTTTGGGGGTTTTGTTTTTTAGAACAAAAGATAACGATTAATATCAATTTGTCAGTTTCCTTCTGAATTATTTTATATTCTCTGCCATGCCTTATCGCCCGGCAGAATAAAGGGGTTTGAGAATGATAAATTAACTAAACCTTACTTCAGCACTGTCTCCTAAATTGAGACTTTGTCTTGTACCGGTTAAAGTGGCATCGTTGCCAATGAGCGAGTCTTTAAGTACGGCATATTCAATTTGAGCATGGGGTCCAATAATACTGTCTGTCAGAATGCTGTGCTCAATAAAAGTTTCGTCTCCTATAGAAACATAGGGGCCAATAATGCTATTTTTAATTTTTGCTGACTGAGCTATGAAGACAGGTTCTACTAAAATGCTGTTTTCAATATTGTCCATGTTTTTGGTTTTGTCATACTGCCCGTGTTTTAGAAGTGTTTGGTTGGTTTCTAAAATAATATCTTTTTTACCACAGTCAAACCAATTATCTACCTCAATAAATGTCCATTCTGCATTTTGCTCAATCATCATCATCAAGGCATCCGTCAGGTGATATTCATTTTGTGTTTTGATGTCATTGTCAATCAAATGCGTTAAACAAGCCAAAAGCAAAGCAGTATCCTTGATAGAATAAATACCTACCAATGCCAAATTGGATTTTGGAATGCTTGGTTTTTCAACCATTTTGATGATTTGATTATTTTTATTGATTTCCGCAACACCAAATTGTCTTGGATCATCCACTTTTTGCACTCCAACAGCATTTTGACTCAGCTGCATAAGTTTTTTTATATCCATATCAACAATGGTATCGCCAAAAATAATAAGCAAATTACTGTCTTTGCGCCAATATTCTTTGGTGAGCCAAATAGCGTGTCCAACTCCTTTTCCTATGGTTTGAATAACAAATTTAGCATCTATCTTGGGATAGTTTGCGCTAATAAAAGCCTCAATTTTATCACCTAGATAGCCAATTACAAAAATGTATTCGTTGATACCAGAAGCCACCAGTTTATCCATTATGTGACCTAAAATGGGTTTGCCAGCCACTGGAATTAGCGACTTAGGCATGGTGTGGGTGTGTGGTCTTAACCGAGTACCAATACCAGCCACTGGAATTATGGCAATATGATTAGCCGGGGTTTTATCGCTTGTCATGTATTGCAAAAATAAGGTAATAATACTGATCTAAAAATTAGCTTTTGTTAAAACAGGACTTTCATGCGGTATTCCTTCTTTTAAACGATATTTGCCAAATAATTTTGAAGAAGATTTTTTTGCTTTTCGTTATAACATTGCTAAGTGCCAATTCTGCATTTGCACAGCTTGACAATGCTATTTTTAAAGATTCCACATTTTATCCTAACCAAGCATTAAATGGAAATCATTTAGGAATGGAGTTAAGCCCTTTTTTTAAGAATAATGAGTACTTTCATGCCAATCAGGATGGGCAAACCTATATTGGTTATCAATTGCAGGGTGTGTTTTTAAAAAACATTGGCGATAAAACTTTATTAACTTTGGGAGGATTGGCTGTTCAAAACTATGGCAATCATGCTGGTTTCAGCAAGGTTTTGCCTATTGTATCATTGAGTTATTTTCAAAAAAGAAGTGTTTTTATGGCGGGAACATTAAAAGGTGCTGCTCATCACAATCTTATTGAGCCTTTGTATGCGCAAGAATTGTTTTATACCCACAGAAATGAAAATGGCTTTCAATGGCTTTACCAAGGTTTAAAAACAAATGTTGATGCCTGGATAAATTGGGAAATTAACACGGATATAAATATTGATAGACAGGAGCAGTTTTCATCTGGCTTAAACCTTTATAAAGTATATAGATTGAATAGCCATCAATACTTGAAGCCATCTGCACAGTTGCTTTATCAGCACCGAGGTCCAAGCAATGGAGCATCTGTCGAGCCTCTTAAAACAATTGCAAATGGTGCAATAGGATTGGAGTACAAATATGCCAAGAATAAATTTAACATTGCTGTTAAATCGTACCTTTTGTATTATCAAGATTTTAGTATTACTAAAACCAATAGTTTCAATGATGGATATGCTCAATATCATCAGCTTCAAATAAGCCCTAACAATAGATTCGATTTTATTGTCAATTATTGGAATGGAACAGAGTATCAGGCTGCTAAAGGAGGTGCTATTTATCAGTCGGTTAATCCCAACGACAGACGTTATCCTGAAAGAAAGAAGCAACTCGTTTTTATCCGTTTGCATTATCATTTTATGCTGGATAAAAACTTAATGTTAGATGCAAGATTAGAACCGTATTATGACCTTAACCAAAAACTAGCGGAGTCTAGTTATTCATTAAATTTACGGTATAGTATCCTTACCAAAGCAACAGGTTTAAAGCGCAATTAGTTATTTTCCATTGCTTCGGGTTTTTCTCCCTAATTTATCCTTCGGGACCGACTGCGCACAACGCCAAAAGTTGGTTACGTGCTAAAAATTTAATTGGGCAGTCAGCCAACTAACAATTTTTTATCATTCATGGTATTATGTTCTGGGTAGTGAGGTAAGAGAGTAATTGATTCTTCTTTATTCCTACCGGCCAACTTTTGGGTGGAGGCTGAATTGGTCTAAAAAATCACAACAAAAAAAAAGCTCCCCTCCCCAACTTAGTTGGGGAGGGGAGCTTAAATATTTAAAGAATACTACTCTTACTTTGTAAGTGTAATTCTTTGAGAGATTGTTTCGTTTCCAGTAGTAACTTTTACCAAATACAAACCAGCGGCTTGTTCTGTTAAGTTTACATTGAAAACGCCATTGTTAGCATTGTTAGTATTAACCGTAGCTACTTTAGCACCTACCGCATTATATACTTCAACCACTAGGTTTTGGTTATTGTTAGCCACTTCAATGTTTACATTACCGTTAGAAGGGTTAGGGTAAATTTTAAATTCACCACCATTAGGCAATTGGTTGATACCTACAGTTTGGTTAATCACTTGTTGAGATAAACCTTTAGTAACAGAACACTCACAACCATTTTTAGAAGCAATCATTGTTACCTCAACGGTGTGCAATGCACTAGGCAATACTTTACCAGTTTTACCAGTTGCAACCGTTTGGTCAGTACCACCAAAGCTATACACCCATTTGTAATTGGTGTTTGCTGTACTGCTACCAATACCGCCAATTGGGTTTAAATCAAATGCTGTTGTTCCAAAATTATAGTTATTTTTAAATTCAAAATCGCAAGTGCTTGGTTTTTCTTTCACTTCCACAGCAATAGATTTAGTAGAAGCACAACCGCCTAAAATTTGAGCATTCAGCACTACGTTTCTTTGTCCAACTACACTGTTGTCATAAGCGTGGATTGGAGCACCATCCATGCTAGTAGCACCGTCACCAAAATCCCAAGAGTAAGCTATTTGCCCTTCAGGCCAAGTAGTTAAGTTGGTAAATATTGCTGGTTCACCTTGGCAGATATCAGCAACACTAAAGTCAGCCACTGGTTGAATTAACACATTCAATTCTTTGGTAAATACATCGGTACAACCATTGTCAGAAGCTACTTGCAACACAACAATTTGTTTACCCAAGCTGGACCAATTATGAGAACGAGTAGCAAGGTTGTTGATATCCGTAACCCCTTCAATAGTCCAAGTGTTAGTAGGAGTTCCACTAGGGGTTACCGAAGTATTGGTAAACACAGTAGGCGTTTGGCTACAAGGTTGTGTGTTAGTAAACATGGCTGTTGGTGCGGCTTTAACCGTAACCAAAAGTGGAGTGCTTAATGTATCCGTACAACCAAATTCAGACACAGCAGTTAATCTTACTTTTTTCAAACCCGGTGAAGTAAACTTATACTCAGGTTCTTTGTCCGTAGAAATTGCATTGGGTTCATCAAAGTTCCAAAGGAAACCGCTGGCTCCAATAGAGATAGAAGTAGTATTGCCAAACTTAAATTTTTGATTATCACAAGTACCAGATATTAAGCTAGCATTGGCTATTGGTCTAGCAAATTGATAAACATTTTTAGTGATAGAAGCAGCACAACCATTTTTCTCAGCTTCTAAAGTAACAGCATACCCACCTGGGTTAGCATAAACTTTATTAACATTAGTAGTAATTACTGTTGGGCTTCCGTCTCCTAAAGTCCATTTGAATGAAGCATTTGCAGGAACTGTATTGTTTACTAATTGCACTGCATCACCTTCACAAGCATTGGTTCTGGTAAATGCAACTACAGGAATAGGAGTAACAGTAACGGTTTTAACCAAAGTGTCTACATATCCATAAGGATTGGTTTTACATCTTAAAGTAACATCGTATGTGCCATTTCCTGGGAAAGTAAACACAGGGTTGGTGCTGTTAGCAGTATCTGCTATGTTTCCAGTACCAAACTCCCATTTATTGGTAGTAAATTTAGAAGAAACAGTTGAGAAGTTATCAAACAAAACGTTATCACCTTCACACACCGTAGTTGGAAATTCAAAAGCAGGCACACATCTAGGAGCTACAAATATTGATTTGTTGATAGTGGTATCA
>Ga0209491_10011259_pt1 | contig 10593 bp, 14 predicted proteins | sample BON02_FD_187213 | JGI IMG/M metagenome (GOLD analysis project Ga0209491, IMG submission 187213) | Freshwater microbial communities from Lake Bonney liftoff mats and glacier meltwater in Antarctica - BON-02 (SPAdes) (version 2) | ecosystem: Environmental > Aquatic > Freshwater > Ice > Glacier...
ACGGGACGTGGAGGCGTGGTAGTAGTGGGCGGTGTGTGCGCGGGGGTTGTGGATGTCCGTCTCGGTGGCGACCACGACGTTGTCTTCGTCTGGGCACGTGGCCATGCTCCTGTTGTTATGGGGTGGGTGGGGAGGTGGTGTGAGTGGGGAGGCAGGGTGATGCTGGGCGTGAAGAGGGTCATCGGGGCTCGCCGAAACGTTGGCGTGTCGGCCGTTTGAAAAATGGGCCACTCTAGCTTTGTGTTTTGGTGCGCGCCAAACAAAAGCCCAACCATAAGCATGCACATGCATTAAAGAAAGTGTACTCGAGGAGCTCCGCACGTGCATTTTTGGGGCTTGCATTTCCTTCTCTTGTCCAAGCCCGACCGTTTTTCAAAGCGTAACACGATCTTTCTGTCTCATTCTCATCCGCCATCTCATTGCCGCCGCCCTCTGCCACTCCACCCCCTTCCACTCCATCCAACCTATACACTCACAACACCACAAACACACATTCCATAAGAACAGAGATGAGCGAGGACAGCGCGGCGACGACGCGGGCCTTGCAGCACTACGCGTCCATGGCCCGGGCCGAGGACGAGGAGAATGCGCAGCTGGTAAGTCACACAGTAGCTAGAGAGAGCACGCACGAGCACCCGTGCTGTGCATGTTTGCGACTAAGTCAGCCGCACATTAGAAGTATATTGTCAATAGCAGCATTGAAAGGGCGAAACATTTGCCCCCCATCTTGTTCCAAGAGCTCCTACTCACCCTCTCTGATCCTACCCCATCCTTCAACTTCACACAGCGCGAAGAGCATGACTACGACGACGACGACGAGCAAGAGCGACCTAGGACCTTATTCTGTGGGCAGGGGCTAGGCGCCTTGTGTGCGGCCATTCACCACTTGCATCCCTACGAGACAGCCACCGCTGCCGCGGCAAAGAGGAAAGAGTATCGACAGCGGCAACAGCAGGCCGCCAAGAACGAACGAGGCATCCCATCCAGCGAGACGAATGAGCGCGCGACGGGCGCGGGGGAGGTGGCCGTCGAAGAGGGAGTAGAAGAGGAGGTAGAAATTGACATGCACGCGTCTGCGTCACGACCGCAGCAGCAGCAGCAGCAGCAGCAGCAGCAGCAACCCATGTCTCGTTCGCAGCAGCAAGGCCACGATGACGTTTACAGCGCCGCTGGCAACAACTCCCGTGGGACCCGATCCTTTTACACTTCCTCCATCCCTCTTCCGTTTCTCCCCACCACCACACCATTAACTGACATGCTGGCAACCTTGCGTGGTACGCGCCCTCCAGCCGCCGCTGCCGCTGCTGCTGCTGATGCTGCTGCTGATACCACTAATCCTATCCCACAGCTTACTCCCATGCGTCAGCTAGAGCCCAACCCAAACCAACGGCGGCGTCTCCACGCTATCCCCGCCTCGTTAAAAGCGCATAAATTTGTCCAATGTATGTCGTGTCGCGAGGAGGAATGGCTCCAAGTGCCACAGACAGCCAAATATGTGCGCTGTCCGACCTGCAGTAGCATTACGATCGCTCTGGCGTCTAATACTCGGTTTCCGGCGGGGGAGGGAGTGAGGGCGGGCGGTAGTCCGTGCACGCGGTTGATGGCCTTGCTTTCGGTGTTGGGACGGGGGGGGGGAGGGCCGGCGTCGTTGTGAGGAAAGAAGGAGGGAGGGAGGGAGGGGTGAGTGATGTAAAGAATTGTAATCACGGTGAGTAAGGAAGAATATTGGGAATTCTAATCAAGAGTGTGCGTGTGGGGAGGCATGAAACGGAACGAACGAACAAATGAACGAAAGAAAAGCACAAAGTGAAGCACATACACCGCTGCTCGCTCTACAAAAACACTCATTCTTTCCCTCTAACTGCAACTACTACTACTACTATATCAATTAGAAATCATTTTTGCTACCCTTCCTCCTCTCACCGTCGTCTCCTCGCCTCCCTCTCCGCCGCCTCTACCCTCTCCTCCTCCTCCTGCGCCTCCTGCGCCTCCCTCTCCATCCTCGCACTCTCCCTCTTCAAAACATTCACCACATCATTATACGCCGGCCGTTCCCTCGTCGTCATCACCACCTTCCTAAACACCTCCTTCTTCTTCTCCACCCCTCCATCCCTCCTGACCCCCCTCAACTGCTCCCTAAAATCATAATACGTCAAAACCTGCTGCCATTCCTCCGGGTACTTCCTGTAAATAAACCCACCTTGGGCTGGTCTTAAATAGAAGACAGGTTCGAAATTCTTGAGCATTCGCCCTTTTACATTATAGAGGCCGGGATAGAAGATGCGGGGGTAGTAGCCTAGAGGAAGAGGGAGGGAGCAAGGGATTGGAGTTACAGACAGGTTCGAAATTTTTAAGCATGCGCCCTTTCACGTTATAGAGGCCGGGATAGAAGATGCGGGGGTAGTAGCCTAGAGGAAGAGGGAGGGAGGAAGGGATGGGAATTAAAGACAGGTTGGAAATTCTTGAGCATGCGCTCTTTTACATTATAGAGGCCGGGATAGAAGATGCGGGGGTAGTAGCCTAGAGGAAGAGGGAGGGAGCAAGGGATGGGAGTTAAAGACAGGTTGGAAATTCTTGAGCATGCGCTCTTTCACATTATAGAGGCCGGGATAGAAGTTGCGGGGGTAGTAGCCTAGAGGAAGAGGGAGGGAGGAAGAGATGGGAGTTACAGACAGGTTGGAAATTCTTAAGCATGCGCTCTTTCACGTTATAGAGGCCGGGGTAGAAGATGCGGGGGTAGTAGCCTAGAGGAAGAGGGAGGGAGGAAGGGATGGGAGTTAAAGACAGGTTGGAAATTCTTGAGCATGCGCTCCTTGACGTTGTAGAGCCTAGGGTAGAAGATGCGGGGGTAGTAGCCTAGAGGCAGGGAAGGAGGGAGAAGATGGAAGGTTGGGTGGGTAAATACTGATGAGTGAAGCACCTGTAAATTAGAGAGACGAACAACACCAACATTAAAAACCTCCTGTTCTCCTCCTCTCCCTCTATTGCCCTTCCCTCCCTCCATCCCTCACCTCCTCGAATCCTATCCAGGTTGCCATTTACAACCACCATGGGCACGCCGGGCCGTCGAACCTTCTCAATATTAATGTATTCTTGCACGTTAAAGCCTGGAGTGACGACCACCTGTATTGTTGAAACGAAGGAGGGAGGGAGGGAGGGACGGAGCGGAATGAGGAGGAAGACACGGATTGGCAGAGCACCAGTCAAATAGAGGAAATTAGTAACCCACCATCCATTTCAACCGTATCTCACATACCTGCAATTCGCACACCTCCTCCTTAGGCATCTTCATCGCCGTCTCAATCCCCATAATCCGAAAATTTACGCCTCCCCACCTCTCATTCGCCAAGGTCGCCTCCTTGCCATCGGGGAAGATCACCCATAGCTTCGAACCTTTGGGAGTAAAAGGCCGCACAAATTCCCTAGTCCACGCCCTTGAATCATCTAAAAACTCGCCTAACGACACATCGATTCTGCCCGGGCTGATGGGAAACTCGATCTCGAGTTGCTCGAGCCCATCTTTGAGGCCGGCTTGGACGGCGTCGATGGCTAATTTTGGTGTGTGGGGAGGGCGGGGAGAGAAGGAGTGTTGAATCAGGTATGGGAGGAGACGGAGACGGAAATTGACAACACACACTCACCTTGCTTGCGGACATCGTCGTAGAAGGAAGGTCCGACGGAAGGGAGTTTGCTTTGTGGGGAGGCGTAGAGGATAGTAACGGCGTGGCCAGGGCGAGCCGTCGGGAGGACAAAGGCATGGATTAGGTTACTGGGGAGCAGGAGTAGGACTAAAAGCAGGAGATAGGCATGGGCAACTAGTGGAATATGAGGGAGGGAGGGAGGAGGGGGGAGGTCACAAGAAGAGGGGAGGGGAGTTCTTTCGTGTATTTCAAAACGTACCTGTCATTGTTGTGCCCGCGCCGCTGTCCACCATGCCGCGCTTCTGTGTCTTGAGCGCCTGTCTAGCAAGTGTAAGCACAGTAGTGAACTGAGAACCCAGAAATGCAAGCGGAGCAAGCAAGACCTCGCTGAACGCTACGCAACGATATCATGATACTAGTAGGTACCTCATTCCTCAATTTTGCTTGCGACTGCTGACCCAAGCTTCGGTTTTCAGCCACGTTGCCAATCTCGTCTGACGGGTTCTATGCTTGTGATTCCGTCTCTTTCTTGCGTAATTTGTTTGGACGATGTCGCCCTCGTGTTTTCTCCCCCCCCTCCCCCCCCAATGTAGGCAAACAACAACACAAAAGGCCAGTGCCCCATCATTACGCTGTCCGCCATCCACCACCCGATCCCACCTGTTCGTCAAGCGCTTTTGGACCACGTCGAAAGCAACACACGGCAGGAACGACGCCGGGCGACGTCTGCTCCTAGGTCCTGTGCTGGCAACGCCACGCCACTGCCCGGGCCTTTGTCCAGGCCATCACCACCTGCAGCAGCAGAGCAAGCCTGCCGCCTGCGCAGGCATGTGGTGCTGCGGCCCCGGCGTGACACCCTCCCCCCCTCGGCCCTGCGTGACGATCCATGATAATCGTGACGAGCGTGTAGAAGTAGAACGTCTTCCCAATGTCCTTTCACGCCCACTCACCACACCCTTCCTCCCTCCACACACCACTATCACCACCACAGATCAATCATGTTTAAGCAACTTTTCTTCGTAGCCGCCCTCCTGGCCGTGCTGGCCCAGGCGTTCGTGCCCCAAACTGCCCTCCCGAAGAAGCACCTCGCCTTCTCCTCCTCCGCCGCAGCCACCGCCGCTTGCCGGCCGCAACAACAACAAATCAAGCTGCCCTTCTTGGCGCTCATGGCCAAGATGACCGATGAGGAGGAGGAGGAAGCCCGCAAGCTAACCTTCCAGAACAACCAACGCTCCCGCAAGGGCCGCACCACGGACGAGGACGGCAAGTCCAACATCTGGGCGTACGACCGAAAGGAGGAGGTGGAGGTGGGCAAGGGCAACGGCATCATTCTTGTGGCTGTACTAATCGTCGTCTTCTTGGGCGCCCTGACCCTCCTGCCCACCATCCAGTTCCCCAGCTATGACTAAGCGTCAGACCACACATGACCCCCGACAAGACAGAAGTGACAGTGTGCTCTCTTTGTGTAGTGCGTGATTTCCCCATTTTCCTCCTTTCCCACTCCTCCTCCTCCTTTTCCTCCGCCTCCTCCTCCGTCTTCGCCTCCTGAGATTCTTATTTAAACCCCCAAAGCAATGCAGACGTCGCCGGGTGGTGGTGGAACTAGAAAAGAGGCAGAAGCTCCACACCTCGAAAGCAGATCCAAAAAACAACAACATAAAAGTTAGAGTGAGTGAATGTGTGTCTTGTCAAAAACGAGAAGCAAGCAGAAGAGAGAAAAATTAAGAAAAAACATTCAGCGCGCGCAACAAACACAAACTCACTTATGTCCCTACTTTGTTTATGTCATTGAATTTTCTCAATCAGTGGTTTTCTTTCTTCGGTCAGCATCCATCGAAACCCTCACTGTGTTTGCTCTCTATGCATATGAATGAATTATTTTACTTATCCTTACGTGACAAAGCGCAACGTCTAAGCCTCTCCTTCCTCCTCCTCTTCCTCCTCCTCTTCCTCCTGACTCTCAATTTCCCCCTTCACTCCCTCCTCCTCTCCACCTCCTCCTCCTCAGCTTCCTCACTCTGCTTCTTAACCGCACCTGCAGCAGTAGCAGCAGCAGCATCACCACCATTTCCTCGTCCACTTTCACGCAGGAGGAGGAACTCATCGTGTACGTCTTGAAGTTTCTGCACCTCTGTCTCGTACGCCCGCATGGCCGAGTCAATCGCCGTCGATGAGGAGGAGGAAGAGGAGGAGAAGATTGGGGGGGGTGGGCCTGAATAGGCCCCTCTTATTTGTCTTCGGAGTGGTGATAGTGGGGGTCGGACCGCCGGCGTTGGCAATGGCATCGGCGACGACGTCGAGAGCAAGACACCCGTGCGCGGAGGCAGCGCCGCAGACGATAATGATGATGATTGTCGTGGTGGTGTTGAAGAAGACAACGGCAACGACAAATGAGAGAGTGTTGCTGGTTGTCCCTGCTGCGAGTCCACTTCCCTCCTTCCTCCCAAGCAATCAAAGGCCTTCCTCGACGTCACCAACAAGCCGCGCAGCGTCCTCACTTCCTCCCTCAACCCTTCCAACTCCACCTCATCCTCCCCCGCTTCCTGCCGCATCTTCTCATTCTCGCTCTCCAAGCCCGCACACGTCCTTTCTAGGTCTCTCACCATCGCCGTTGCCTCCTGCTCGCGCGCCCACGCCTCCTCCTCCTGCCTTTGCAACCTCCCCTTCTCCAGCACCCACCGTTCCTTCTCCTTCCTCAACCCCTCCACCTCCTCGACGCATCCCCTCGCTACCTCCGCCTCCTTTCTCAACACTCGTACCTCCGCCCCCTGCTCCTGACATATCACCCTCTCCGCCTGTACTTTCCGAAGCTCCTCCTGAAGAAACCGCTGCTGGACCTGCAGACTCTGCAGCTGCGACGCGTAAGCCTTCGCTCCTTCTTCGTGGGCTGCTGCTATCTCCCCCACACGTCGCCTCGCCCATGCCGCCGCTTGCTCTCTTAATGCCTGGTGTTCTTTGTCGAGGCCTGCTTGTCGCTCTGCTGCACGCGCCTCTGCTCGCTCCACCTCTTCCTCCCGTCGTCGCATCGCCTCCATATCACGCAGCACGGCCTGACGTGCCTCAAATTGTGCCACCTCCCCCGCTTGCAACCGAGAATGAAAACGTCGTTCCTCCTCCTTGGCCTGTGCCCATGCCTGCTCCACCCTCCGATCTTGCGTTGCCTGCATCTCCTCGCGGACAATCAAGAGCTCCCGTCGGTGCTTTGCTGCTTCTTCCAGCCTCAGGTGCGTGAGCTCCGTCTCCCGATAGTGAGCCATCTCGGCCGCTATTTCCTTCTGGGCATGGGTCTCGCATTCTTGCTGAAAGCGACGGAGTCGTTCTTCGTGATGGTGGTGGTGGTGGAAAGGAGGGGTGGTGGGTGTGGTGGTGTCGGTCTGGGTTTGAGTGTGCGAGGAAGAGGAGGGGGGGACGGAGGCCTGCTTGGCTCTTCTCAAAGGCAACACCAAAGTATGAAGAAGGCTTTTTCGTTCTTTTTGGTCTCCGCTCTCCGCAAGCATCAATGTTTTGGCCAGGTCGTATCGTGACAAGGCGTGGTGCTGGACGAGCATGTGACTCTCGGGCAAGAAGACCGCCAGTGTCTGGCGAAACTTCTGGTGGCGCAAGAAGTCGACGACGAGGCTGTTGAGGAGCATGCTTTCTACCGACATACCAGAGCGTGGTTGCGCTTGCTGGTCTTCAAGGAAATTGGCTTGTGCCAATGGCCGCAGTAGATGCCCACGGAGCTGGCCTAGAATGTCGTCGATGGCTCCCGATTCCCGCAGCTTCATCCGCACCAAAATCTTGAGTTGCGTGAGGGTGAGGTGGTTACCATCGTTATTATCGTCCTCATTCTCGTCGTCTTCGCTGGGAATTAGAGGAGGGCGAGCAGGAGAAGTAGGAGGCGTAGGAGGCGCAGGTGTAGGAGTAGGAGTGAGCCTCATGGCCTGTCGTGTGTGTTTTGGTGGAAGGAAAAAATGAGAATGACAATTTGATGAAAGGTAAAGTGATAAAGCCAAAACAAGGACACCAGAGTAGTGGGTATACAGATGTTCTTTGTGTCTGTGCCATTGTTTGTACGGTACTTGCGTAGGCAATGAGCTAAAATTGTGCTACACACATACACATAGCCAAATGTTGGGACGTATTTTGGTGTGGTGAGTGCGCAAAGGCTTGCTAAGTTTTTCGTCTTTTGCTGCTCTTCCTTTTCGAGTGTGCCCTAAAGCCCGCATGTCCTCATTTGTCTTGCCTCAGTCCCCTACGTACACCCATCTACAGCCTCGTTTGTCGTCTCTCGCCTGCGCCGGTGTCCCTGCGTCTCCTGCTTGGGTCTCCCTTCATCTCGCTTCTCCACCACTCGTCGGCGCAAGCAACATCGTCATCGCATCATCATATCAGCAGCAGCCCAAGCATGGCGGCCAACGGAGGAGAGACGACGACCAAGAAGACCACGACGGGCTACGTCTGGCATGAGCGCTACATGTGGCACGACGGGGGCAAGTACACCTGGAAGTAAGGCCAATCGTCTATTTTCTCAACCCCCACCACCCTCCCCCATCCCATCCCTTCCTTCCCCCCCTTCCTTCCTCTCGTTTCCTCCTTCACTCCACACTCACGCCCTACTTTTACCAAATATCACAGTGAATGGATTCAGCCCACCCGTCACTTTGAGTCGCCCGAGTCCAAACGCCGTCTGCACAACCTGCTGGACGCCAGTGGTCTCCTTGAAAAGTGCGTATAAGAGTCTGTGTGTATGTGTGTGTGTGTGCCGCGCTCTTTCCCTACCCCTTGCTCCCTCCTGTCAGTGAACCAGCCTGCTTTTGTCTTTGAAACTCTTTGTTTTATCCGTGCCTCGTCTTGCCAGATCCACGCAAAATAGTAAGATTCATTGCGCTAAATCCTTCTCCCCTCCCTCCCCTCCCTCCCCTCCCTCCTTCCCTCCCTCCCTCCCCTCAGGCTCGTCCGCATCCCCCCCCGCCTAGCCACCGTCGAAGAAATCACTCGCTTCCACACCGCGGACTACGTGGCCAAGATCCAAAAGCTCAGTGCGGAATATGGGGGGGAGGCAGGGGATTTCGCGACGTTTGGGAAGGGGTCGTATGACATTGCAAGGCTGGCAGTAGGAGGAGTGTTGGAAGCTGTGGATGCTGTGATGGAGGGACGGACGGAGGGAGGGAGAGAGGGAGGGGAGGTGATTACGAATGCGTATTGTTTGGTTAGACCGCCGGGGCACCACGCGGAGAGGGATCGGGGGATGGGCTTTTGTTTGTTTAATAATGTGGCATTGGGGGCGTTGCATGCCCAGGCGAAGCATGGGGTGAAGCGGATGGCGATTGTTGACTATGACGTGCATCATGGGAATGGCACGCAGGCAAGTACTAGTAGTAATAGAGCACGGCCCTCTCTTCCTCCTCCCTACTGTATCTCGTTTGCCTTCTTTTTTTGCTTGATCAGACATCAAAGACAGATTAAGAGGTTCTCACTCTCCTCCCCTCCCTCCCTCCCTCCCTCCCTCACAGCAAGCCTTCTACAAGGACCCCTCCGTGCTCTTCATCTCCATCCATCAAGACACAATAACTCACCCCTCCATTCCCTCCCCTCCCTCCCTATCTCCCTCCACCCCTCCCTTCCTCACAGCAAGCCTTCTACAAAGACCCCTCCGTGCTCTTCATCTCCATTCATCAGGATAGCAACTATCCCGCTCGGACGGGCTATGTCGAGGAACGGGGGGAGGAAGAGGGGGAGGGCTATACGATCAACATTCCCCTTCCTCCGGGGTGTGGGTGTGAGGCGTACTTTCAGGCGTTTGAGCGCGTGGTGCTGCCGGCGGTGCGGGTGAGTGGAGGAGGAAGGGAGGGAAGGAGGGGAGAGAGGGAAGAAGGGGGGGAGGGCTATATGATAAAGATTCCTCTTCCTCCGGGGTGTGGGTGTGAGGCGTGCTTTCAGGCGTTTGACCGCATGGTGCTGCCGGCGGTGCGGGTGAGTTTTGGAAGAGGCAGGGAGGGAGTGAGGGAAGGCAAGGCAAGCGCCGTGCAGTCTGGGGTTAAGATCACGCTCATCGCCCTTCCTCCCTCCCTCCCTCCCTCAGGCCTTCGCCCCCGAACTCCTCCTCGTCTCCTCAGGCTATGACGCCGGCTATCTCGACCCCCTTGCCACAATGATATTATCCTCAGAGCATTGTCACTTGCTTGGTCAGAAAAAATGCATGATTTTCACCCACCTTCCCTCCCTCCCTCCATCAGGCCTTCGCTCCTGAGCTGCTCTTGGTTTCTTCAGGCTACGATGCAGGGTATCTCGACCCCCTTGCGACCATGATGTTATCCTCAGAGCATTTCCGCGTGCTGGGACAGAAACTGAATGGCGTGGCGGAGGAGGTGTGTGGGGGGAAGATTGTGTATGCGCACGAGGTAAGGAGGGAGGGAGGGAGGGAGGGAGGGAGGGAGGATGGGACAAGTGTGAGACATTTTAGGAAGCATTTTTTCGGAATGTCGAACTCGACGTGCATACAATCATCCCATCTCACTAAATGCTCTTTCCTTCCCGCCATCCCTCCCGCCCTCCCTCCCTCCCTCCCTCCTTTCTAGGGTGGATACTCGGACGTGTACGTCCCCTTCTGCGGGCACGCAATTATTGAGGCAATGAGTGGGGTTAAAACGGAGGTGAAGGATTGTATGCTGACCGATGTCAATCAGTGGGGGTATCATGAGTTGCAGGTTCATCAGGTAGGTAGGGAGGGAGGGAGGGGAGGCAGGGAAGGAAGGAGGAAAGAAAGGAGGGAGGGAAGAAAGGAGAAAGGGAAGCTTACTCATTACATTTTTCACTCTATCACAGGACGCCGTCCTCAAGAAGTGCGAGGTGCTTGTTGAGGACCTGCAAAAGCGGATGGCCGCGACAAAATGAGTGTGTAACGAACAGAAAGGCGGGCGTGAATTAGAATTTGGGCGTGTGTGGTGTGGTGTGTGTGGGGAGTGGGGAG
>Ga0209491_10011261_pt1 | contig 10589 bp, 10 predicted proteins | sample BON02_FD_187213 | JGI IMG/M metagenome (GOLD analysis project Ga0209491, IMG submission 187213) | Freshwater microbial communities from Lake Bonney liftoff mats and glacier meltwater in Antarctica - BON-02 (SPAdes) (version 2) | ecosystem: Environmental > Aquatic > Freshwater > Ice > Glacier...
GGTGGCGGGGGCGGAGGGGGCGGAGGGGGGCTGGACGGCGGGGCCGGAGGTGGCGTGGGCGGCGGTGCGGGCGGTGGCGGAGGCGGCGGGGCCGGAGGGGGGCTGGGCGGCGACGCGGGTGGCGGCGCGGGCAGCGGGTTCACTCGCGGCACATGCGCAGGGCAGAGCACCGAGCGCTGGTCGCAGCTCCAGGGGCAGAGGTGCCCGACCAATAGGCCCATGCCGTCGCCATTGCCGCCGTCGGTGAGGTCGGTGTCGCACAACACCGCCTCGGATTGTAGCATCAAGGCGCACGCCTCCGGCCCGCTCAACACACCTGTGGTGAAGCCGGCCGTGTAGATGGCGCGCGCCAGGAAGCTGGTTTCGTTGTCGTCGCAGTTGGGCCGGCAGAAGAAGCCCACCTCCGACCCGGCGATCCACTCCTCGGCCGCGGCCCAGTTGCCCAGGCCCACCCCTGGGTCACACCGCAGCCCGTCCTGCGTCGGGCAGAAGGAATGGGGCTGCATAGAGGTGCAGGTGCTGCCCGGCTGGGGGCAGCCTTGCTCCACCTGCCCCGGGCACCCGGCGGGCTCCCAGGACGCGGCGCACACGCACGGCGTCGGCGGCACGTGCGGCGGGCCGCCGCCAGCGCACGCGTCGCAGGGGTGGCACTCGGGCGCGCGCGCCACGGCCACTGGCGCCTCGCCCGCAAACGTGGCCTCCAGGAGCGCCGCCAACTGGACCGTGCTAAAGGTGTCATTGTAGTAGTCGAACTCCAGCCAGACGCGCTGCGGGTCGACAAGGCGCGTGGCGACGAGGCTCGCGCCCTACTCACCTGCGACCGCGAGCTGCACGACGCGCTCCACCTTGGCGAGCTCGACCGCGATGGAGAAGCGGAGCGAGAACGCGCCGTTGCACACAAACGGCTGCGCGGCGTCGGTACCGCCGGTGCAGAGGGCGGCTGCGAGGAGTGCCCGGGCGAGTCGCCCCATTGATGCGCCGCTACTCGGGGGAGGTCGGGTCCACTGACAATGGCGTGCCATTGTTTTTCGCGGAGTGTACCTGCAGGGCGAGGGAGGAGGGGGGGGGGTGATGGGGGAGAGAGGGGGGAGGCGGGGACCCGCGCCTCCGACTCGCACCCTCCTCCCCTCCCAGGCGGCCAGATTTTGGGCCGACCCGCGCGAACGCGCCGCGCCACCCGTGGGGCTTTTTTCATCACCAGGAGGCAGCAGCGGCCGGTACGCCGCCCATTCTGCCCGCCCTCTGCCCGCCGCCGATGCCGGGCCGCCTTGTGGGCGCGCGCGCAGTGGTGCACCACCCGGCCGTGCTGGTGTTCCTCGCCGCGCTGGCGCTGGCGGTGCTGAGCGCTGCAGCGCGCGTGCTGCGCCGTGCTTCGGCGCCGCGCCAAGCGCCCGTGTCAGCCGAGCTGCTGCGCGAGACCATCCTGGTAGTGCTGGTGCCGCCACCGGGCGCCGGCCGGCTGGCCACGCGCCACCTGTTCGACGCGGCGGCGGTGCCGTCGCGTGTCTTTCTGGCCGTCTATGCCGACCTCTCGCGGGGTCGAGTGCACACTGTCCACCCAGAGCCACGTGCGGGTCGGCACCGACCCGCGCGCGCGTGGCTTTGACGAGGCGCGCGCGCGAGCCTGGGCCGCCTCGCACCTATACCGGCACGAGGTCTACACGCTGTTGGTGCCTGCCGATGCCCGGTTCGCTGCGGGGTGGGACGCGTCGCTGGTCGCGATGCACCGCGCGCTGCCGAGACCGGACACGACGCTGCTCACCTCGCACTGCAGCCCGCCACGCGACCGCGCGCTTCCGCCCCAGGCCCAGCGCGCGCGCTTCCTTTGCCTGCACGCGGCCGGCGCTGGCGCACCGGGCGCGCCGGGCGCGCTGCGGCTGGCGTCGCGGGTCGTCACCGAGGCCCCGCGCCCCGGCGTGCCGTCGCTCTTTTGGTCGCCTGGGCTGAGCTTCGGCCCCGGTGTGGCGCTGCGCGACGTGCTGCTCTGGCCCGGCGCCACGGCGTCGTCGGAGGAGGCCATCAACTCGGTGCGCCTCTGGACGCACGGCTATGACTTTGCAGTGCCGTCGTCCGTGGTGGCCTGGCCTGCCCCGGCGCGGCGCGACGGCGCCGAGTCGGGCACTCGGGTCGCGGCCCAGCTCGAGGTGGCGCTCGGCAGTGCGAGGGGGATGCGGGCCTACACCGAGCAAACGGGGCTGCACGTGGCGGGTTCGCCGCGCCGCGCCCGCGCGCGCGCATTTGCAGGGCTGAGCGGCGTGCCTTCGGTCGACGAGTGCCTCTGCAAGTTTGGGTCTGTGGAGGCGGCCCGCGCCGCCTCGGGTGAAGGCGCCCACTTCCGCGTGCAGCGGGGCAACACCGGCCGCGTGGCAGCGCGCGCGGCTCGGGCGCCCCGGGGAGCACACGCCCCCGATCGGCAGCCCCTCCCGCTCGCCAGCGGACTCGCCGCACCCGGTCGGGCAAACTGTGCGTGACCCCTTTTGGACTGCAGGGCGGCGACATGCGCGCACGTGGATGCGCGCGCTTGCGCGTCTGGCCGACCAGATCTGGTCGACGCGGGCGGTGGACAACCGGCGCCACCGCTCCGCCACCAAGGCCTCCATTGCTCCTTCAGGAGGGCGTCGCGCCCTCCGTCAAGTTGAAAGGCATCGTCGCCCTCCTGAAGGGATGACGGCATGTTCAGCGGCGAGTTCCCCAAGAAGGCGTTTGCATGGGAGCTCGCGATGCGCGGCCCGACACCCGTCATCAGCGAGTTCTGTACTTCAAAGATGTGCCCCTGTGGCATGTGCAAACTCGAGGATGTGCCCGATGCGGGTTAACCATTAACCCGCAGCCACAAGCCGCCGCCCCCGATGACACACCGGGCACCGCCCCTTCCAGGGGCGGGTCGATCAACCTGTGCTGCGCGATTCAACCCTTTTCAGATCTGGGCAGAGAGACCGGCCGCCATGGCGATGAACTCGCCTGCATGAATATCCTCCGATGCATGGCCAGTGGACTCGCCCCACGCTGCTCTCGACCTTCTCATCTCTGCCCGCCTGCTGGGGGTGGCAAAGGGCCGACGCGCTCATGGACACTTGACCGATTCAAAGTTCGAATAACGGTGCGGGGATTCAACCCCGAGTGCCGGGCTGGCCAGTGTGGTTACGAACAACCCATTACGACCACACGGTGCAGTGCACGCGGCGCGCGCCTGTTGCCTGTACCGCGCCACGGCGCTTTTTTTTTGTGTCAATGTCTGTACCAGCCCGTCCCCGTCAGGGTACTACATCGCATGGGCGCCGGGACCTCGGGTCTGCAACACGACCTGAGGGACCTCGAAGGCTACGCCACTGACATCGACAGGGCATTCGAGGCCCACCGGACCCATTGTAACATCTTCCCGAGTACCCGTGGAATAGAGCTGCGCGACCAGGTGGCGGCGTGGCCCTCAAGCGACAACGCCCAGGCGGCAATTCGGAGCCTGAAGGCCGATTACGATCGTTTCCCGAGCACCGATGGGGCGGAGCTCGGCATACGTGTTGGCGAGTTCGAGAGCGAGGTGGCAAGACTCGAGGGCCGCGTCGAATCAATCGAGGCCGGGCACACCGCATTGGACATTGGCAACATAACACTCAAGGCGGCTTTAACCAACATGCCAAAGCCGGGGGCGGCGTGTAATCTTGCAGTGCAATGTCCGCTTGACACGCGCTACGCGACATCGTCCGCCCTTGAAGCACTCCAGCGGAGTGTCGGTACAAAGGTCACACAGGAAGACGTGCATAAGCTCGAGCTCCGGTTGCAGGAGCTGTCGCTTGCTTCTGACAGCGGGGTAGACATGAGTTCAGTGGAGAGCAAGGCAGCAAAAGGCGACCTCACTGATATAAAAGAACGCGTGGGACACCCGGCTGAGAGTGGTCCCGCCACGGGGCTCTTCCAGCTACTGGCGGACAAGGCAACGCAGGCCGAGCTGAAGGGCCTCGCCGACACCGTTGACCATGGGGCTACCACGAGTGTGGTGCAGTTTAACAGCGCCAGTGCCGCGTTCGACCGCCTGTCCTTCGCCGCAATTGGCACACAGGCTACAGGAGATGTGGTCGCCACTGGGCTCTTTGGGAAGATCGAGGACGCAAGCGCCAAGCTGGACACACTCGCCACATCGGTCGACACCTTGACCGCGGGTGTGCATGGCAAGGCGGACCAGGCCACGTTTGTGTCACTCTCCGAGACGGTGGGCAGTGCGAAGAGTGGACTCCTGGGGATGGTGGATGCGCTCGAGCAGGCGCCCACCCCCGGGGTGATCGTGCCAGTGGACGTCAAGTCGATCTACCCCATGGAAAAAGGGGTCGCGATGGCCTGGTCGCCGTGCTACCCCGACGGTGACCCCGACGGTGACCCCGACGGTGACCGGAATTTGCTGCTCAGGTATATCGAGAAAGATTGCGCCACCCGCGGCCCCGCCTGGAGCCATGGCGACAGGGCCCATGTGCAAGACTGTTGGAGAGGATATAAAATGGGCATTTGCCACGAAGCCCCTTGAGCGGCCTCGGATTCGGATCCAACACGCGCTTTCCCCGGGGGGGCGCTCTGGTCGGCGCACATATGCAGGGAGGGCTGGCCGCATCGTTGAACACCCCGTAACCACGCACAGGGCTCCTGTGGGCGCTGTCCCCCGCGCCTCAGCGGCGGCTTGCTCGGGGCCGCGTGGTTTTTTTGTGCCGGTGTCTGTACAGTCCCACCCCCGCCAGCGTACCACCTCCCATGGGCGCCGGGACCTCTGGGTTGCAACGCGACCTGGACGACCTCGATGGCGTCATCAACGACTTGGGCTGGAAGCTCAATGTCCATCAGACTGAGTACAACCTTTTCCCCAGCAGCGATGGAGTGGCGTTGCGCGACCAGGTGAATGCACACTTGCTCGGCTACAACGCCCTTGGGGAGCTCCAGGCTAGCTACAACGGGTTCCCAAGCAGCGAGGGGGAGGCGCTGAGCAAACGTGTCGCCGATCTGCAGAATAAGGGTCTGCAGGCAGGTGGACCGCTCGCACTTGATGTTGACGCCATCCATACAAAGGGCCTTGCACTGAAGGACACCTACGGCAGTTTAATTTCGGAACTTGCCATACAACAGGAGCAGTTCAAGTCGACGGCGACTCAGGGGTGTCAGGTGTCACCTGAATGCCCACATGAAAGTAACTATGCGACATCGTCCGCCCTTGGCACACTCGGCGAGCTTGTCGGTACATTGACGACAACTTCTACACTGAGCGGGCTCATGCAACAAGTCAGTGTACTGGATCGCGCTCCATCTAATGAGGTCGACATGGCTGCTGTGGACCTGAAAGCAGACCAAACAGACTTGACCCAACTGTATGAGCGTGTGGGCGCAGCCGCCGGGAGCAGCCCCGCCACAGGGCTCTTCCAGTTATTGGCGGACACGGCGACTCGGGCCCAGGTGGACAAACTCGCCGACGTCATTGGCACGGCGTCTACACCAAACAAGGTCGCGACCGGCCTTTTCTTGCGGGTGGACAATGCCAATGCCTCGGTTGACGGCCTCGCCACCGTTGGCCTGGGGGCGACAGGGGCCGATGCCGCCACCGGGCTCTTCCTGAAGGCGGATACTACAAGTGCCCCGCTCGCCACACTCGCTACTTCGGTCGGCAGTGTAGCCACCGGGAGCATAGCCGCGACAGGCCTCGTCCAGACTGTGAACAGCAAGGTGGACCAGGTCGAGTTTGCGACACTCCTCGCAACGGTCGGCAATGCGAATAGCGGGCTCGTGCAGAGGGTTGATGGGCTCGAGGCTGCGCCTCGGGGCAACCCGGTCGATAGGATGCCAGTGGACATCACATCGATCCAAAGTGGGAAGAAGGAGGCCACAATGGCCTGGTCGGCGTGCTACCCCGACTATGAAGGCAGGCTGCGTGAACATATCGAGAAGGATTGCAAATGCCGCGGCGACGGGTGGAGCCACGGTGAAGGCGGGCTCATGGATTGCTGGAGACTCGACCAATACGATGACTGGGATGATGTGAATTTCAAAATGGGGGTCTGCCACAAAGACCCATGAGAGTTGTTCGAACCCACTGGCGTTGAACGAAATGCCACCGGGGCACGGGCAACGGCCTGTGGCCCGTGTCAGTGGGCGCCCCCCTCGTCCCACTCGACCGCACCGGGCGCCGTCGATGGGAGTGGGGCGGCGCCACCGGCCCCTACCACGGCTCGTTTATTCTGGCCCATTGTCAGTACCAACCCGTCCCGTCAGCGTACCACCTCACATGGGCGCCGGGACCTCGGGTCTGCAAAGCGACCTGGAAACGCTCGAAGGCGAAGTCAAAGACATCGAACGGGCCTTCACCGTCACTCGGGACAATTACAAGCAATTCCCGAGCAGCGCCGGAGTGACGCTGCGCCGAGAGGTGGACGCCCATCTGCTCCGTAACAGTGCCGACCAGGGCATACACGCGGCGGTTCAGGGATTCCGTAACAAGTATAGGCAGTTCCCGAGTGCCTCTAGGTTGACGCTGCGCACCGATGTCGACAATCTCAAGACCGATGCCGCGTATCTCACGAACATTGTCCTCCCCATCAAGCAAGAGTTCGCTGGATTGAAACTAGACACCGCGAATCTCACGAAAGACCTCAGGCTACTCCAACGGGGGTACAATGCGATGGTGGAGGGGGGGTGTGCTACAATCTCATGCCAGATAGACGGCAGCTATTACGCGACATCGTCTGACATGCTCGACCTCCAGGCGAGTGTCGGTCAAAAAGCGACCAAGCGTGCAGCGGTCAACCTCGATGACAAGTTGTTGAAACTGGAGGGCCCTACAGCCAATGCGGTCGACGTGAATCTGGTGAACAGCAAGGCGGACCAGGCCGATGTGAACGACCTCTCGAAGCTCGTGGGCCTAGCTGCCGGTACCGGTAGCGGCCCCGCCACAGGGCTCTTCTTGCAACTGGCGGACCGGACGACTCGGGCCGAGGTGAACGGACTCGCACTAGCCATTGGCACGGGGGCAACAGGGAGCGCGATTGCCAGCGGGTTGTACCTGCGGATGGACAGCGCCAGTGCCAATTCGCACGGCCTCGCCACCTCAATTGGCACCGGTGCTGCAGGGGGCGTGGGCGCCACGGGGCTCTTCAAGAAGGCGGAGGACACGAGTGCCGCACTCGGCACACTCGCCACATTGGTCGGCAACAACACCGACGCGACGGGCCTGATCAAGACCATGCAAGGCAAGGCAGACCAAGCGCAGTTTGCGACACTCTCCTCGACGGTGGGCAATGCGGGGAGCAGGTTGGTGGGGAAGGTGGCTGCCCTCCAAGCGAGGCCCTCGGAGGCCCCGGGGCAGGCGGTCGGTGCAGTGGGTATCGATAACGGGAGGAGCACCTACCGGATAGCTGGGGCCGCGATGGCCTGGTCGGCATGCTACCCCAACGTCAACGGCAAGCTGGTGGATTTCATCCAGCATGATTGCACTGCGCGCGGCAACGGTTGGAGTCACAAGGGTCGCTATTCAAACTCGGGCGGGGTGGTCACGTGCTTCAAGCAAGGCGGCGTGGAGTACAAGGCGGGGGTTTGCCACACAACCCCCGAGTGGATGGCGCATGATGGGTGGTGATTCCATCAACCCCGCTGGCGCGGACCGCAGTGTGCCGCCGTGGTTTGCACTGCTGTTGCTCATGCCAGTCGGCGCCCGGGTCAAGCTGCGGCTGGCGTCGCGGGTCGTCGCCGAGGCCCCGCGCCCCGGTGTGCCGTCGCTCGTTCGGTCGCCCGGGCTGCGCTTCAGCCCGGGCTGAGCTTCAGCCCCGGCGTGGCGCTGCGCGATGTGCCGCTATGGCCCGGCGCCACGGCGTCGTCGGAGGAGGCCATCAACTCGGTGCGCCTCTGGGCGCACGGCTATGACTTTGCGGTGCCGCCGCCCGTGGTGGCCTGGGCCGCCCCGGCGCGGCGCGACGGCGCCGAGCCGGGCACCCGGGTCGCGGCCCAGCTCGAGGCGGCGCTCGGCGGCGCGAGGGGGATGCGGGCCTACACCGAGCATACCCGGCCTGCAAGCGGTGGGTTCGCCGCGCCGCGCCCGCGCGCGCTCGCGCCGCCTCGGGCGAGGGCGTCCATTCCCGCGTGCAGCAGGCCAACACCGGCCGGGCGGCAGCGCGTGCGCCTCGGGCGCCGCGGGGAACACGCGCGCCCGATCGGCAGCCCCTCCCGCTCGTCGGCGGACTCGCCGCACCCGGTCGGGCAAAATGGGCGTGATCCCCTGCCTGCCGGGCGGCGCCCCCCCCCCCCTCGTGGGGGGGGGGGGGCGTCTGGGGGAATGGGTGAGTGCGAGTGCAGCGAGCCAAGTGCGAGCGCAAAGCTCGAGCACGACAAACGTTGAGCACAACACACCTCGAGCTGCAACCTCGAGCACGCCACACATCGAGCACGGCACACCTCGAACACAACACACCTCGAACACACCACACCTCGAGCAGAAACTATGACCCCCCGTCGCCCAGCCGCGCGGCCTCGCTCACTCCAGGCGGCGCTTTGACCCCGTCTGCATGCTGAGGGCGATGGCGTCATTGGGCTGCACATCGGGGTCGCCCGGCCACGGGCTGAACTGCACGAGCAGCGACCCGAATGACGCGAGCAGCTGGCCGGGCGCCTGCGCGACGATGGTGCCGTTGCACGCGTACGGGAGCGAATGGTCGAGCGCAAGGCGCACGACGTCCCCGGGGACCAGCGGCAGCAGCTGGGGGTGGAAGTCGAACGTGACATCGCCCTGCTCGCCGGTCGCGTGCGCGCGTTGTACCAGGGCCCCGGCCTGTCGTTGGACCGTCTTGACCTGGTACCGCGCCATTGCGGCGCCCGGTGCCCGTGCCACGGCTGCTGCTGCAGAACGGGCCGCGCCGGCCGCCAAATTGACCGGCCGGAAGGCGCGCGGTGCGCGGCGGCGCTCAGGTCGCCACCGCGTGCAGCCAGCGCTTGGCCAACTCGGCCAGCTGTGTAAAGACCGCGTAGGCGAGCAGACCCTGAAACAGCCGCTGCCAGTGCGTCTCGAGCCAGCGCTGGGCGCCGCGCGGGCCGCCTCCGCGACCCGCACCCCCCGAGGCGAGGCCCGCGAGCAAGGCCAGCGGCGCGGCAGCGGGCTTGCGGCGGTAGGCCATCGACGGCACCACCGCGGCGCAGGGGAGCAGCCAGTCCACCGACTCGCCACCGGCGAGCCGCCGCAGTCGGCCGTAGCGCGCCACGAAGGCGTAGCCGCCTGTGCTCCAGCTGCAGCGCGCGATGCCCGGCGCGGCCGGCACGGCCGGCGTAGCCGGGGTTGCGCGGTCAGGGTTCAGGGTTCGGGTTAACCCGGCGTAGCCGGGGTTGCGCGCGGCGCCAGCGCCCAACTGCAGCAACGGGCCATAGTGCTTACCGCCAAACAGCATGTAGTCGACGGCCGGTGCCCGCCGCAGCGCCCGCTTCACTGCGTGCCAGCGGGCGGCAAACCCTTGGGCCAGTTCGACGTCCCCCTGCAGCACCATGAGGTGGGAGTACCCCCCGCGCAGCGCCTCGGTGGCGGCCGTGAGTACGGGGACACCGGCGTCGTAATCGGTGACCGCGGCCCTCAGCTCCAGTGGCAGGCGCGCGGCCAGCCCCGGGCGGCACCCGATGAGCGCGACGCGCAGGTTGAGCGGCCCGTCCACACTGGCCGGGCTGGCTGGGCTGGTCGGGCTGGCCGGGCTGGCCGCGCCGGCCGCGCCGGCCGCGCCGGCCGCGCCGGCCGCGCCGGCCGCGCCGGCCGCGCCGGCCGCGCCGGCCGCGCCGGCCGCATTGGCAGAGTTGGCTCGTGTCGGGACCCGTGCCGGGGCCGGGACGGGGACCGGGACCTCCCCGACCGGGGCGCCGGCCCAGGCGCCGTCCGGGCTGTCGCCGGCGCGGGCGCCGCCCCGGGTTACACCGGGGCCCGGGCGCGGTGGGGCAGTCGGCCCATGCGTGGGCGGCGCCGGCGGCCCTGCAATCGGCATCCGCGCGTGCTCCCCCCCCCCTTGTCCAGTGGGGGTGGTTTCCGACCCTGTACCCCAGCCGCACCTCGCACCCAAGCACCCGTTTTTTTTGAAGTAGGCCGGTCGGTCAAAAAAAATCAAAAAATCTAAAAAATACTCAGGAGTTCGCCTCTTCAGGTAGATGGTAACCCGGCGAGGGGATCACTTTACCGCTCTCAAGTATTAAATATTTTAACAGGGTTAAAAGTTATAACCGAAAATGGGGGGGAAAAAAAAAAAACGCCGCGGCCCCGCCGGCCGCTAAAACAAAACTACTACACCCCCCACACCCTATTGCCGCGCAGCGGCGTCGGCTGCCTCGAGCTCCACCAGAGCAGCTTCCTCCCTGGCCTCAGCCTCAGCCTGCGCCGCCTCTGCCGCCTCTGCCTCCCTGAAGGTCGCGACGAGGTCCGTGCCTAGGTTCTCGGCGGGCTCGTACCAGAGGAGATCGACCGGGAAGTCGCTCCGCACGACGCGGTAGAGGACCGTGCCGGCGGAAGCCACGCGCTGGTTGGCGTAGCTGGTCGTGCCGTCGGCGACGAGCCTGCCCACGAGCGCGTCGACCTCGAAGTTGTTCTCCTCCTCCACGGTCCA
>Ga0209491_10011263_pt1 | contig 10586 bp, 9 predicted proteins | sample BON02_FD_187213 | JGI IMG/M metagenome (GOLD analysis project Ga0209491, IMG submission 187213) | Freshwater microbial communities from Lake Bonney liftoff mats and glacier meltwater in Antarctica - BON-02 (SPAdes) (version 2) | ecosystem: Environmental > Aquatic > Freshwater > Ice > Glacier...
CTTCTTAGCCAAAGACTCGCTCGAAGAGTTCCGTGCCTCAGGTGACACTGCCATCGATATCGCTGACGTGGATTGGGACGCTCCTGGTCAATGACTTACCGGATCCGTTTCACGCCGGCCGCGCAGAAGCAGATTCTGTGCCTCGATAAACCCGCTGCCCTTTGGATCCGAGCCTATGTGGAGGGGCTCAATCCCCAGAACCCGAGACTGGTGGGTACACCCCTTAGCGGGGTAGAGCGGCTTATGGCGCTACCGGGTGGGGGATTACCGGATGCTGGTGAGCATTCACGATGACGAGCTGTTGGTCCTGGTGGTCAGCGTCGACCATCGACGACAGGTTTACCGCGACCTTTAGGTTCTGGCCGCCACAGCTTCAGCTGTCCGGTGAATACTTCAGGACGAAGTGTTTGCGAGGGACAACTTCGTTTACCGTTATCGCTTTCCCTCGCGCCCCTGAAGCGAGCATCGCGACCATTGCGCTTGCTTACAACGCCGCTCACCTCAAGAAGGAGGGGTGCGGTCTAGAAGGCCCTGCCACCTTCAACCCTCTCAGAGGTCCTTCGCGTCCGAGTAGCAGAAGGAAAACTCATGTGCGTGGGAGTATCACTGGAATTATAAGACGGGCGCCAAGCCCGTCTTCGCTTTGTCGAAATCCCCCACTACCGCGCCACCGGGCGCTGTGAAGATTCGGCCGACTGCGAGCATGACGTGTCGCCTGCGTACTGCGAACTGATCTTTAAAGCCATGGATGCCCGTATGAGGGTGACGCTGTGCAGTCTATGCGGTGGGTCATTGACCACAACGGGGCGCCAGAGTTGTTCCGTGCCCTTCACACGTCACCGGGGTTTCTGGATCCATCACAGTTCGACATCGTTCCCCAGTGGGATGACGATTCGATAAAGGAACCCCTCGAGCTCTATCTCACAGGGTTCAGCTTGTCGATGCTGGCTGGGCACTGTGATACGACCACAGAAGACATTGTTCGCAGCCTCAGTGCCGTCGTCTATGACGACCACGCCCTAGTGACAGACCGGCTCAAAGCCCGGCACCAGAAAGCCTGGGTCCGCCAAGAAATGCAGTTCCTGATCACTCAGATGCAAGTGGGGGCAACCCCCACGGCGATCTCTGTTCTGATGGAACGCGATTCTCTGGGCATCTCCTACAAACTATTTGAGCCACTTCCTGTCCCCATCCCCAAGACAGTGATGGACACATACGGCATTTCCCATGGACAAGAGCCCTTGGAGCTCGGGGCCATAGAGAAGGAACCGTTTTACCAAGCAGCGACAGGCATGAGAGAAAGGAACGGAAAGATGGCTCAATACATCGTGTGGGTGCTTGTTGCCATGGTCGTGTTTGGGGGCGGTCACCACGTGGTGAGTACCGCAGTTGAGGGTCGAGTGGGGCCGGTGGGGGCCGGTCAAATATCGCCAAGCCTACTGCTGAGCGCTGAAAGTTTCACGCCCCCGTGAAGGCCTCCATCACATATTCGTAAGCTTGGAATCATGACACAAGTAGAGTTGAGAAAGTTAGTGTTTTGCATTTAGGTATTGTGCAACGGAAAATACGTTCCGTATTCAAACTCGGAAGCTGAACGGGAGCGAGCTATATGGCGAAGGTCGATAAGTCGGTAAAGGAACTCGTTTCGATGGTGGATCGGGAAGAGCTTCGTCTCCCGGAAATGCAGAGAGAATATGTGTGGCAGGGACCCCGTGTGCGCGACTTGTTGGATTCTCTGTATCGAGGCTACCCCTCGGGAGTGATCTTGGCTTGGGAGTCTGAAGAAACTGTCGCAACGAGAGCTTTTGCGGTAAAGACTTCCGATGGTCAAGGTATTAGGCCGCTGCTACTTCTCGATGGCCAACAGCGTCTCACCTCCCTTTCTGCTGTGCTTCGCGGCGAACCTGTGACCGTCCGGGGACGCAGTCGCCCCATTGAAATACTCTTCAACCTTGACCATCCTGATGAGCTGACCTTGATTTCCGGGGCGCATGAGGCGGGCCAGGAGGAGGAGCTAGGCGGTGATGAGACTGCGGCAGATATCCAAGAGCGACTGAGGAACCTTACTTTTGTAATCAGTACAAAGGCCCTAGAGTCCCTCACGAACTGGGTTCGCGTGACAGATGTTTTTACTAAGGAACCTCTCGACCTGCTGGAGGAAAAAGGGTTTGACATAGGCTTAATGGATAGAGACCTTCGTAAGAGGTATACCAACCGTCTTCAACAGCTCCGCGGAGTTGAGAAGTACGAATACCGAATGGAAATCTTGGACCGAGCCAAGTCGTACGAGGAGGTCACGGAAATCTTCGTACGCGTCAATTCGCTTGGGGCAAAACTCAGGAGCTCGGATCTTGCTCTAGCCCAAATCACCGCTAAATGGCGAGGGTCACTCGAGAAATTCCGGAACTATCAGCAGAAGCTCGACAAGAGAGGGTTCGAACTAGATCTCAGCGTCATTTTGAAAACACTTGTTGCCCTCATCAGCGGTCAGTCAAAATTCAAGACCGTGCACTCGATTTCTCTCCCCCAGTTGGAACAAGGTTGGGACCGAACAGTCAAGGCTCTCGACTTTGCCTTAAACTTCAGCAAATCGAACCTGGCGATTGACAGCCCGACGCTACTTTCATCACCTTCCCTTTTCGTCTCAACCGCATTCTGGGCGGACCAGCGCCAATACAGTATTTCACCTGAAGACTCTGATGGATTTAGAAAATGGTTCCTCATCGCCAATGCCAAAGGTCGATACTCACGGGGGTCATCGGAGACTCTTCTGGACCAGGACCTTTTGGTTTTACGTGGCGACGGTGGAGGCCCAGAATTGCTGAATCGCCTCACACAACAAGTCGGCCGACTGGATTTCACCGTTGAGGAGCTTTTGGGGCGCACATCCAGAAGCGGTGCATTCAAGACTATGTTTCTCGCTTTTCGTAAAGAAGACGCCAGGGACTGGTCAACCAACCTGGCAATCAGTCCAAAACACTCTGGCAAGGCCGACAAGATTGAGTACCATCATATTTTCCCAAAGGCGTATTTGCGGCAAGTAAGGCCGGATATTCAAAGATCAGAGGTAGACGACATCGCCAACCTGGCCTTCATTTCGGGTGCCACCAATAGAAGAATCAGCTCAAAGGCTCCGGCAGATTACAAGAGTGACTTCCCAAAGGGAGCCCTCACCGCCCAGCAAATCTACTTCGAGGGCGCCTTAGATGGGCCAGAAAATTTCGAGGCATTTTCCAACAATCGGCGGAGACGCATCGTCGAGCGCATCAACGAATTTCTTGATGTGGCGGAATCCAGCTAGATAGAACTCGCTGTCTCTTGCGACCACTGTGTCATAAAGGCCGTAACGACGAAACCCTTCATGCAAATTAATGCCGGCACAGTAGCGAGATGTGTCTTCGTAGCGCCTGAAGGCAAACGCTGCTTGATTCATGTGTGAGGGACGTTGTGTGTGTGAGGGGTGAGGGACGGGACTTGAACCCGTGACCGACGGATTATGAGTCCGCTGCTCTAACCAGCTGAGCTACAGCCCAGTAGGAAAAACCCCTGATTTCCCGCGGATGCAGGGCTATCAGCCAGACAGAGCAACGACTCCTAACCCAAGTGTGCATACTTTGTGCATACTTCTCGAGGACTTTCCACCACACGGAAATTCATCGCGCCGAACAGCGGATGTCTTCATTCTGGAAAAACCAACAACACGGTTGGCCCAGAAATTAGGAGACGAAATGAACCGCAAACACAATGGGGACGGATACACCTACCCTTTCCGCCACGGATACCGCACTGTCATCCAGGTGCGAACCATCCAATACAGTGCGACCGGAAAAACCAAGGCCGAGTCAAAGCGCAAAGCCAAGGCAAAAGTCAAGGAGGCAGAGCGCCTGAACTGGGGAGCGTCGAGTGACGGCGGGAAGACAACTCTCAACACGTTCATGGCATTGTGGCTCGAAACTGAGCACCGCCACTCAGTTGCTCCAACCACGTACCGGCGTTACCAGCAACTCGCAACTATTCATATCCTTCCGCTATTAGGACATAAAAAACTCGTAAACCTGGACCGCCACGACGCAAATGGTCTTCTAGACCAAATGGAGAAGAGTGGCCAGAGCCTGCGGTCGGCACGTCAGGCCAGGGCCCTGTTGAGCGTGTGCCTGAACGCCGCAATTGGACATGACCTCATCGGCGCCAATCCGGTCACAGCCTCTCGAAAGGTCAGGATTCCACGCTTCGAAATTGACCCTCTGACCGTGGAAGAGGTTGGCAAAGTAATTCGCTTAGCGCCCACGCCCACCATGCAACTTCGCCTTGAACTGGCCCTTTACTATGGGCTTCGTCAGGGAGAAGCGTTGGGGCTGAGATGGAAGAAGGTGAGTTTCGATAACGATGAAATGAACGTCACCCATCAGGTCCAATCAGCAAATGGCAAGCGGGAACTTGTCCAACTCAAAACGAAGAGCTCTTATCGCACGCTTCCCTTGGACGGGAGAACAATCGAGCTCCTTCGAAGCCAGAAGGCGGAGGTTGCAAGAATGAAGCTCGGCTCCGGAAAAGAGTGGAACGACCTTGACCTCGTGTTCCCGAACGCTGAGGGGAAGCCAATTGCATCTCGGTGGGACTACGACCAATGGCACAGGGCGCTCGACGCCGCAGGCATATCCAGGCGACGACTGCACGATGCAAGACATACTTGCGCAACCCTTCTCCTCGAGGCAGGGCTGGATATCGAACTTATTCGCTACTGGTTAGGTCACTCCAGTATCGAGCTAACGTCGAGCACCTACATCCATCTGACGGCTAAAACAGCCCGCTTGGCTGGAGCAGAAGTTAGTAAGTTACGCGACCAGCAAACTCTTGGGGCAGCTTAGAAGACTACTTGGGGGGGTCTCTTCGGAGCGCCCCCCTCAATATCGTCCGACCAAAAGATTAGAAGTCTATTCCTCAAGGCCAATATTTCGTTGTAAACACAAGGTTATCGCTGGGGCGCCCGACAACGCGTGCTTCCAACATGCGTCTAAATCCCCTTCGCGGTTAATGTGAAATACTCACTATATGACCCACAAGTTGTTACGGTTTGGCGCTCTAGCTCTAACCGCTCTGGTTCTTGCTGCTTGCTCAGCCCCTTCAGCAACGCCCGAGCCGTTAAGGCTCCTCACCTCCGCCGATATCCAAGAAATGAGTCAATCCATCACCAAACCGGCTGAATTGACCAAGTTTTCACCGGGCGACGTTGGCAAAGAAAGCCCGGCCTACAAAGAACAGTGGGAGTACGAATCGGAGGAATGCAATACCGTCATCGACGTCCAGTTTTTTGCTGGTTTGGGGAGAACGGGGATGGGGAATTTCCCACAAAGCACACATCCAAGGCTTCGCGGCATTTCAGACGCAACTGGTATCCAATACACGCTGAGAAATCGCGGGGACGACTACCTGAGTACTGAGAACATCGACCAATGGAAACAAGACCAAGCTGCGGGCATTGATTCAGAGAACGCAACAGTGACGTTGAGCTGGTTACTGTTTCAATCGCCTGAAGAGGCGGCAAAGCTCGTTGCAGACTTGAGCGCGTGGATTGAACCTTGCGGAACACTTATGAGCGAAAGCTTCGTAGACAGCGCTATGGCCGCCGTTTCGTTATCGGACTCCTTGGTCAGCTTTCAGGACCTCGAGGGGGCTCATGGATTTGCTATGGACCGGGTGAGCGGGGTGATATTCACTGGGGATGGCTACACCAATGAGTACAAGTCATACAGGTCAACCTTCATGGTTCAACATTCGAATGTCGTTGCAGTCGTGAACTATAGCCAGACCGAAGGAGCGGTCCAGACCCTAGGGTATGACTCCGAATCCGTCTGGAACGGTGCTTGGGACCTAATCGACCAAAGTGTGACTCATTTTTCTTACAGTGAAAAAGGCTGAGATTCAAGAAACCCAACTTGCCTGTGCTGAGGACATCAAAGCTGAAGCGAAGTTCTGTCGGTCCTGCGCTTCCGACCAAAAGCTTAGAAGTCTATTCCTCAAGGCCATTATCTCTTTGTAAACACTAGGTTATCGCGAGTCGCCCAACGACGCGTGCACCCAACGTGCATCGAAATCTATTACGTCCTTTCAATGTGTGCACCTTTTTTCAAGTCCAAAAACGGCGCTGGTCGAGCTCGCTACAGCCACTGACAAGAAAAACTCAGTTCTGTAGACTCGGCGAAAAACAGGCAGGCATAATGACGAATGAAAAACTTGAATCGCTGATGGAGGAATCTATCTCCGAAAGCAAACGAACCTCTCACGCCGTCCGGGCCCTCGTGAGATTCACTCTCGTCGAAGTGGCCGTGACACTGATTGCTGTTCTCCTTTTCGGCATCTTTGCATTGATTGGGCAAGCCTTTATCGCGGGCCTCTTCCTTGGAGGGACAGTATTGGTTATTGGCGGGGTTTACGCTCTCGTGGTGGGTTTTAACGAACTCGACCAGTCTGAAGCCGCCGGTAATCAATCCCCCCAAAACGCTGCAGACCCAATTGAGAAATGAAAATATTGTGGCGCAGAGTCGCACCCTTTTCCGCCCAAATGCCCGGCATGCGGAAAAAGCCGGTGTCCAGAAAGACTCTCTAACGAATTAGGCACAAGCAAGTTGCCTTTCACCCCGCGTTCGGAAGTGGGTCTACTGAAGCCTGGCACGTGCCAGAGATTTCGCGACCAAGCTCAACCGACCTCGCGATGCGGTAAATCAGAACGGGTCTAGCGTCCTTCGGTCAACGAAATCAACTCCATGCTCATCGAGAATCGTAAACACTCCATCTCCATCTGGAAAACCATCTCCGTTTCTGAACATCTGATATTCGAGTAGCCACTTGTCCGTCGCAAGGGCATCACCCCCTCGCGATGCCTCTAGCCAATCCTTCAGGTCCCCATCAGGGTCGGGGAGGAATCCATACGCCAGGGACAAAACGAGAGGGTCTTCGATATCTACAAGCACCCGCATCAAGTCTGCCGTTCGAACACCGGCTTGAAGAAGCGCAAACACAATCCAGGTGAGACTGTCGGTGTAGAGGGACTTCCCTTTTGTCTTCAGGATTGCGGCAAGTTGGTCCGTCTCTTCAATAGAAAACCGGTGACCTAATTCGATGGCTCTGCCGAGAAGTGGGGACAGGAATGGAACTGTAGCTAGCTGATGAACAAGTATCCCCACAGCATCGGGAAGCAGGCCCGCAGACTGAGCCTGGTCCAGAAGGGCGCGCATTCCGTATCGGAGAGCGGCCCCATTTCTCGAATTCTCATGAATTCGAAGGACTTTGTCCCAGTAAGAGATGAGCTGGAGCTTACTTCGAATTCCCGTCGCCAGCAGGAGGCGTAGGTCATTGAGCCAGCTGTCCCGCAATTCTCTATCGACCCGAGTAACTGAAGTCTTGAGCGGGTTGAGGCTCAATTCGAGCTTTTCTAGCTCCTCCTCAAGCAACATCCTGAACTGCTCAGCGTCCTCCTCGCTCGCAGCGGCAAAATAGTAGTCGTCAACAAATCTCAAAAACCGAACTCCAAAGTCCTGCTTTATTCGCTTGTCGACCTCGAGAAGCAGAAACTCGGCAACTAAGTTCGACGTTCCTGGCCCAACAGGTATGCCGAGGGTTTGATTCTGATTCTGCCTCATCAATGCCATGTCCAAAAGGTTGCAGAAATCACTCTTGAATTCTTCGGCCCCGGATTGACCACCAGCGCTTCTGGACATAATTTTCGACCCTCGTTTTGTGTAGGTTGGCCAACACAAAGAGTGAGTGTAAATCGAAGGGAAAAAACTCTTAATGTCTAGCTTCAAAAGAAAGCGAGACCCCCAGCGAGCCCCCTCCCACCAACGCTCAAAGACGGTTTGCGGTTCGTCGTAGCTGCTTGAGGAGAAGATTCGACCGTCCGAGTAGACCATCGGTCTAATCGCGCTTACCTCGTTTTGGTGCAATTTTTCCGAGATATGCCAATTTTCAGAGAACAGCTTCGTGATTTGAGCGTGGGGCCAGGGGTGCGGGATGGCCGACTTTCTGAGGAAGCCGTCGGGCCGAGTTTGCCTGAAGGGCATCAGCTCGAAACCGATGGCCTTCCTTTCCTTCGGAAGCAAACGCCAATCGGGAAACTTCTCGGCTATTTTCGGAGTGAAGTCATTCGACGAGAAACAGGGTGGTATTTCGTATTTTCTCCCGTTCAGCCGAGGGAAGAAGTTTTCTCTAAGCAGAGAATGCCGCAAAACTTCGGGCGTCAAGATTGGTGCCCCCGACCAATCCACCGCTACGGTCAGCCCCAGCTTTGGAAGCTCGATTTCGCTACCCGGCTCTAGGCCAACCCAATCTAAATTCTCATCTTCAAGCATGCTCACATCCTTACCCGAGAGTTCAGTCCTGACGCCCCGATTTCTCGGTAGCGCACCGGTTGAGCTAGCTCGGAGTTTTTGTAGTAGTCCTTGGCCAACCATACCCCGATGATTTCTCGGTTTTGCAGAGTTATTGCCCACCTGGCCCGCCGTGGTTGGATTTCAAGGCAAGGTTCAAACCTGAAAGATACTGGGTACTTCTATTTTTGTCCCGAAACCAATCAATAAGTGGCAGACCATTTACAATTTAAAATACGACGGACTGGACACCGGAACGTTGTCCGCCTGAAGCATCGGCCTAGTCGGGGCTTCAGTGCTCTAAGGGGCCCATAAACGGAATCTCTGCAACTAAAATTTGGCAATTTTCCTAGCTTCTAAACCATCTGAATGCTCCTGGGTTTCGCCTCACGGTCATTTCCTACGTGGCCGGTCAATCCCATGCAACAAAACGTTCGGTTGTTTTACACATTTTCAAGGGAACACGACACCGCGAGAATTAAACCCTCCGCTTATAAAACAACTCGTAAAACAAACATTGACAAGCAAGCACCCTTTGATTTATACTGCTCACATGACCTCACAACGACTTGGCTACGGACGCGTCTCGACTTTGGACCAAAATCTCGACGCACAAGCTGACGCCCTCACAGCTGCGGGAGCGAACAAGCTCTTCATCGAGAAAATCACCGGCACCAAAGCATCACGCCCTGAACTCGACAAACTTCGAGAACAAATGAGGCACGGCGACACTCTTGTTATCACCCGCCTCGACCGACTTGGGCGCTCAGCAAAGGACCTACTGTCCATCTCAAGCGAGCTAGAAGACAAAGGTGTCGCACTAGAAGTCTTAGAACAGCAAATTAAAACCACCACGCCAGAGGGGAAACTGTACTTCACTCTCATAGCTGCCTTTGCCGAGTTCGAGCACTCCCTCATGGTCGCGAGGACCAAAGATGGACTTGCAGCAGCCCGCGCTCGTGGTCGTGTTGGCGGCCGGAAACCCAAACTCACGGATGCGCAGAAGAAAACAATCCGCAAACTTTACGATTCACGCGAACTCACCGTCAGACAAATAGCGGCCATCCATGGAGTGAGTTCCCCCACCGTGTACGCGGCTCTCCGCGATTAATGGTCGTGGATATTCTCGACGGCTCGATGGCGACCTCTGCGACGCCAAACGACTCACAGTCTGGAGGTTAGGGGTCCTGTTCAACAACCCCGCCCCGTCTGTGCAGAGGGCGTTAGAGACTCAGCTCCCCTCACCCTTCCCAGCGGACCGGACCTCGTCGCTAGTGAGCGATAGGTTGTTGCTAATTGTTCCTGGAGGTTCTGAATGAAAAAGTATTACCGGGTATTCCTAGGTCAGGGTTCGAAGCATGCACACCAGGCTTTACAAGAAGGTTGGGTCGGCACCGGTTGGCTTTCCCACATGGACCTCACCGAACAGTTCCCTGATAGTTTGCAGGATTTCAACGCGGCTTTTATCCCTGAAGTGATGAAGCATGACGAGGTGAGCTCTCGAATAGGCGCTGGTTTGGCCTGCGGAAAAACGTGGACCCTCGGCCATGAAGTTTCTGAAGGTGACGTCGTCGTCAGTTCAGACGCCAATGGCGTGTTCCACTTGGGCACAGTAACGAGCCCCTATTTCTACTCTCCCGACCAACCTTTGCCCCACAGGCGTTCAGTGGAATGGGATACAGAAACATTCGAGCGGGAGGACTTCAGCGAGGACATGCGGCGCAGCCTCGGTTCTGGAAATACAGTTGCAAATCTCAGTGCGCATGCAGATGAAATTGAGAGGGCTTTCACTGGCGGGCATCAGGCAATCATTGTCACTGACTCCACAGTCGAAAACCCGCTTAGTTTTGTCCTGGAGCGTCATTTGGAGGATTTCCTGGTGTCGAACTGGGAGCACACCGACCTGGGCAAAAAGTACGACATCTTTGTTCAAGATGGGGAGATAGCAGGCAGGCAGTTTCCGACCGACACTGGCCCAATCGATATCCTCGCCCAGAGTAAAGATGGTAAAGAGCTTGTCGTCATCGAACTCAAACGTGGCCGGGTGAGCGATGTCGTTGTTGGCCAGATTCTTCGCTACATGGGCTACGTCACAGAACTTGACGACTCAAAAACAGTGAAAGGCATCATCATCGGGGCCGACGATGACCCCAAGCTCCGCAGAGCGTTAGCGATGGTGCCGATAGTTGAGTTCTATAAGTACGAGGTCTCCTTCAAGCT
>Ga0209491_10011270_pt1 | contig 10582 bp, 9 predicted proteins | sample BON02_FD_187213 | JGI IMG/M metagenome (GOLD analysis project Ga0209491, IMG submission 187213) | Freshwater microbial communities from Lake Bonney liftoff mats and glacier meltwater in Antarctica - BON-02 (SPAdes) (version 2) | ecosystem: Environmental > Aquatic > Freshwater > Ice > Glacier...
TTTTTAGATCGATGTGTGCTATGTGTTAGTTAGTGTTAGCTCTAGATCTAATTAGAAAAAAAAAAGAAAATATGTGAATATATATTTATAATTATTATTTATTATTAATATAATATTATATAATATTATATATAGTTATATAGTTTGTAGCGGGGCGCGGCGGATTGGCGCGTTGCCGCCGCGGAGCGGCTACGAAACGCTAAGAAATGGCGCGTTGGGCTATGAGGACACATATGCCCGACAATGACTGTACCCTTCGGCAGCCTAATTTGACCCCGCAGATTGCATCTCCACAATGACACGCCGCCTGATAAGTCGACGAATCCTAACTTTGCGGTCACTGCCAGTAAACTTCGCTAGGTGGTCCAACGCTCAAATGGCCGACGACACCGACGCATTTCTTGCGCGAGTAAGCCGCACGCGGCTGCCGGTGGTCGACGACCACAGTCGCGGCAGGGGGCTCAAGCTCCTGCAGCTGCGGGCCTCTCCTGGCGCGTCCGCCGGCAGCAGCACAGGTCGCAACTCGTCAGTGCTTCGCCAGCAGAAGCGGCGTGCCCCGCCGCTGCCGCCGCTCGCCACGCGCGCGGTCGACTGCGCCTGCAGCCCGAGCGGTGGGCCATCCTCGCCCGCCAAGCTGACACGCCGCAGCATGCCAGACGTTAGCTTTGGCAGCCCGGTGCATGCGCCCGTCAAGGCGCCGGTGCGCGACACCGCGGAGGAGTTTGCGCTCTCCGCTCGCATCCTGCTCGCCCCGCGCGGCCTGCCACAGCAGCCGACCTCGCGGGTGTGCTCTGCGCCGAGCCTGCGCTGCGCCCGCCGACACAGCATGCCGACTCCAGCCGCAGCCCAGCGCATACATTCGGCAGGGGAAATGCCGCCATCGCACGCTCCCTCGCGCATCCCACTGCCGCAGCATCGGATGCGCGGGCCGCCGCTGCTGCCCGCCGCGCCGGCCGCCGCCGGCAGCGCCACTGCCCGGCCGTTTGCACGGCCCCCGCGGCTCAACCCGATCAACTATGCGGAAGCGGACGAGGCTGAGGCCATGGACACCTCCTCCAGCGACCAGACGCCGGGCACGCTCTCGCCCGAGCCGCTGCGCTCCGACTTCTCACCCCCGGTCGCGCGCCCGCCGGGCGCGCGGCCAAAGTCGGACTTTGGCGCGGCGGCGGCCGAGCTGCCGCCCGCAGAATACGGCTACGAGACGAGTGATGTGAGCCAGCCGGGGTCGCTCCACTGTTCCCTCGACGCGCAGCTCGCACAAACCGAATCTCACGCGGCGGCTGGCGGCCAGTTAGCCACCTCCAGCCGGCGAATCAGCCTTTGCTTCGACCCGCAGCTCAACTGCTACTTTGACCCTATCACGCACAAGTACTTTGAGCTCATGCTATGATACCCTGCATATCAACCTGAACCTGTCCTCTATACCCCCCCTATACCCCCCCCCCTCTCCTACCTCCTCGGGAGGTTCGAAGCTTGCAATATTAGTCGGCCGACTCGGCCTTATTTGTGTATTAACTCGCCCGTGCGACTACCATCGCTCGGGGTGCTATTGGTGCTTCCAACGGCCCTCAGCGCTCCGATCGCCGCTCTATACTTTGTATTTTGTGTGCTCCAACTATTCGGCCGACTCGGCCCTATTTGTGTATTAACTCGCCCGTCCGCATTAGTCGCGACACGGGCCCATCGCTTGGGGTGCTGTTGGTGGTTCCAACGGCCCTCAGCGCTCCGGTCGCCGCTCTATACTGTGTATTCTGTGTGCTCCAACCATTTGGCCGACTCGGCCCTATTTGTGTATTAACTTGCCCGTCCGCGGTAATTGCGGCACTGGCCCATCGCTCGGGGTGCTGTTGGTCGTTCCAACGGCCCTCAGCGCTCCGATCACCGCTCTATACTTTGTAATTTTGTGTGCTCCAACTGTTCGGCCGACTCGGCCCCATTTGTGTATAAACTTGCCCGTCCGCATTAGTCGCGGCATGGGCCCATCGCTTGGGGTGCTGTTTGTGCTTCCAACGGCCCTCAGCGCTCCGATCACCGCTCTATACTTTGTATTTTGTGTGCTCCAACTGTTCGGCTGACTTGGCCCCATTTGTGTATTAACTCGCCCGTGCGCGGTAATCGCGGCATGGGCCCATCGCTCGGGGTGCTGTTGGTCGTTCCAACGGCCCTCAGCGCTCCGATCACCGCTCTATACTTTGTATTTTGTGTGCTCCAACTATTCGGCCGACTCGGCCCCACTTGTGTATTAATTCGCCCGTGCGCGGTAATATCGCGGCACGGGCCCATCGCTCGGGGTGCTGTTGGTCGTTCCAACGGCCCTCAGCGCTCCGAGCGCCGCTCTATACTGTGTATTTTGTGCTCCAACTGAGCGCCCCTTGCGCCTTGCGTCGGGGTGTGCACGATCAGAAGTCTGCTGCTGGTGTGCAGTGTGTATTTGGCTTGCGTGCCTTGTGTTCGATTCGATTGTGTTCCTCCGTACGTCGTGATTCCCGCTTCCTGTAGCCTGTAGCTAAGGATCTAAGGATGTACGAATATTGAATATAACGAACATAACGAATCGTTATTATTTTGCGGCGCCATAGGCGCCGCTCAACATATCAACATAACGACGCTATTTATCAGCTGTGTGTGCGCACCATTATCCGTCATCTCATTTAGCGGCGCCTCGGCGGTTAGTTAACCGTTTAACGTTTAACCCGATTTTTTTGTACACGCGAATAATAAATGTGCCCACCACCACCAGGGCACCAGAATCATCATACATTATAATTATACGAATACGAGTACTCGTAGCACACCTAACACGCTAGGGCAAGAGGCGCCCCAACGCGTAATGTTTGACTGTAGTCACGGGTTAAGCCTGAGCTAAGCACGAGAATAGCCTGTGAATAGGCATATATATATGTGAATGGAATATCGATATATCGATCTTTTTTTCTTTTCTTTTCTTGTTTTCTTGTTTTCTGTGTCAGACATCGGTGTGCCGGGATCGTTACACATTACACATGTGTTGTTATTTAGCGAGAGAGGTCATCGTCATTCGTTATCAATATTTAGCGGGGTGCCAATCGTTATATTCGTACATCCTTACCTGTAGCTGTAGCAGGAGTCAGTCAGGCAGTGGCCGGGCCCCACCCCCATTCTTATATATCATTGTCATTGAGTACTTGGTTGTTCTGTAGCATACTATATAGCATGCTACAATGCTATATAGCCTCCATCAGATGCTACAGTACTATATAGTATGTAGCATAGCTCCATTTTTTTCTGATATTTGAACCATTTCGAGTTGACCCGATTACAGGGGCTGCTGCTGGCTGCTAGCCCACGCCCCGGCCAGGCCGAAATACTAAAAACTATGTGTTCAAATACCAAAATTTGCATCTACGACAGAGTGTAGTACTATAGTGTAGTATACTATATAATACTATAATATAGCATGTATAGCATCCCCTGATGCTGTAGATGCTATATGCTACAGAACATCCAAGATTGAGTATTATTGAACTATTATAATGTGATTGTGATTGTGTTTGTGTGTGTGTGCTCTTTGTGCTGCTGTGTATTATAACGCCACCACCGCCACCAACCCTCAGCCTCAGCGCCTCAGCGCGCGGCGCTCTAAGCGCCGCTCTGTGACTACTTGATACGACTGTGTATAACATGTAATATTACTGTGACTGTGTGTATAGTTCGTGTATACTCTCCCCGGGTTGACCCGAGGTGCTGCGAGATCCCCCCCGGGGGGGCGGGGGGCTTTGGCTTTGACATCAGCCCTGAGAGCCTGTGACCTGTGACCTGTGAGCCCTCTCGGCGGCGGGGTCTTCGTGTTCACGTGCTTCGTACTCAGATTACCACTGCTTGCGTAGTCGTGTTTTGAGTGCGTGTGCTAATATTGTGCTTGAGAATTCAGTTTTTGTTGAAAAAAATTGGTCGAACATCACAAAAAAACTCACCTCTACCTCTACTTCTATTTCTACTCTCCCATCATCTCGCGACGCGCTCCAAACTTGCGACTTATATATGCGTGTGGGTGTGTCGTGTGTATTCATCTCATGTTCAGTCAAACAAACGTACCCATGCGCATGCTTCAACCTTAACAACTCACTGCAAGAGCTTATTATTCCACACGGCCTCCAATTATGCATACACATTTTGTGGGTGTGGGTGGAGAGGCAGAGACGCCGGCCCGCGCAAAAATCGTCTCGTCGCCACAGGGCAGTTTCAACGCAGGATTAGCCTCAGAAACTGTCATATTGTACGAGTTCAAAGCCCCGCCTTCACACGTCACCATCGGCAGCATGGCTAAGAAGCACGTCTGGAGAGCCCAGGGTGTCAATGCGCCCAGTCCCCACCACCCGACGGGCGGTCTGCGCGTGTCGGTGCGCTTCCACCTTGGCCAACGCCATATCGGCGGTGAGGCGTCGCAGAGCCGAAACTAAAATGGTTTTGTCAGCCATGGCCTGCTCGAGCGCCCGCGACGTCTCCTCGTCGTCTACAAAGACGGCCCGCTCGGCTGCCAACCTGCCTTCGGCCTGAGCAGCTCGATCCAACGCAACCTCTCGGCGTAGGGCATGCATCGCCTCCGCGTCCCGGCGCTGCTCCTCGCGCGCTGAAGACAGCTCGGAATAGAGCGCCACGATCGCAGCCGCCTGCTCTGCCAGCGCTCGGCGCCACCGCTCATGCGTCGCATCGTCGCTGGGCTGCTGCTCGGGGGCCGAGGACAGCTTGGTTTGGAGCGGCCTCCCATTCTGAGCCGCCTGCTCAGCCAGGGCTCGGCGCCTCGGCTCATGCGTCTCGTTCGTCTCCGCAGGCCTGCTGTGTGATGCGCTCCCGGCGTGCCTCCGTGCATGCGTGCCAATCGCCTCTGCAGACCTGCTATGCAGTGCGCTGGTAATCGTCGAAGATGTTCTGCTCGGGCTGCCCATCTTGCGACCGGAAACGTGAACTGAATCATACGCAGCCTGCAAGCGGCTGCTGGATGCGCGTCTGCCTCTGTCCATTCGCGTGGTCGTTGCTGTTAGGTCATGTCATGTCTTCCTGCGCAAGCGGCGCTTGGCGCGAAAGTTAGCATTCCATTCACAGCGTCTTTTCCGATGTGGCCCCGTCTGTGAATAGACGCGAGGCCAACTGCGCAAGCCCATCAGATTATTTTTCGACAGTAGTCGGCCATGGCCGCCGCCACCTCGTGCCACGCTTGCGGCAAGAGCGGATGCAAGCTGCTACGATGCGGCCGGTGCCGGATTGTATGGTTCTGCAACCGAGAGTGTCAGGTCGTCGCCGCAAGGCAGGGCCACACCGGCGCCAACTGCCGCCCCGCCGACGGAGCACCTACGCGCACCGATGCCGAGGTGGCACCGCGCACCGATGCCGAGGTGGTACCGCGCTCGCCGGCCGCCGCCGGGCCGGGCTGCAGACCCAGCCCGCCTCTTACTTCGACGATGGCGCCAGCTGCGACCTCGTGCCTCGCATGCGGGAAGAGTGGCAAGGTGCAGCGTTGTGGCCAATGCAAGAACGTGTGGTTCTGCAACCGCGAGTGCCAGATCGTCGCTCGAAAGGAGCTTGGTCACAAAGGTGCCAGCTGCCGCGCCGACGGAGCGCAGAAATACCCTTCCTCTACAGCTCCGTCGCAACCCTCCACGCCAATGGACGCGGCAAAGCTGGCCCGGAACTATCAGGATCTGGTCGACGAGGGCCAAAAGGCTTCTAGGCCAAACACGAGGCTTGCCCGCCTCGCCGGAGTGGAGAAGTTCAAGGAGGCAGCGGCGGTGGCAGACCGTATCGGCGGCGCGAAGGGAGCCTTCTGTCGTGCAGACGCATACCAACTTCTCGCCAACTCCCTGCTCCACGAGGGCGATATGGCTGCTGCCGCGCGGGCCGCTTGCTCCTCGCTTCGGGCGGCGCGTGCGTCGGGCAACAGGGGAATGCTCGTCCAGATATTATCCGTTTGCGGGGAAGTGGCGCAGGAGGCGCCCGGTGAGATGGTCAGTGCAGAGAGAGAGCCGAGAGCAGGAGCGTCGCAGCGGCTCTCCATCGTATGGAGGCCTCGACCTCTCGCAGGAGGGGCGGGTCAGCCTGCCGAACACCCCGGCCGCTCTCTCCCGGCTGACACTGGCATACCACGAAGCCGCGCTCGCCGTCTGCGAGTCCGCAATCGCAGCTGTAGGCGGCCGCGGCAGTCTTGCAGACTACGACACGCGGCGTGTCCCGTCATTGCAACAGGAGGCGCGGGCGCGCGGCTATCTTGGGGTCTGCCTGCACACTATGGGTGAGGAGCAGCAACGCAGCTTGGAGCTCCTTCGGCAGGCCGTGGCGCTGCGGCGTCAGTTGGTGCGGAAGGCGACGCGAGAGCACGATACTCTAAGCGCTCAGCTGTGGCTCGCCAACGACCTTTCTGATCTGGGAACCCTGCTGCGGTCGCTTGGCTCCGAGGGAACCGTGGAAGGCGAGGCGTGCCTGCGCGAGGCGCTCGCGCTAGGCGAGCGCGTGGAGAATGTCAGTATTGCAGTGAAGACACTGGTATACCTGATCAATCTTGGTGGCGAGGCGCACGCAACGGTGGGGCGCGCCGAGGCCGAGACGTTCCGCTCGCGGCTGAACCAGCTCCTTGTCCAGATGGGCAGATCGCCCGACGAGCTGCATGATATGCCTCGAGCCACTCGCGCCGCCAGCCGACGGCGCAGCGGAAGACGCGGCCGGCGGCGGGGGCAGCGGCGGTGCTGGCGTACAGGCAGACTTGTGCGTGCGCGTGCTGTATTATCGGCATCAGTTCCACCAAGGCTGCCTCTCGACCTGGTGGGACACGGCATCGAATCATGCATGCCCCATTTGCAAGAAGTGACCTGCCTCCGTGTGCCAGAAGGAGCTTCCGAGCATGGTGCAGGGGCTACGAGTGGTGAGTGGTCGCGGTGCCCGGGGCACTGCAAACAGTAACGGGGTTCGGGTGCGTCTGTATTGGTATTTGTGTGCAACTTTTTTGTGTAGCACTCAAGCGCCACCACACCGTGGGGACGACCACGGCCGCGGATGCGGCTTGTTGCGCGGGTGCCTGGGCACTCGGCGCTGAAGCCGGCCCGGGCTAGCCCCAAACTCTCGGATCAGCTTCCTGTGCGTGTGTGCTCGTGTGCTCAGAATTGATGGGCCATCTGTGTATTGTGTATTGTGGGGTTTTAGCTGGGGCCGGCAGGGGGGGGGGGGGGGGGGGGGGGGGTCTTTGGGTTCTTTTTCTTTGGGTTTGGATTGTTTAGATTTTTAGGGTTGTTATTAGTTATTATAGGTTTGTGCCGTGTGTCGTAGTCCTGGGGCGGTGTTTTTGAATAATGGCGCGTGTGCGTGGTGTGCTGTGCTGTGCCTACGCGTGCGGCGTGCGTGTGCGTGCGTCTATGTCGCTATCTATACGCACCGCAGACCGTAGCATAGTGCGTCGGCTTAGTATTAGTTAACAGCATGCGCATGCGTGTCTTTTTCAGACGAGTTTTTTTTTTTTTTTTTTTTATTTTTTTTTTTTTTTTGTGGGTTTTTTTTTTTTTTTTTTTTTTAATATTTTGTATTTACATTGCATTGCCTGAGTATTATGATGAGTGTAAATGATTCTGATACTAACACTATTAATTAATAGACGAATAATATAATGTTTCATTAATATATATATACTACGCCTATACCTATACCTATACTTTTACAAGTATATATATATATAATTAAATTCCTAATATATATATTTATATATATTATATCGTATGTCATACTGTATATACACAGTATATACGGTAATAATATTTTTATTATATATATGGGCTATATTGTCATATTATATGTGAAGGAGCCACGTGCCACGTGCTCTATGCGCGCCGCGTGGTCGTGCGCGCGTCGTGCGCATAATAATAAGATGCGTCAAATCAAAGTCAAAGGTCCTCACAGCAGAGCCAAACGCGGGCTCAAAAGCCGCATCCCACAGCATTGCCACACGCATTAGGGCGCAGGGGGGGCGCACGGCAAAAACCCTGCACATGAAAGTGATGGAGGCTTTGGAGGGGCTGTAGTGAACAAATCGTGACAGCACTAGTCTCTCGTCTGCGCAACTCGTTCGTGCGCACTACGTGCGCACATCGTTGTCGTACTTATTACTTATTGCTTATACTTTTCTTTATTTATTATTATACATACATATACCTATACCTGTTCCTGTTACGTACTATATAGCTATAGCTATAGCTGCTATAGTACTACAGAAAATCCTGTATATAATAATAGAAAACATAATTTTCAGAGCACATGGTACTAGACAATGGACACTATGCAGCTTAATAGCTACGGCAGGTAGCAGGAGCAGGAGCACAAACAAAGGACAAACAGGGCACACTGCCTGTGCATGGATACGCATATGCGCTATCACACCATATTATACCACATTGATTTTACGTATATGTATATACGTAGCAGTCGTACGCCATACGCTGCATTATACGGCACGGCCTAGCGGACATAATGCATTAACCGCCCGCGACGCCAATCGACACAGACCCGTCGTCTCACAAGACATACGCAGACACAGCCCTCGACCTCGAGCGCACACACAAAGCAGCATATAAAGCCATAGAAAGACCATAGAGCCCACTTTCTACGCTCTGCCAGCTAGGATATGAATGAATGAATGCTTGATCATGACTGACAAGCTCGGTCAATCAATCAATCAAAGGTCCCCTCACAAAGCCACTCACAGGCAAAGGAGAAGCCACATCCCAGCACCACGCACCACCGCAGGGGGCAGCAAACCCTGCATCACGAAGTGATGCAGGCTTGGGGGGATGTGAACGAGTCACGACAGCACTAGTCTGCGAAACTCGTTCGTTTAGTACGCTTTTTATTTCAGTACAAGCTCGGGCACAAGCCCCATGAAATCCGACCGCCGCACACATACCTCGACCGGCCTCCCACGACTAACGAGGGTGGTCGGGGTTGGGGTCAATCAACCAATCAAAAACCCTCACAAAGCCATACACGGGCAAGGAGAAGCCGATCCCAGCACTGCCACAGTGGGCAGCAAACCCTGCGTCACGAAGTGACACAGGCTGGGGGAGCTGAAAGCCTCAACTCTAACAGCGAGAGTCGAGGCTTGGGATAAGCCCCAACTCTGGGGTCGGGGTTGGCACACACAAACACCAGAAATTGATCCTCCCTCTCGCGCACGAAACCCCAACGAAAAGAAAGGCGCAAGGAAACAGGCACTCAGAAAAGAGAATGACGAAACACTAGAAATACTCTTGACCTCTCGCCTTTGCGCCGAACCTGGGTCTGGGCCCTCCGAAAGGGGTGAGCATAGACCGTTTGAGTGGGGTCAGCGCGTCTGCGGGGGTTTGTCTTCTGCCCTGGGGGTAGTGCGGTGTGGCCGCAGTGCTGGCTGTGTGCTGTGTATGCTGTGGGCCATGTCGGCTGCTGTGTGTGTGGGGGGCACCCTGTGGGAGTAAGCATATCATCATCGCATATCATCATCGCCTTCACCTTCCACAGCCTGCGTATCAGTTACTCGCAGTTTGGCCTTTTACACAATATTGCCATCCCCAATGTTGTATGGTGTATGGCATACAAAGGGAGGGTCGGTGGCTGGGCCTATATTGCGCAACGGCCGGGCAATTGTATTGCAATAGGGTAGGCGTTGTAGGTGGGGGGGGGCAATAAAAGGAGGATACCTCCACCATAAAGCTTTGAGGTGAAACAATATTTTGTAAAGTCTAACTCGCAGTAACGACGGGTCCGGGCAGCACATTGTACTACCTCCCCTGGAGTGTATTTTTGGCCATATCCCGTTTTCGAGGCGGTGGGATACGGTGAGATACAGCGGGATACAGCTAGATACAGCTAGATACGTACGGATACAGCTGGATACAGTGGGATACAGCGGGATACAGTGGATCTGCTGCAAAATGGCTAGATGTATATATATATAGGGACACAGCGAGATATCAAGGATAAGGTGAGATACAGGCGGGATACAGGTTGAATACTGGCGGGACATCCCAAAAATACACGCCAGGGGAGGGCTCTGTACTACCACCCTCGGGTGAAAGGTGCTCTGCAGCTGCTAATTAAAGGTGCTCTGCAGCTACTAAGTAACCGCCATATGGATATTCGCTTTGCTCATGTACATGAGCGAGTTTTGTTGTTACGTTCTGTTGAGCTTCTGACGGCGATCACCAGCGATTTACCCATGAAACCCGGAAGAACTCGGAACACGCGATTGGCCGAGTCAAAGCTGAAACCGCTGTTCATTATGAGTCGCAGCACCAAAGTCATTAGTACATGTTGAATAAGAAAAACTGCTTGAGAATTACTTAGGCGCACAGGGCACCTTTAACCGCTATGGTTCAATTCGCTTTCCTCAGGTACCTGAGCGAGTTTCGACTAAGAGTTTCGTAGTTTTGATTATAGGAAACTCGAAGTCGTTTCACTTAGGAACACAGGGCACCTTTAACGCGATGAGCTTGCCCGCGTCGGTGAGGCTGAAACACACACACACACACACATATATATATATACATATACATATAAACATACACATGTATATGTATATACATATATATAATAT
>Ga0209491_10011277_pt1 | contig 10578 bp, 4 predicted proteins | sample BON02_FD_187213 | JGI IMG/M metagenome (GOLD analysis project Ga0209491, IMG submission 187213) | Freshwater microbial communities from Lake Bonney liftoff mats and glacier meltwater in Antarctica - BON-02 (SPAdes) (version 2) | ecosystem: Environmental > Aquatic > Freshwater > Ice > Glacier...
GAATAATTTTATATTCAATAAAATACGATACAATAATGTCACTGATGAAGAAAACTTTAATATTAAGTCAATTGGTGATTTTTTATTCGAAGATATCGATATTAAAAAAATGTCACCATCACGTTTCACATATTATAAAGATTTATTAGATATTTATAATAAAAATCCAAAAATATTATATAACGTGTTAAGAAAATACTATAGATTTGATGAGTTAAAGTCTAAAGAAAAAAAATTATTAAATAATATAAACTTTAATCAAGAAAGTTTATTGAAATCAGATAAAGGTGTTAAAAAAGCAAAAGAATTATTAGACAAACACCTTCGAGATATAAAGAAAAAAGAAAGAGATGAAAGAGACAATAAAGATAAGTTACAAGAGGTTGTAAAAGATACTGTTCTAGTCACTAAAGATAAGTTACAAGAGTTTGTAAAAGATACTGTTCTAGTCACTAAAGATAAGTTACAAGAGTTAGTAAAAGATGCTGTTACAACCTCTAAAAATTCGTTAGAAGAAAAAATAACAGGAAAAAATCCAACTCAATCAGGTGGGGGTATTGATATTCACGATAGGAACGAATCAATTCTCCGTGATGAACTAAAAAATTATCTTGATTTGTTTAATATAGATAATTTAAACGAACCTATTATTAAACAAAATGTAAAATATAAAACGATAAATAAAATAAAAGATTTTGATGAGAAAATAGATTTATATAATAATGATTTAATCGACGATGATACTATTAAGAGAGAATTAAATATATTTGATAATGATCCTAAAAATCCAATGAAAGAATTAGAAATAACATTTGATGATAGATTAGTTTTTATATTAACAACATTTTTCATTAGATATTTGTCAGTTATATTAATACAATGGTGTATCGATATAAACTTTATTAAAAACTTTCACGAAGGATTTTTATATTATGCTATTATATATCTTGCAATATTATGGTTTATTATTTTATTTGTAAATATTGATAATACGATACAAGTTGATTATATGAATTTTGATAATCCTATGAATAGTATTCGCTCTTTATTTTACTATTTATATATGGGAACTAATGGTATTACAAGATTAATTATACATTCTATTCTAATAATTATATTAATTTTTATACCTATTATATTAAATATAAAAAGTAAAGAAGAAGAAGAACAAGATGATGATGATGAAAATAATGTTAAAATCCTTAATTTCGAAGAAAGAAAAAAATTAATAAAGACATTATCATTATTTACAATATTTATTTGGATTTTAACAAGTATTATAGCAACAAAGTTTTAAATATTATAAAAGTTTTATTTATATATTTTAGAGAACATATAATATATGGATAATGAAAGAATAGAAGCATTAAATCAAATAACTTCTGACGGAGATAATTATATTAAATTATCAGAAGCAAATGAGAACAAACTTATTGGTAAGGTTATTATTAATGATTTAATACTATATATTGATAATGAATTAAAAATATTAGATGAAACTGGTGATAAATATCAAGAAAAAATAAATCAATATGAATCTGATAAAAATAAATTAGAGAAGATTCTAAAAACTATAAGTTATAATTCTTTTGATGATATTGTTTTATTGAAAAAGTTTAGTAAATTCAAGAAGAAATATACTAAATTGAAGAAAGATTTGATTGAAGCAGATGAAGATTTGAAAATAGAAATACTCAAAGACTTATATGAAAAAATAAGAATTGTATATGGTGTTAAGAAAGATGAAAAAGATAAAACATATTTAAAAGAAATATACAAAAGAGTACAAGATAAAAATAAAAAAATATTAATACAAACTGGTGGTGTTGGTGAAGATGAAATTATACGTAAAGGGAAAAAATTAATAGATAATTATAATACTTATCAAAAAACAACTAAAAATGATATTGTTATTCAACCTGTTAAATTTTTTCCTATATTAAATGAATATAAAAATTTTTTAGTATTATTAAAGAAAGAAAAAAATAATGGTCAATATTCACTTTTTTCATCAGAATTAAAAAAAGCAATACTACTTTTTAAAAAACCCCTCAATAATACTTATGTTGGTAACTTAGAAAATTTAAACAATTTAATAAAGATATTTATTGACAATTCAATAAAAAAAAAAAAATTAGCAGAAGAAGATAAAAGATTAGCAGAATTAAAAAAAGCAGAAGTAGAAGCAATAGAAGTAGAAGCAGAAGCAGAAGTAGAAGCAATAGAAGTAGAAGCAGAAGCAGAAGTAGAAGCAGAAGCAGAAGTAGAAGCAATAGAAGTAGAAGCAGAAGCAGAAGTAGAAGTAGAAGCAATAGAAGTAGAAGCAGTACGAAAAAAAAATGCAGAAGCAAATCGTCAAAAAGCACTAAATGTATCAGCACAAAAAAAAGAATTTGCACGACAAAAAGTAGTAAAAATAAAAAGATTAGCAGCAGGAGCAGTAGAAAAAGATGATAATTTAAATTGTTGTTTTCCTTCAATTGACTTTAATTCACAAGAAACCGATAAAATAGATGATAGTTTAAATTGTTGTTCTCCTTCAATTGACTTTAATTCACAAGAAACCGATGAAATAGATGATAGTTTAAATTGTTGTTCTCCTTCAATTGACTTTAATTCACAAGAAACCGATGAAATAGATGATAGTTTAAATTGTTGTTCTCCTTCAATTGACTTTAATTCACAAGAAACTGATGAAATAGATGATAGTTTAAATTGTTGTTCTCCAATAATTGAATTAAAATCAGGACAAGAAGAAACAACTGAACCATTACCAGTCGTTTTTGTTGACCCAACAAAAACTACAGAACCAGGTGCAGAATCATCATCAGAAGCAGAACCAGGTGCAAAATCATCACCAGAAACAGAAACAAAAGCAGAACAAGAAACAACATCAGAATCAAAGACAATATCTAAAGCAAAAACAACATCAGAAGCAAAAATTGAAGCAATAAATTTAAATGAAATGCATCAAAAATTAACAGATATTCGCATAGAACAAGAAAATGAAAATAACATAACAAAAGAAAATGAAATTAAAAAAGTAGGTGGTATGAGCGAATATTCTAATAAACAAATACCTTCAAGTAAAAAAAATATAAGTGAAGAACTGACTATATCAGATCATTATAAAAATATGAAAGATTTATATATTAAACTCGTAAGTACATATTATAAATTAATTGATGGTACAGACGCTGATGAAAGTAAAACACTAGATTTTTTGTATAAAGATGAAGAGGATGATGGAGCATCACCAGCATTACCAGTATCATCAGCATTACCAGAACCAGTAGCATCAAAACTAGAATCATCACAACAAGTACAAAAAGAAAACAAAGCAGAAGATGGAGAAGCAGGAATAATTGATAACAAAGAAAAAATCTCAGGCTTAAGAGAAAAAGAAAGTGTTGCAAATAGTAATATTAAAAAGAATGATGCGAGATTAAAAATATTGGAGGAAAAATTGAAGAAGATGTTAGAATATTTAATTGAACTATATAAGATTTGTGATGATGTTAAAAATATTCCTCAATCAACAGAATATGAAGATTATATAAAAGAAATTTTAAAAAAACAAAAGATTAATTTTTTCGAAGATCAAAAAAATAAGGAAAAACATTTGCAACATCCTATAATCAAAGCAATCAATCAAGAAATAAACGAATTAAAAAATAAAAATGATTCTTTACAAGAAGAAATTAAAAAGGTTGGAAAACAAATTGGAGATACACAATTAGAACAAAAATACTTACTAGAAAAAGACAGAAGGACACCTGGTGGATATTATAATAAAATGAAAGGAGGATATGAAAAGAAAGACTTGGAAAACTACTATAAACCATTAACAGAATTATTGGGTGTAAAAGATGATAAAGATAATAATTTAAAAAATTTTGTTATTGAATTAAAAAATAATACAGAAAATATAGGAAATAACGGAAATACAAATAAAAAAAGTAGAAATGACATTGATAATACAATATATGAAGATATTTGGAATGAATATAACATAGGTATTAATAAGTCAGATAAAAAAGACTTATTAAAAAATATCAAACAAGGAGAAATATTATATGATACAGTAAAAATAAATAATTTAGTACCAGAATTAGCACTTGAAATTAACTTTCAAGACAAATCTATTTTTATATTTTTAATATTGTTGATAAGGACAATAATAATGGTAATTATTGAGTTTATAATAGAATATAATATTATAAAAACATTACCATATATGATAATAGTATATGGTATATTATATATATTATTAATAGTATTTTCTTTAGTATTAGTAAATTACGATTCTTATAAATTGCGTATTGTATTTAATTATCTTAATTTACACATAAACTCAACAAATATTATATTACATTTAATATTATTTATATTATTTGTATTTCTAATTATGATAATGATACAGTCGGAAGATTTAATTAAAAACTTTGGGGATCTATTTGATTATACAAATATATATATTCATATATATGAATTATCAATATTGTTTAAAGACGAAAACTTTGAAAATACATTATCAAGAAATGAGAAAATTAAATTATTATATAGATTAGAGATAATAACAATGATAGTTTTTATATTTTCATCATTTATTATTTTAATATTATAGACTTTTGTTTTTTGGATAATATGAAAGGATAACACAATATTGTGCTTTATAATTTAATAAAGAAGAGTTAATAAAGTCATTTTTTTTTAAAGTATCACAATTCAATGTTATATAATTATTATCTATATTCAATACTATTACATTTACAAGGTCACAATCATTAGTTTTTAATAACATATTATCATATTTATTTAATAAATCAATATTATAACTATTATATAAAATATCATCATTATTATCTATTTTAATTTTAAAATTTTTATCATCACTAGATACTTCACATATTTTTATATCATCTCTTCCCATATCAAGTTCTTTATTCAAATAATTTAAAAAAGATATATTGCAATTTTTAATATTTGATGATATTATATTCTGTGTATTTTCATTCATCATAACCCATGTATCCCATTCTCTATCATTAGAAGTAGTATTACCTAATATAAAATTAAACTTTTGATTTTGTGTTCCATCACCAATAACCATAGTAATGTAAGGATTTCTATTCTTAATATTTTTAGACAATAATATTTTATAAGGTTCAATATAATTGTTTTGTAAATCAATATTAATGGAAAATGATAATTTATTACGATTATGATTATTAATCCAATCACGATTATAACTATTAATAATTAGTGTTTTCTTATTAATATTATTTTTAGTATTAATAATTTCAGATAATTTTTCTATAATCATTAAAGTATTTGAATTACCAATTTCATAATTTACTTGTGAAGATTGTAATGGTTGTTGTGTTCTTTGTTGAATTACATTTGTATTAAATTGCATTGAGGATATAGAACTTGAAGCATTTCTTTTCTCTTCTAATAATAATACTTTTGACAATAATTCATCACTATCATATTTAATAGGATTTTGCATGACTTCTTCAACTTGGTCTTCATTCTCAGATATTGGCTTTTCTTCTGAGTTATTATTAAGTAAACTTGAAGAAATTTGTTCGTTAATCTTAGCAAGAGCTATTGTATTTAATTCTATTATTTTTACAACATTCTTAATTAATATAGCATCAGAACAAATAGAAGAAACGATAGAGTTTAATATATTGTATATTTTATCTCTATCATATATTATATCATATTTTGCTTTAATCATTTTTTCTGCTGCATAAACAATAGTTTCTTTATTGCTTATTGAGTTAAAGTCATCAATAACACCCATTATTAATAAAGTATATATAAAAATATAATATGAATAAAGGTTTTATATAGTTATATTTTTATCTTTTAGATAAACTTTAATATTTGGTCTAAATAAATATGAACGGGTTTTTTCCATATTATCATCTGTTATATTACTATCATTAACAATATGATTATAGAAATTACAATCTTCATATGGGGATGATATATTAAGTTCTTTATATTTTATAATAGAATTCAACCATCTAATCTGATATGATAATGAAAACATACCACATTCTGTATTTTTCATTTGATGTCTTTTTTTATTAAATGTAATATTAAACTTAATATTAGGGTATATAATAGATAGATTTGTTTTAATAGTATTAATGAACTTGTTAATATATGAAGGTATTTTCATAGCATTACTATCATAATAATGTGCTCCATAACATTTATTTTTAGGATCAATTATGATAAATGTAGAAGTCCAGTGAGAACCACCTTGATCGTGTTTATCAAGATTTGTAATTAATCCAATATATTTAATTTTTTTATTAATGTATTTTTTTATGTCAATAGAACATATTTTACTATATAAACATCTACCAAACTTATCTTCTTCAGAAAAGTCAATTGGAAAGACACCTAAAAAAGCATATTTATATTTTTTATCATTATTATATTGTATCATAACATCTTCTATATCATAATTATCTAACCATTCAATAGGATTTTTAGTCCATTTTATAGGCATTTCAGGACGTAATTCAGTATTTTCTATAACTTTAATAATTTCTTTCGTTTTACTATCTTTTGATAAACTTTTTAAAGCACCAGTCCAACACCAATATTGTTTATCGTCACATATAGGTTTTATTTTTTCATTTAATAATTCTGATAATTTTGCGATAGAAAATGTACTTTTATAAATTATTTTTTCATCTTTATTCTCATTCCACGCTTCTATTAAAGATATTAAAGACTTCTTTGTAAAAAGGTGTGGATTTTTTATATTTTTTGGACTTGAAAAGTTACTGTCTAATTTTAATATTTTTTTATTTGCTACCATTAAATAAGTTTTAATTGTAAATACACCTACCATATATAAAGAAAAAATAATTAATGTTCATGGAAAAAATATGTATAAAAATAAAAATTGATATATATATAAAGAAAAATAATTTTTAATTATGGGTATTAATGAAGATTTACGTTTATTCATTAACAAATATAAAGTTGAAAAAGGTAAATCTTACACCAATACAAGTATTGGATTTCCAAAAGTTAGTCTATGTATCCCAAATGAAAAATATGATGACTTTATTAATATATATAGTCTTGCAATGACTAATGGTATCCCATTATATTTCACAGAAAAACCATTAGAACCAAGTGCATTACGGGTTGACATTGACTTCCGATTCACTATTCCTGATAATAAATCAGGGATTTATAGTTCTCAAAATTCAAACTCATCATTAAATGATAAAAAAAAATATGATAGAGTTTATACTGAAGAAAATATATTTAAAATTGTAGATGGTTATTTCAATGTTATTAATCAGTATTTGGATGTAAGTGAAGAAGAATCAATAGCATATGTTATGGAAAAGCCAAATCCTGTAGAGTTTCGTAATAAATTAAAGGATGGTTTACATATTATATTTCCAAATATAATAATTCCAAATAATACGCAACATTTTATTAGAAGAAAGATTTTAGATATTTCAGCTGATATTTTCAAAGACCTACCTATTTGTAATGATTATGAATCTATAGTTGATAAAGCAATTATAGATGTAAATTGTTGGCAAATGTATGGTAGTAAAAAACCAGATTGTGATACATATAGAGTATCATGTATGTATAAAAATATTGATAATATAACGGTAAAGACAAAATATGTTTTAAATGCAAATGATGAATTAAATTTTATTAAGTTATTTTCAATGCGTAAATCATGTGATAATATAAGAGTTTTTGTAAAAGAAGACTTTATAGATGAAATTAATCAATATAGTAAACATATTCTCCCAGCGATAGATCAAAAGTTGAAAAGTAAGGTTCAAAATAATATTTTTGGAAAGTCACTTAATGTTAATAGAGCTTATGTTGCTGATGATGAGTTAACTTTTATTAAAAGATTAGTCAATGAATGTTTATCATCTACAAGGGCTGATAATTATGCTGATTGGATTAATCTTGGATGGGTATTGCGAAATATTGATTATAGATTATTAGAAACTTGGGTTGAATTTTCAAAAATTAGTAGTGTATATATTGAAGGTGAATGTCAGCAAATATGGGATAAAATGAGAAAAGATAATATGGGTGTAGGTACTCTTAGATGGTGGGCTAAACAAGATAATATAATTAGTTATGCTAATGTAGTTAATACGTCTACAATAAAATTAATTGATGATGCTATTGGTAGTGATGGTTCGCATTTTGATATTGCTTGTGTAGTTCATGCAATATTTAAAGATGAGTTTAAGGCAATAACGAAAGATAATTGGTATAAATATGATAAACAAAAACATCGTTGGGTTCGTGCACGTGAGGGATTAGAATTACGTAAAATGTTAAGTATTGATATATGTAAAAAGTTTATGGAAAGAAGTAATTATTACAATGAAGCATGTGATGATTGCATTCAAAAAGCATTAAATGAAGAGAAAAGTAAAAAATGTTTAAAAATTGCAACAAAATTGAAAGATTCAAATTTTAAAGATTCTATTATGAAAGAATGTAGAACATTATTTATTGATGATAAGTTTGAAGAAACATTAGATAGTAGAAAACATTTAATTGGTTTTGATAATGGAGTATATGATTTAAAAATGCATATGTTTAGGGATGGAATGCCTGATGATTATATTTTACTATCTACAAAAAATAACTATGTAAGATATGATTCTGCGTCTATGGAACTTGGTGAAATTAATGAGTTTTTTGAGAAAATTTTCACAAATAAAAATCTTCGTAATTATGTTATGGATGTTTTATCATGTATTATCGATGGTAGTATTACACAAGAAAGATTTTATATATTTACAGGACAAGGTAGTAATGGTAAATCTCGTCTTTTAGATTTAATTCAAAAGTCTATTGGTGAATATTATTGTATTTTACCAATCGCATTATTAACACAGAAACGAGCAGCAAGTAATGCAGCACAAAGTGAACTTGAAAGAACTAAAGGACGAAGATTTGCTGTAATGCAAGAACCAAGTGAAAATGAAAGATTAAATATTGGTTTAATGAAAGAATTATCAGGGCAAGATAGAATATTAGTTAGAACACTTTATAAAGAACCTTATGAGTTTACACCACAATTTAAAATGATATTAACATGTAATGAACTTCCTGAAGTACCAAGTGATGATGGTGGGACATGGAGACGTATTAAGGTTTGTAACTTTTCGAGTAAATTTTGTGAAAATCCAGATGTTAATAAAAATGAGTTCTATATGGATTTAGAATTAACTGAAAAATTTGAAAGATGGAAAGAAATGTTTATCAGTATGTTAATTGAAAGACATAAGATGATTAATCCGTCTTGTATTATTGAACCAAGTGAAGTAAGAGTTGCTACTGAAAGTTATAAACAAAATAATGATATTATAGGACAATTTATTAATGAAAATATTATTATTGATCCTGAAATTAGAGAACCTCGTATTGCTATTTCTAAATTATATAATGACTTTAGAATATGGACTTCTTCAAATGTTGTAAAAGGTAAGAAGTGTCCTGATCGCAATCAGCTTAAAGCATATTTTGAGAAATTATTATCTGTACCATATGATGGTAAAGGATGGCGAGGATTAGCATATAAAAGACAAGATGATGAAGATGATGAATAAATATAATTTATTAAATATTTGTGAATATTATTTGAATATTATTATTTTTATAATAAATATTGTTGAACTTTAATATTTTTCTCATTATTGTAGACAGTATAAAACAACTATTATAATTACTATAATATAAGTTATTATTTTTTTATAAAGTTCTATATTCTCAATTAAATAAAGTATTCTTATTTCGCCCACTTAGTATATACAATGTAATTCACTTTGCATATTATGCTACTTAAGAAAACGAGTACATAATCTTTTTATTTTCTTAAATTTCTTAAAACTTATAAAACTTTTCTAAATAATTTATTATGTACTCAAAATATATTCTCAATTAAATAAAGTATTCTTATTTCGCCCGCTTAGTATATACAATGTAATTCACTTTGCATATTATGCTACTTAAGAAAACGAGTACATAATCTTTTTATTTTCTTAAATTTCTTAAAACTTATAAAACTTTTCTAAATAATTAATTATGTACTCAAAATATATTCTTAATTAAATAAAGTATTCTTATTTCGCCCACTTTGTATATTATGCTACTTAAGGAAACGAGTACATAATCTTTTTATTTTCTTAAATTTATTAAAACTTCTAAATCTTTTCTAAATAATTAATTATGTACTCAAAATATATTCTTAATTAAATAAAGTATTCTTATTTCGCCCACTTTGTATATACAAAGTGAATCACTTCGCATATTATGCTACTTAAGGAAACGAGTACATAATCTTTTTATTTTCTTAAATTTATTAAAACTTCTAAATCTTTTCTAAATAATTTATTATGTACTCAAAATATATTCTTAATTAAATAAAGTATTCTTATTTCGCCCGCTTAGTATATACAATGTAATTCACTTTGCATATTATGCTACTTAAGAAAACGAGTACATAATCTTTTTATTTTCTTAAATTTCTTAAAACTTATAAAA
>Ga0209491_10011278_pt1 | contig 10578 bp, 8 predicted proteins | sample BON02_FD_187213 | JGI IMG/M metagenome (GOLD analysis project Ga0209491, IMG submission 187213) | Freshwater microbial communities from Lake Bonney liftoff mats and glacier meltwater in Antarctica - BON-02 (SPAdes) (version 2) | ecosystem: Environmental > Aquatic > Freshwater > Ice > Glacier...
GAAGGAGTGCGGCCATAATCATATGTCAATAATGAGAAACGGTGGACGTGTGGAGCGAGGGAGAGGAGGAGGGAGGGGGTCACCTGTTGTGGTGCAGGAGGAAGAGAGGGAGGGAGGGAGGGAGGGTTGAAATTAGGGGCTGGTAGAAGCACCGGAAGGGGTGCGGCCATAATCAAAGGTCCTTAATGAGAAACGGTGGACGTGTGGAGCGAGGGAGAGGAGGAGGGAGGGGGTCACCTTGTGTAGAAAGAAATATCGAATGCTGATAAGTTGGTAGACAAAGAGGGAGGGAGGGAGGGAGGGAGGGTGTGGTTATGACGACGACGTACCTGCATCTCCCGCGGGGTTCCCAGACGGGTGGGCATTTGAAAGGCAGGGATGGCGACGATGAGGACGGGAGGGAGGGAGGGAGAGAGTGAGGAAGAGAGGGCGGTTTTGAGGCTGCTGGTGAGGCGGGTGAAGATCCCGCGGGCGTCGATGGGGAATTCGAGGGTGTACCTGAAAGGAGGGAGGGAGGGAGGAATGGGAGGGTGGAGATGAGAGGACGTAGCGGAAGAAGGCTGACATTGGTGATAATAAGGCGGTGGAAAGGGTGAAGATTATCAATTTCGAACTCGCTTGAGCGCAACATAGAGATAGAATAAAAGATGCCCCTCCTTCTACTCCGTCCCTTCTCACTCGAGCACGCACCCGTCATACTTTCTCTCCTTCGCCTCATCCACCAACAACCCTACGACCTCCGCAAGTTGGTCCGGGCTCACAAAAGCAGGCACCTCCCAAATCACCCGTGGGACAACACGCATGCGTCCGCCAGAGTTGCGGCGCACATTGTCAAGCCACGTGCCGTTGAACTCGTGCTTGCCCGTCAGTTCTAACTGCTCCTGCTGCGACTGTCGAATTTGGTACCAGACGGGTGCAAGATAGGTCAGTTTGTGCGCGTACTCCTCCGCCACGACGAAGCCGTGCCTATTCCAAGGTGTCACGTACGCCAGCACTTCTTGTGGTCGTTGCTTTGAGTGCTCGCTCCAGGACAAGGAGGCTGCGAAATGAGGGTCTGCAGCTGCTGTGCTGATCGAGGCGCACTGCCGCAGATGGTCCAGCGTGATGTCTTGCGTCTCGAACAAGGCATTTTGAGAAGTGTGGCTATTTTGCCGGAAGTAAAAGGCGGAGAGGAGGAGGAGGGGGAGTAGGGCCAGGGCGAGGAGGGTGTAGGGGGAGGAGGAGGGGGAGGCTGCTGCGTAAGATGAAGATGGAGACGATGGTGGTAGCTTTTTGGACAGCTTCTTCTTGGCACTGGGGCGCTGCATGGCCGAGCTGGTGCTGGCGTTGTCCAGGGAGGCTGCTGCCTGTGTTTTGTCGTGATTGTACAGTGTTGGAGAGGAGAGGAGTTAGAGGGCACAAGCACAATGGCACAAAGAGGGGACGTACATTGCGTTCAGTTTGGCGAGGCATGATCTCGAGATCATCATCATTTGCTCCTTGCTTTCTCAACACACCCTCCCTGCACGCACCCCACAACCACAACAACAGTAGCACCATGGCGAGCCTTGTTGCCGTCGTGAGCAAGACCGCAGGGCCGTCCACCCATCGCGCGCTGTTGGCCAGGGCAGGAGGGGCGGCGACGCGTAGACCTCTTTCGACGATGGGAGTATCCTCTGCCTCGACTGGCCTCTCCAAAACAGCCACCACCCACCACCTTCTCCCCAAGCGCTACCAGCCCTCGTCGATGCTAATGCCGTTGCTGGGCGCGCAGGCAAATGGGTGCGTGCGGCGGGCAGGGGGCTGGCGGGGACAAGGCAGCCGGGGCAGCCCGTCGTCGTCGACGTCGTCATCAGCAGCGGGCTTCAACACCAAAAGCGAGGACACGGCAGGCGGCAAGAAGGAAGAGGAGGGGCAGCAACAAGAGGAGAAGCAACAACAAGAAGAGGAGCCAGAGCCCGAGGATCCGCCGGAGGAAGGGGAGAAGATTGGGTTTATGCGCGGGTTGGCCTATCTGACCGTGGCCGTGATTGCGGCGGGTTCCTTGTACTTTATTGTTGATGAGCTCATGCCCAGCCGCACGAGCGCCAATCATTTGTTCAACGAGGCCTTTGATGCGGTGAAGCAAAACCACGAGGTGCTGAATCGGTACGGGGAGCCCTTGAAAGGGTATGGCCGGGATGGGGGGGGACGACGGGAGGGCCGGCGGAACTTTGTCGAGCACAAGAACTACGTGGGGGAGGACGGGAGCAAGCGGCTGCGGATTCGGTTCAACATTGAAGGGCCGTTCGGGCACGCGTTTGTGTTTGCGGAGGTGACCTCGGACATGCCCAAGGGGCAGTGGATGTACTTGTTGGTGCAGGACATGCAAACGGGGCGGGTCATGACGTTGGAAGATAACCGGGCCATGCACGAGGCCATGTCCAAGTCGGCCTCGCCGGAGGAGAGGGCGGCGTTGCAGGCCTTGATACAGAATGGGGGCAGCCAGCGGTAGAGCGCTAGAGGGAGAATAGTAAGTCACAGGTGGTTGCAGGTTTGGGGGAGGGTTTTGGGGGGGGAGGGAGCGGAGGGAGGGGATTTAGTGAAGAAAGAGGAGAGGTCTGTGTTCGGCTGTCGAGGGCGAGAGGCAGAGAGAGAGGCAAGCAGGCTGGCTGCATTGCATTACGTCGCCAACAAACAAACCACGACCACTAACCCCTAAAGAAAGAAGGAGAGAACACTTGTACTTCTGTGCTGTGGAGTGATCGACCTCTCACGTCCTTACTCTCTTGCTCTTCAACTCGCACGACTCTGTTTTCGTTTGATCCCAGCATTTGAAAGTAAACATGCCCGGCCCTTTTCAATTTCAAAAGGTCAAACTAGGTATTTTTTTCTTCTTCGTCACAATAATCGTATTTCTACATCTCTCTCCCCTTGTCACTCAACAGCCCCTTGGCCTCATGCTCATCGTCCCCCTTCTCCCTCCCCACCACCACCCTCCCTCCTCCTCCTGCTGCTGCTGCTGCTGCTGCTGCTGCTGCTGTTCCTCTTCCTCAACCTACTCCTTGGCTGCTGACCGTTCACTAGGCAAGTAATACTGCTCCGTTTGGAAGCCCATGGATTCCCGCAACGGGGTCACCCAAAAAGGCAACGACAGACCAAACACCGCGATGCCCATGCTAAACGTCACAACGGGCTCTCGGTCAATGAACCGCCGCACGAAGCGACCCATGTTGAATGCCATCTTTTTTCGATCTGTCAAGTGTGTAGAGAGGTAGCAGGGGGGAGGAAAGGTGAGTACAACTGCGGGGTCAAATGATAATCGCGCGGGGCGCGCGTCGGGGCGGCATGCATGGCAGTGCCCTCGGAAGTTGGAGGGGTGGATTATTTAAGCGCACGGCAGCCTCGCGGCACCCTTCCCCGCGCGAGCATCAAAACCCATGTGCGACAACGCATGTAAGGGGTCCTGGCCCAGGCGTAGACGCTTTGGGCCTGGCTGGGGAGCTGGGGGGTTTTGATGATGACCCCGTCGAGGCTGGCTTGGTGTGAGGAAGAGCAGCACGCGTCTCCACAGCCGCCCCGCTCCCGCGCTTGCACCCTGCCCAGGCCATGCTTCTTCCTTTTTCTTGGCTGGTGGTGTGTGGGCGTGGCGTGTGGGCGTTGCTGTCGTGTTCGTGTGTGGTGTTGGTGTTGGGTGGAAAGAGATCCTCGCCTCGCCGCTTCGATGACGATTTGCAGCATGAGACGAGGCCTACAGCACACGGCCGCGCAGCCCCAGGCCCTCGGGCCCAAGGCAAGGCTACCTAGTAGGAGCTGTACAAGGGGGACTGGTTGTTTGTGGGGTTAGGTTTAGGGCGCGTCTTTGTCCGGGTCCTATTTGCGATGAAGACCTCATCATTATTGCTTCGCCGCGACGGCGGCTCATGATTTGCTTGCCTCCTCCTTTCCTTTCAGGCCTTTCAGGCAGCACACACACACACACTCTCTGTGAGAGAATCCCACGATCGCATGCGCACAACCGACTCTCTCTCTCTTCTCCTCCCTCCTTCACGCAGGTGGTCGCGGGGTTGCAAGGCACAAGCGATCGGGAGAGGCAGACAGGCAAGGGGCCACGAGGCGAGGAGCAAGAATGCCTGCAGCCGCACCACTCGCGCCGTCAAGAAAAGGAGGGCCAAAATTCCACAGCAACAGCGGCGGGGCAGCAGCAGGAGGTGGAGGCGGAGGGGATGTACCTACACTGGTGCTGGACAATGGGGCAGACCGCCTAAAGGTGGGCTTTGCGGGGGACCCAGCGCCACGCTTCCTCATGCCCAACTGCACGGCCAAGCTCAAGGGCCAGCTTCAGGTGAGTAGAGTGATGGCGGGAGTGGCGGCTGGGGCTGGCACAGATTTGGAAAGAACGTGTTAACCAATGCGTTGCCGTTCTGAATGTTGCCTGCGTTCTTGGCTTAGAGCGTAGAGGGTAGCCCTGCCTGCCTCCTGCCTCCTGCCCGCACGACGCACCATCCCCTCACCCACCCCGTTCCCCTCTATCTCCCCTCCCACCTCCCCTCAGTGGCTGGTCGGCGACGACATTGACCTGGTGAACAACACGGCCAACCTACAATACACGCGGCCGTTCGATCGCGGGTACCTGACCAACTGGGAGACCGAGCACCAAGTCTGGAAGCGGGCCTTTGGAGAGACCAAGCTCAAGGTACGTACAGGACTTTGATTTTGATTTCGAGGTTGTGTTTGTAGGACAATGTGGTGGGGAGTTGGAGAAAAGAAAATAGGGAAATGTGCCGTCTGCTTCTTCTTGCATGTGCTTGTATTTTCCCTTCCCCTATACGTAGTTTTCTCTGCAGCACTTCACAATAATAATCGTATTTCCCTCCTTCTCATATGCCATCCTTCTTCCCCCCCCCCCCCCCCCCATCACCACACACACACACACACACACATGCACAGATCGAATCCGAAGAAACCCGTTTGGTAGTGACCGAGGCACCTTTCACCCCCACAAGCCTCTCCACCTTCAGCACCCAAGTCATCTTCGAGGAGTTCGGTTTCGCCGCCTGCGCCAAGCTGCCCGCCGCCATCCTCTCCGGCTACTACTACACCTCAACCAAAGTCCAGCAGCAACAAACCCTACTAGGAGGAGAGAGAATAAATTGTGCTTTGGTCATCGACTCAGGTTTCAGCTTCACGCACGTCGTGCCCTTGTACCAGAACAAGGCCCAACGGGCGGGCATCCGCCGTGTCAACGTGGGCGGGAAACTCCTGACCAACTTCTTGAAAGAAACCGTCTCCTTCCGCCAATGGAATATGATGGATGAATTTCAACTTATGAACGATGCCAAGGAGGCTTTGTGTTATGTCAGTCAGGACTTTGTGGCAGAAATGGCGAAGCTCCGCCCGGGGGGTGGGCCGAACCGACGCTTGCGCGCCCACGAGGGGATTAGACGGAATTTTGTCTTGCCTGATTTTCAGAACACCATGAAGGGGTACGTCCAAGATGTGCAGGAGCAACAGCGGCAGCAGCAGCAACAACAGCAGCAGCAGGAGCCGGAGCAGCAGGTGCTGTCGATGGAGGTTGAGCGTTTTGTGGTCCCCGAGGTATTGTTCCGACCGTCGGATGTGGGTCTCCGTCAGGGTGGCCTTCCTGAAGCGGTGGTGGAGGCCGTGGAAGCTTGCGACATCGGTTTGCGGGCATCTTTGTATAGTAACATCGTTTTGACGGGGGGTAATGCCTTGTTTTCTGGCTTGGCGCAACGTTTGGAGACGGAGCTACGGGCGTTGGTGCCTGAGTATCACCCTGTGGCTGTGCATGCCCCGCCTGATCCTATTGGGTATGCGTGGCGAGGGGGTGGTCGCTTGGCTCGGGAGCAACCGGAAATGTTTGTGACCAAGGCGCAATACAATGAGTATGGCGCGGAGGCCTGTCAGGAGCGGGTGTTTGACGCGCAGTGGTAGGGTGTAATGATAAAAGAAGAAATGGACTGGGACATGTACGCATGAAATTTGGTTTGCTGTTTGAGTGTGCTTTGGTTCTTTTTGCCTCCTGTTGATTTGCCTTTCATCTGCACGACAATGATGTCGGTGGACCGAAGTGCTTTGCTCGACTGCGCCTTGGTGCCGCGAGGTCGGCGGGAGCGCGCGAAGCGCGGCCTGTGTGTGTGGTGTGTGTGGACCCTTTTTGGTGAGCGATTGAAGTGAAGTGTATTTTTGTGTTCTTCACGAAAGGAGGGGCCGGCGAGATCCGCATGCTCAGGAGTGGGAGCAACCACCTGGTGAGAAGAGCTCGTACACACACAAGCTGGTGTGGGAGGAGAACCTCATTGAACGCCTCCTCCTTCTTAGGCGCAATAAGCGGCTCAAACCCAAAGTCCCCAGGAGCCTTGCTTCCCCTCGTTCGCCGCCAAGCCCGCCACCTCGATCGCGCCAATGGCAATCAGAATCTGGGCAATGTGTAAGAAGAGGCAGCACTGCCTGGAAGAGGGTCGTCACCTCTCCTTGATGACCGTAGCTAGCGGCGGGGCGGGTTTGATTTGCCCACACACAACGCTCCCCATCCTCTTTGCCTCAAGCCTCACGCAGCATCCGTCCTCCCACATACACACAACAGATAGCCTGAGTGCCATGCGGCCGGCGACCCTCCCCATGCTGCTGCTCTGGGGCCTGGCCGGGGGTACCTCCGCATTTCTAACCTTGCCCCAGCCCTTGCGGTTGCCATCCTCCTCCTCCCTTGCCCGTGCCCGCCTACTTACAACCTCCTCCCCTCTTCGCACCTCGCTCGTCGCGGCCGCCGTTACCACGGACAGCACAGGCGAGTGGGACGTGGAGACGGACGTGGTGGTGATTGGCAGCGGCATTGGTGGCTTGAGCTGTGCAGCGCTTTTGGCGTACTACGGTGAAGATGTGAGGGTTTTCGAATCGCACTATCACGCGGGCGGTTGTGCCCACGGCTTCGAGATTGATGGCTTTCATTTCGACTCCGGCCCCAGCTTGTGGAATGGGATGGATTGGTGAGTGCACCGAGAATAAGTGAGCGTCCAAGCACATCCTTCCTCCCTCCCTCCCTCCTTCTCTCCCTCCCGTAGTACCCTCACAAGCGTTCACCTCCCCTTCCTTTTCCTCAAACCCCAACCCAAACACAGCAAAGAGAAGGGCAAGCGCAACCCCTTGGGCGACATTTTGAGCGTGGTGGGCGAGGGTGACACGGTCAAGTATGCCAAGTACAAGGGCTGGGGGATGTATGTCCCTGAAGGCGATTTTATGTTTGAGGTTGGCCCGACGGCTTTCGAAGAGGTGGTGCGCGAGTTTGGGGGGGGCGAGGCAGCGGTGGAGGAATGGAGGGCGTTCCTGGCAAGCTTGGAGACGCTGACTAAGATCTCGACGGCGATGACGCCCTTGGCCTTGCGTGCGGATTTGGGGGCTGTTTTCACGGTGGGGCGTTTTTTGCCTTCCTTGGTTAAGGCGGGGTTCTCTCCGGCAGTGACGGGGCCTATTCTGGATGTGGCGAAGAAGACGTTGAAAAATCCGTTTTTGATACGGTGGATCGAGTTTTTGTCGTTTGCGATTTCGGGCTTGCCGGCGGATTCGACGATTGCTGCGGCAATGGCGTATACCTTGCGGGATTTGCATATGAACGGTATGAGAGGAGATGTATTTTGTGTGGGGGTGGGTGGGTGGGTGGGTACGCCGTTATTTCTCTTGGTACTTGCTCGCTTGCGTTCCACTCATATTTGATGCTTTTAACAGAAATCACACACACACACACACACACACACAAATATTTTCCTTTCCTTCCTTCGATTACTTACTCTACTCCCTCCCCCTCCAACCAAAACAAACACACCAAAAACAGGCGCCGAGCTCGATTACCCCGTCGGACAGCGCCGCAGTCGTCAACGCCCTCGTCCACGCCGTCAATAAACACGCCCAATCCAAGCACCCCCAACCCACCGAAACCGCAGACCGCATCAGCCTCAGCGCACACGTCGACAAAATAATCGTCGAAAACGGCCGAGCAGTCGGTATCCAGCTCCGGAAAGGCGGGAAACGCGTCCGAGCCCGCAAGGCCGTCGTCTCCAATGCCAGCATATGGGACACCCTGAAGCTCCTCCCTCCCCAGACCTTGCCCACGGAAGAAGTGACCACTTTAAAAGACACCCCCATGACAGGTTCTTTTATGCACTTACATTTGGGCATCGATGCGACAGGCTTACCAGCCGACTTGGAATGCCACCACACCGTCATCAACACCTGGGACAAAATCGACGCCCCCCAAAACATGGCCATCATCTCCATCCCTACCACCCTCGATCCTAACCTGGCCCCTCCCGGGCATCACGTCCTGCATTGCTACGCTGCCGCCAACGAGCCTTACGAGCCGTGGGAGGGTCTCAAAACTAATAGTCCCGAATATCTGGCCTTGAAGAAAGAGCGGGCCGAGTGGCTGTGGAAGGCCGTGGAACGTGTGATCCCCGATGTGAGGCAACGGGTGAAGGTGGAGATGGTGGCGAGCCCCTTGACGCATGAGCGCTTTTTGCGGCGTTCGAGGGGGACGTATGGCGCGGGGTGGCGGGCGGGGAAGGAGACTTTTCCGGGGTATGTTTTAGACGGTGGGAGGGAGGGGAGGGTGGAGGGAGGGAGATTTGCATTTTGAGTTGCTTTGCTCAGGCGCAGGGAGAGGGAGTGGTGGGCGGGATTTTTGTAATTTACATTCTGACGTGCTGCTTTCTCTTTTAAAATTTACACATACTTTTACAGGCCAAAGAGCATCAAGATCAAGGGCTTGTACAGTTGCGGCGACTCCACCTTCCCCGGCATTGGGTTGCCAGCAGTAGCCGCGTCAGGAGCAAACGGTACGTGCCCGTTCTTTTTAAGCTCAGAGAAAGAAGGAAGGCAGAAGAGAAAAGAGCAAGCAAGGAAAAAAAAGATTCTCGTTCATTTCTCTCACTCGCCCTTTTTCTTCATCTCTCCTGTGCAATCACACAAACAAAAACACAGCGGCCAACACCATCGTCCCCTTCTGGAAGCATTACGGCATGCTAACCCAGCTTCTGAACGAGTAGTAGCAGCAGAGCAGACAACAAATAGGGGAAAACAAATGACCTGAACAAAAAGGAACAAAAGCACCCATAGACTGACTGATATCCCCGCAACAGCAATAGCTCCCACACGTTTTGCTGCGTCTTTGCGTTGCTTCTTTTTCAATAAACCCCTTCTTCTCTCTACCTCATTCTTCCTATCGTTAAATGCGCGTGTTTTCCTCCCCTCCCTCCCTTCCTCCATCCCCCTCCTCTCATTCTTCGTCTAAAGAATAGTATTCTTAAAATCCTCCACCAACTTCAGCACCTCCCCCGGCGTCCGATCCAACACTTCAAGAGCCACCGCCCGTTGCTTCGCCGCCGGCAACCCCCCAAAAAGCTCGCACAAATCCCCATCGATCACTTCCTTGACCGGGGCATAATAAGACCGATACGCAATATGATCACGCTTAAAGTGCAAATTCGCCTCCTTCCGCATCTCCATCTCGAGCAAGAAAAAAGTGTTCTTCGACCGCCGCGACGAGAAGGGCACCAATGCTCCAACCGTCCCCGCTACTGTCGCATAGAGAATCACCTCCTGCCCACCCGGCACCAGCGCCACCTTCTGCAGTGCCGTCACCACCTCCCCCACATAGTAATGCGCCAAAACCTCCACCTTATTCGGCGCCCCGTTCAACCGCCCCGTGTCCCAAAGCACGCGGTTCCCCGTTGGGTTATCCACGTCATCCGACACCTTCTCCGGCAGACGCAACAAAAACAAATTGCCGAATTTATCCCCTCCCGCAATAGTGTCATAATCAACAGTACAACAAGCCGTAACCGTCCGCGGAGCCGTGTCATCCGCAAAGACCACCAAGGCATTCTCCGCCCGCCGGTACTTGACAAAATGCACGCTATCCAACACATCAGAGACATAAATCCGGTCCCCCATCGTCTGCATCCCCACAATCAAATTCGGCAAATTCCGATTCTCGCACTTTTTCAACAGCTTCTTCTTCCCCAAGTCGTACATCCGCAAAGAACGCCCCATCCCCGCCATTAGCCTCCCGAACCCTTTAAGCTCCACCAGGCTCTTAGGCACATCTTCTACCTCCGTCTTATGCAGCAACACCAACCGATTATCAAACAGACGATACACATGAATCGCAGCCGCGCTATGCTTCCTAGGGTGCAAACACAAGTCCGTCGCCGTCCCCACACATATGAAAACCTCCCCCCCCCTATCATGGAACGCCACCGTCGTCAAGGACACAGCTGCCTCATTCAACGACAACTCAATCAATTCCAAGGTCTCTCCCGTCCGTCCATCCACGATCCGAATACACGACGCCCACTTCCCCTCCACCGGTGGTAACGGCCCCCGGATAAACGTCTCTCCCTCTCCCCCCTCCTCGTCATCCGCCCCCTCCTCAGGTGGTGGTGGGGGAGGCAAAGCCCCTTCCGCCGCCGCCAAGGCCGCTGCAGCAGCTACGTCCTCGGGCGCTCCCTCCCCTCCCTCCCCTCCTCCTCCTGCTCCTCCTCCTCCAGCTGCTGCTGCTCCTCCTGCTGCTACTGCTGCTGCTTCAGCGGTGGCGAGGAAAGCGCG
>Ga0209491_10011281_pt1 | contig 10577 bp, 7 predicted proteins | sample BON02_FD_187213 | JGI IMG/M metagenome (GOLD analysis project Ga0209491, IMG submission 187213) | Freshwater microbial communities from Lake Bonney liftoff mats and glacier meltwater in Antarctica - BON-02 (SPAdes) (version 2) | ecosystem: Environmental > Aquatic > Freshwater > Ice > Glacier...
AGAACACCGTCAGATTCGCAGAGCCCCTGTGTCGCGCCTGGGACCTACCTCAACAACCCGAACTCACACCCAGATCCGAAGAGCCAGATAAGCAGCGGAACCTCCGGACAACCTCAACACCCCGGACCACCTAACCGATATCGGAACCGTGTCATGGCGGGCAAGAATTAGAATCGGAACGTGCCCAACCCGGAGTCCTCCAACAATGGTTCAGGTGCACAGCGCGCAGGGGCAGCGGCAGCGGCGCTCGCACCCGCGCTGCAGGCGTTCGCCGCCCAGCAGCGTCAAATCGTGTTGCCCGTTCTCGAGGCGATTGCGGCGCAGCAGCGTCAGACCCTCGCTCCGGCGTTGGAGGCGATCGCAGCGCAACAGCACAAAACCCTCGCTCCGGCGCTGAGGTCGTTCGCTTCGCGTCATGGGGAAATTCTCGAACGCTTCGCACTTAGCGCTCAGCTCGTAGACCAGCTCGATCTCGCTCCATTCACCTCGATTGCCGAGACGGTCGCCGCTCAAACCAAGGCGCTTCTTGACTCCTTCCGGCTCCCAGAGGGTCTCATTGAGGGGTTTCGTCGACTCGGCTGGGAACTGCCCAGCTCGTGGCCTGCGGATCGCATCGAGGACGTGTACGAGATGATTCGGTCCACTGGAGTACCCATCGGATCAGTGGCACCGACCCACGTCGTCGTGGCCTGTCTCAACGCATACCAGGGCGGACGTGACCCTCACGACGTGCTTCACGATCATCATGACGAGCTCGTTGTCGCCCTGGTGGAACAAGCGGCCCGAATGGCCAACCTGGACGATCCCTCCGACGCACACAGCGGGTTCGTCGACCTCGTCGAGCTGCTACGAGCCAACCGGCACCACCGTGCCGTCGTAGTCACAGCGTTCACCATCGTCGACGAGCTCCTCTACAAGGTTACGCACCAGAGTTACGGCGCCATCGGCGCCGATCGGCTCGACGCGGATTTCGACGAGCAACCCGTCATCGGCTTTCGGCAGCAGGTCGCTGTTCACTGCCTCGCACCCTGCTACGCGCACTTCGATAAGGCCACCGGTGAGCGACCAAGGGCGTTGAATCGGCACGCTGCTGTGCACACGGCCAGCCCGGCCCAGGCGACACCCGAGCACGCTCTCTTCGCCACCCTTCTTGTCGCCAACCTGCTGGACGCAACCTTCAGCGAGCCAATTGGCGAGCTGGCTGCCCGTTAACCGCCGCTGTGACGAGCGCTCGGCGGTGTTCGACGAGAAGGTCGACCTGCCTCTGCATCGCAGACCGCAAGGCCTGGTCGGCCCGATAGAACCTGCCGAGCTCCCCCACGATCCGTCGCTGAACCTCAATCGGCGGCAGAGGAATCTCAATCTGGGCGATGCGGCTCAGAACCAGGTCCTGGTTCGTTGCACCCCGCGTCCACACCTGTGACTGGGCGTAGCCAGCATGCGAATTCAGGCACGCGGTAAGATAACCAGGGAGCACGCTCAGAGCCGGTCGAAGGATCGCAACGTGGACCCAGACTTGGAACGGGAAGTCGAGGTCCACCGTCCGAGCGATGCCTGTGTTCCCACCCTTGGTGAGAAGCACGTCGCCCACCATTGGCTGAATGCGGCGATTGAAGTCCTCGAAGTCGTCCTGCGAGATGAACTTCGCAGTAGACAGATTCCAGCCATGTAGGCCGATGTTCCTCACGGAAAGGAACGGGATACCGGGCTCGTCCACGTAGCGCGGGGAGACATGCGGCCCGTCGAGGATCTTGTTCGTCAACGAGCTGAGACGTGCGCATCGCCAACCATGCGGCAGCGGGCCAAACCACTCGGAGGAAGTTTCACCGCGCAGTTCATCGTGATCGATCACGATTTCGGTCAGTCCTGACGTGAAGCGCTCTTCGAGGAGGTGAATGAGTTGTTGCTTCTTGGCGATCAGGGCGTCGATGCGCGCCGTCTCGGCGTCCAGGTAGTCGGCGATCGCACGCTGCTCGGGCAGCACCGGTGACGACACTTCGATGTCGCCGAGGTCCTCCCAGTTGATCCGAGGCGTCCGCACCGAGCCCGTTTCTGTTGATCCGATTCCGCGAAGGCGTGAGACCATCTCGCCGACGAACCAATGCGATCGGAACAGATGGTGCAGGTATCGCGAGTCCACGTCAGGCCCTGGATGGAGGACGGTGTAGTCAGGACTCACGATGCCGTCATGGTCGGACCGGCCGACAGCTCCTTGGAACGCTCTCATGCGGTTGAGCACGACGTCACCCACTCGGACGACCTTGTAGTTCGCGAGGTCTTCGGCACGGGGTAGGTCGTCCGTCTCGGCGCTGCGGGGAACGACGCCACGGTGGATTGAAACCGATAGGAGATCGTCAGCGATCGCGCCCGGCCCGCGACGTCGGTCTGAAGCAGCGACGAGGAACCTCAGCCTCGTCACTCCGTCACCTCGCGGAGGAGCTCCTGGATCTCTTGCTCCAGCTGTTTGATCTCGGCGTCGATTTCTTCGAGGGGTCTGGGCGGTGTGTAGACGTAGAAGTGCCGGGTGAGGGGGACCTCGTAGCCGATCTTGGTCTTGGCGTGGTCGATCCAGGCGTCGGGAACGTAGGGGTGGACCTCCTGCTCGACGTACTGCTCGACGGTCTTGACATAGGTGTCGGTGGCGAGGCGTTCGGTGGCGTCGGGTTCGTAGCGCACCGGGTTGTTCGGCAGAGGGACGTTCTCGTTGTCGCGCAGGTCGGGGTCGGGTTCGGGGTTGCCGTGTTTGTCGGTGATCGGGGCGGCATCCGGGTCACGGACCGCCAAGGCGTCGACGATGGCGTTTTCGATCGGCTTGCCGTCGAGGCCCAGGTCGGCCATCCAGCGCTTCGCTTCCTTGCGGGCGGCGGACTCGCTCTCGAAGGTCGTGGTGCCCGATCCCTCCGCCACGCGTCCGCGGGCGTGTTCGACCAGCGCGTGTCGCTGCTGCTCGTCGAGCTTGGCGAGTTTCTTGTCGGCGGCCAGCGCGTCCGCGGACGCGTCGGTCACTTCCCACCGGAGTTTCAGTGGCCGTTCGACGGTGATGCGGAGGAAGCCGAAGGTCTCGTTGTTGAAGATCTTGACCTGAGCCTCGTCGTCGTCGCTGAGCTGCTTATCGAAGTTGCCGTAGAGGCGGACGATGTCGGCGATCTGATCGGCGCTGACCTCCTTGCGCTTCTCACCCAGGCTCTTGCGCATCTTGGTGAAGCTCTTGCGGGCGTCGATGAGCTGCACCTTGCCCTTGCGGTTGGGGCTCTTGCGGTTGGTGACGATCCAGAAGTAGGTGGAGATGCCGGTGTTGTAGAAGAGCTGATCGGGCAGGGCGACCACGGCCTCGAGCCAGTCGTTCTCGATGATCCATCTCCTGATCTCGCTCTCGCCGCTGCCGGCCGCGCCGGTGAACAGCGGGGAGCCGTTGAACACGATCGCCAGGCGGGAGCCGCCCTGCTCGGGCGGGCGCATCTTGGAAATCATGTGCTGCAGGAACAAGAAGCTGCCATCGTTGATCCGCGGCAGACCCGCCCCGTACCGTCCGGCGAAGCCCTTGGTGTCGTGCTCGTGCTTGACCGAGTCGGCGACCTTCTTCCACTCCACCCCGAACGGCGGGTTGGCGAGCAGGTAGTCGAACCGCTCGTTCGGGTGCTGATCGCCCTGGTCGCCCGGGTCCTCCGAGTCGTACGACTTGAGGGAGTTGCCGACCTTGATGTTCGACGCGCTCTGGCCCTTCAGCATCATGTCGGAGCGGCAGATCGCGTACGACTCCGAGTTCAGCTCCTGGCCGTAGACGGTGAGGGTGGCCTGCGGGTTGTGACTGCGCACGAAGTCCTCCGCCACGCTCAACATGCCACCGGTGCCACACGCCGGGTCGTACAGCGTCGCCTTGGCGCCCGGCTTGGAGAGGATGGCGTCGTCCTCGATGAACAACAGGTTCACCATCAGCCGGATCACCTCACGCGGCGTGAAGTGCTCACCGGCCGTCTCGTTGCTCAGCTCCGAGAAGCGGCGGATCAGCTCCTCGTACAGGTAGCCCATCTCCAGGTTGGAGACCCGGTCGGGATGCAGGTCGATCTCGGCGAACTTGCCGAGCACCAGGTACAGCAGGCCCGCCTTGTGGAGCCGGGTGATCTGGCTGGCGAACTCGAACCGGTCGAGGATCTCCTGTGCCTCCGGTGAGAAACCGTGGATGTAGGCGCGCAGGTTGTCGGCGATGTGATCGGGATCGTCGAGCAGCTTCGGGAGGTCGAACCGGCTCGTGTTCCACAGGCCGTCGACGCTCGTGAGCGCATCGAGCACCGGGCCGAAGTTCTCGACCTTGCCCTTCAGCTTCTCGTAGGTGTCGAGCATGTCCTGCTTCACCGGCGCCAGCACACAGTCGAACCGGCGCAGCACCGTCAGAGGCAGGACCACCTTGCCGTACTCGGACTGCTTGTAGTCGCCCCGCAGCAGATCAGCCACCGACCAGATGAACGACGCATGGTTCTTGATCGTCTCGCTGGTTCCGTTCGGCACGCAGCCATAGTGGCACGGCCGGCAGGGACCGCCGCTTCCTGCCAGACCCGAACCGGACGCGACCTCGGGTCAAGCTGCGGACTGCACGTGCCGATGCGTCGACATGGACGTCCGCGTGATCCCCCTCCGTTACAACGGAACCTGCGTGAGTTGTGCGACGGCGGTTCCCGCGAAGACCCGGGCCTGGTGGGATCGTGCGACCAAGCAAGTGACATGCGTCGAGTGCCGCCCGGAGCACGCGGCGGGCGCACCCATTCTCGAGCACGCCGTCGCCGGCGCTTCCGCCGAGACAACGGCGCAGGCGACGGCGCAACGACCACTCCCTCCACCCCCACCGATCGTCGCCGGGACAGCCGGGATCTCAGCGGCCAAGCAGTACGAGCGCCGCAGCGCACGAGAGCAACGAGATAGCTCCGCCCGAGCTTCGACACCGTCGCGCTCGACCGCCGCATGGGCGAAGGGTGCTGATGGCGAGGAGCGTCTCGGACGACAACTCAGCGAAAACCTGTCGGACATCGGCCACGTCTTGCACGACCGCAAGGTCCCCAAGACGAAGGGCAACATCGATCACCTCGTGATCGCACCGAGCGGCATCTGGATCGTCGACGCGAAGAACTACACCGGCAAGGTCGAGCGCCGCCACGTCGGTGGCCTCATCACCGGCCAGGGCCGGCTGTACGTCAACGGCCGAAACCAGACCAAGCTCATCGAGGGACTCGACTGGCAGCGAGACGCAGTCGCAACCGTGCTCGAACCGATCGGGTTCGGCGCTGTCCCGATTCATCGAGCGCTGTGCTTCACGAACTCGAGCTGGGGTCTCCGCTTCCGGGCGATACGGATCGACGGCGCCGTCGTGACGTGGGCGACCGACCTGATCAACCAGATCCGCGAGTCCGGGCCAGTCGAGCCAGAACTCGTCGAGCTCCTCGCCCGCGAACTCAGCTCCAAGCTTCCCGCCTCGACCTGAACCGACTGACGTAGTGCGAATTGCGACCTGGAACGTCGAGCGGGTGAAGCCTCAGGGCTGGAAGATTGCCCCGGCACAGAAACGGCGGATGACCGAAGTCGACGCCGACATCTGGATCCTTACCGAGACGCACATCGACCATTCGCCCGGCCACGGCTACGACGTCGTCCACACTCCGGCAATCCCGGATCGACGTCCGGCGAACGAGCGTGGGTCGGGATCTGGAGCCGGTACACGATCGCACCGATCACCGATCCTGCTCCACGAGGGCGCGGCACAATCGCCGCCATCGTCGACGCCCCAATCGGTCAACTCGTCATCTACGGCTGCGTGATCGCGCTGGCGAACGAACTATTCCTGGCCGACGGATCGCCAGCCACGATGTGGCGCGCCCACGCTGAGATCATCGCCCAGATCGATTACGATCTCGAGGTGATCCGCGACCGGCACCCGTCGCTGCCGATCATTGTCGGCGGTGATTTCAACCAGGACCGCGACGGCAGCGGTTGGTACGGCACCAACGCCGTTCGACAGCAGCTCATGGACGTCCTCGGCCGACACGGACTCGCGTGCGTCACGGGCTTCGACGTGGTCGCTGCCGGCCTTCTCGGCAACCACCATCTCATGGATCACATCTGCGTTCCCGTATCCCTTGCCGAAACGGCTGTGGTGAGCTGTTGGGAGATCACGGACGAGGCGGGCGTGCGGCTCAGCGACCACCCAACGGTTGCGATCGATCTCGCAGATGCCGATTCCTTGCAGAGGTCAGCCGGCTTGAACTGCCGATGACGGAGGTGGACGAGAATCGCGGCGCCTGCGTGGCCACGGGAGGGCCGCGAGCATTCTTCGGTGCGGTCGTGACAGTCATTCTTCTAGCGAGCTGCACAGCGGACAGCCCGGAACAGGCCTCGACACCTCCGCCCGACACCATCCGCGCAACCGCCGTCACGACGCAGCCGACCACTTCGACAACCAATCCGGTCGACGAGTTCATCGACCTCTGCGTTGACTACATCCTCCTCAGCTCGTACCTCGGGGACGAAGAATCCAGAGCTCGATGGGACGGAGCTGGACAGGACAAGTCCCAACTTCGAGCCGGATGCCAGACGATCGCGGAGACCGAACCCGCCACGCGATCAACCCTCGAACAGCGAATGGAGGACCTGGACGCGTTCTTCGCTGCTGCCGACGCGGAGGAGAAGCGACAAGAGCGCGACCGAGCTGCTGCTCAGGCCGAGGAGGATCGCAAGGTCCGTGCGTATCTCGAGGCCGTCGCTGAGGCGGAAGAGCAGAAGAAGGTTGACGACTACCTCAGGGCGGTCGCAGCCGCAAACGCCACACAAGAGAAGGAAGCCGAACGCCAGGGTGGAGCCTTGGTCGACCGCATGTGCGGTGGGGCCAGAGGTTGGTACTGGTACGAGATCAATCCCGTCCGCGTGTGGCTCGATCGATGCGAGCGGCAGGTCCGCACTGGAGGCGGGGGAGGCGGCGGCGGCGACCTCGACTGTGAGGACTTCGGCTACGAGTTCGAGATCGATCCGAACAACGATCCCCACGGCCTCGACGGAGACGGTGACGGAATCGCCTGCGAGGGTTGGTGAAGCGCGGGCCTCGACGCCGGCATTCGTGAAGTGCGGTCCAGCCGATCGAGCGCCGCATGCCATCATCACCCGGTGGGCGAACAGGACGAGCTGCTGGCCGGGCTCTACGACGAGTTGGTCACCGATGCGCTGCAGAGCATCGTCGTCCGACTCGAGGAAGCGTCACGCGCTCGACTCGATCCGCTTTCCTCAGCCGAGGCCTCGTCGAGACTCGCCGAGCACGTCGGGCGCGTGGTGTCCATCGTGCTCGAATCCCTGAGCGACGAGGAGCGAACAACCACGGGGCTGGCCATCGTCCAAGACGTCATCGACCTGGTGGCCGCTCGATCTCCTGAAGCACTCGGAGACCTGCGACTCACCTCGCCCGCCACTCTCCTGTCGGCCGTCGAACGACAACTACCAGACGGCTCGTTCCAGTCCATTCAGCGACCGCTCACCGCACTCCGCGACACCACACTGCTCGTCAACGCCCCCGGCGAGCCGCGGGTGCTGCACGAGCTGATCGCAGAGGTCCCGTCGGCGCACAGCATCGATGTGCTGGTCGCGTTCGTGCGACTGTCGGGCATCGCCCCGATGCTCACGGCGCTTCGCCGCCACCTCGACAACGGCGGCCGAGTCCGACTTCTCACCACGACCTACACCAACAGCACCGAGGCCTCGGCGCTCGACGCACTCACCGACGCCGGCGCCGAGGTGCGGGTCTCGTACGACCAAACCACCACCCGCCTCCACGCCAAAGCGTGGCTGTTCAATCGCGCCCGCGGGCAGTCGACCGCCTACGTCGGATCATCGAACCTCACCCACAGCGCGATGGTGCCGGGACTGGAGTGGAACGTCCGTCTGTCGTCGGCTCGCAACCCGGACGTCATCGCCAAGATGACGGCGGTCTTCGAGACGTACTGGGCGAGCGGCGACTTCGAGCCGTTTGATGCCGACCAGTTCCGCGAACGCACAGCTCGGACAGACAATCGAGCGGTGTCGGCGATACCTCCCACTGAACTGTCGTTGCGTCCGTTCCAGGAGCGGATGCTCGAGCGCATCGAGGTCGCTCGCGCGCACGGCCATCACCGGAACCTGCTGGTAGCGGCCACTGGCACCGGCAAAACCGTCATGGCTGCAATCGACTACCGGAACCTCAGACGGGTGCTGCCTCGCTCACGGCTGCTCTTCGTCGCTCATCGCCGGGAAATCCTGGATCAGAGCCTGCTCACGTTCCGCCACGCACTCCATGACGCGTCGTTTGGAGAGCTCTGGGTGGGATCGGAACGCCCGAAGGACTTCGAGCACGTCTTCGCATCCGTACAGAGCCTCACGGCATCGGGCGTCGACTCCATCGACCCGACACACTTCGACATCGTCGTCATCGACGAGTTCCACCACGCCGCGGCGCCGACGTACCGCTCCCTCCTCGAGCGGCTACAACCTTGCGAACTGCTCGGTCTCACTGCGACTCCGGAACGATCGGACGGCTTTGCCGTGCAGGACTTCTTCGGCGGACGGATCGCAGCCGAGCTTCGCGTCTGGGAAGCGATCGATCAGCAGTACCTCGCACCGTTCGCCTACTACGGGCTCCACGACGGCCTCGACCTGCGGGAGGTGCCCTTCAAGCGAGGCACGGGTTACGACGTCAACGCCCTCACCAACGTCTACACCGCCGACCATGTCTGGGTGGGCCAGGTCATCGAGCAGGTGCGTCAGCGCGTTGGCGACCTCTCGGGCATGAGGGCCCTCGGCTTCTGTGTCAGCGTCGCCCACGCCCGATTCATGAGCGACGAGTTCAACCGCAGAGGGATCGCCGCCGTTGCCGTGTGGGGCGAGACACCCGGCGACGAGCGCGACCGTGCGCTGCGCGATCTCCGAAATGGGAACGTGGCGATCCTCTTCACAGTCGATCTCTTCAACGAAGGCGTCGATGTCCCCTCGGTCGACACGATCCTGATGCTGCGTCCAACCGAGAGCGCCACCCTGTTCCTCCAACAGCTCGGCCGCGGTCTGCGCAAGGCCGACGGCAAGGCGCTCTGCACCGTCCTCGACTTCGTCGGCCTGCACCGCAAGGAGTTCCGATTCGACCTCCGTTACCGCGGCTTGCTCGGCGGGTCGCGCTCGGACCTCGTCCAGCAGATCGATCGCGACTTCCCGTTTCTCCCAGCGGGCTGCCACATGGAGCTCGACCGTGTCGCCCGCGACGTCGTGCTTGCCAGCATCCGATCGGCGATCCCCAGCAACTTCCCCCAGCGCGTGGCCGAGCTGCGGTCGATCGGCGACGTGACGCTCGTGGAGTTCCTCGACGCCAGCGGACTTGAGCTGACCGATGTCTACACAGGATCGCGTGGCTGGTCGGAACTGCGCCAAGCCGCCGGGTTCTTGCCGGCACCCGCAGAGACTCGCTACCGCAAGACGTTCGCGAGCGCCCTCGGCCGACTGCTCCATGTCGACGATGACGAGCGCCTGGAGGCCTACGCCGACCTCGTCGCCGGAGAGCACGAACCAGACCTGACTGCTCTCTCAGACCGCCAGCAGCGCTACGCCAGGATGCTGCTCGCCTCGATGTACCACCAAGAGGCGCCCCCAACTGCCAACGACGCGATCAGCGAGCTCCGGCGTCACCGCGAAGTCTGCGCCGAACTCATGGAGCTCGTCGACGTGCTCCGGCGCGACATCACCCACACCAACGTGCCCCTCGACCCCGACGGCCCGGTACCGCTCGAGGTCCACGCTCGCTACACCCGGCGAGAGATCCAGGCCGCCTTCGGCGACGGGGGCGGCCTGATACCGCCACGGTGGGACAGCGGCGTCAAGTGGCTCGCCCATTCGAAGATCGACCTCTTCGCGTTCACGCTCGACAAGTCGAGCGGCGACTTCTCCCCGACCACCCGCTACCGCGACTACGCAATCAGCCGCGACCTCATCCACTGGGAATCGCAGTCGGCCACATCACTCGCCAGCCCAACCGGCCAGCGATACCTCAACCATGAGGCCCTCGGATCCGAGGTCGTGATGTTCGCACGCCTGCGCGCCGACGACCGCGCCTTCTGGTGCCTAGGACCAACGACGTACGTCAGACACGAGGGTGAGCGTCCCATCGCCATCACCTGGCGATTGGAGCACCGCCTGCCCGCTGATCTCTTCACGCAGTTCGCAGCGGCAGCCGTCGCGTAAGCCGCACAGACGTGGCAACTCGACGAACCTGAGACTCTTCCTCAGCACTGCGTACCTGCTCATCCAATAGGCGTCTCCCAGACGGCCCGTCATCGTTGATCGCTGGTGTCGGTTCGGGCCGGCCTCGTTACATCTCTATCGGCGGCCTTGACGTCCCGCCGGCGAGTTCGAATCACAAGACATCCGGACGCCGGCTCTGGCCTGTAGGTCACGCACGATCGCGCCGTGGCGTGGCGAGGGCTCGATGACCACGGCCTGCGGTTGCGCCAGCCAGGCATCGACACGGTCGAACGCTGCATCGGCCGACAGCGGCGACGGAAAGATCGACGACTTCGTCGTGAGGC
>Ga0209491_10011289_pt1 | contig 10570 bp, 12 predicted proteins | sample BON02_FD_187213 | JGI IMG/M metagenome (GOLD analysis project Ga0209491, IMG submission 187213) | Freshwater microbial communities from Lake Bonney liftoff mats and glacier meltwater in Antarctica - BON-02 (SPAdes) (version 2) | ecosystem: Environmental > Aquatic > Freshwater > Ice > Glacier...
ATAGATAGATGACATAGTGCATTTTTCCTGTTGCAGGATCACCTCATGTCTCTCAAACTGCCGATTTCAGGATCTGATCTCTGCATTTCAACTTACTAGCCAAATCTACTTCGGATTTTGAGAATTTTCCACCTAAGTTCCACTCCCCACCAAGTTTGTCAATTACGCTTTTCAGGAAGCGGAGCATTTCGGATCAGCACGAATATGTGTACACAAATATGTCTTGAATTTGCTCGCACTGTGATTGGTGACTCCAGCACCCTCAAACACCCTTTTTCATATCAGCATCCCAGCCAATAAACAAATAAACAGACAAACCTGCTCAGATTGTGTGCAAAAATGCAAACTCTTTCATGCCAGTAGACCGGTATGTATGTTTGTCTGTATGTCCGTGTGCAAATAGTAGGCTGGGGCCGCGCAGCAGTGCAGGGCGTCCTCACCGAAATCGACTGCCGTTCCACACTTGCACTCAAGCCAGCCCCCAAGTTCACACCCATACGCCCGCATCTGCATCCGCCTTCGCGCTCACGCCTTCACTCACATCTGCACGCCTCGCACATACTTACACTGTAAATCAATTGAGCAGATCGATAATGCAATCGTTATATTTCAGTGACTTGTGGGTGCCAATAATAATTTTGGTAATATTGTCAGGCATCCATTCGTGATAACACAGACGGCGAGGACAGCATTGAGAGAATTCTGGACGCACTTGGCTTGCACAAGGAGGAAAATGTGTCAACGATGCGAGCGGATGTATCCCAGCTTGAACACCCCCAGATCAGTACCTCACCACCTCCAATGTAAATGTCAAGACTCAACACGTCAATGTAATTGCCAAGACTCATTCGTAAAGGTTCTGGGTCCCGCAACGCGACGCGATGGAAATGGGGAAAAATCAAAGGTGCAGGGCTCGATTGGGCAGTATGTCGTATGTCGTATGTCATGCTGGCACGCTCGTATGTCGTATGTCGTATGTCGTATGTCGTATGTCGTATGTCGTATGTCAACGTGCTGGCACGCTCAGAGGAATGCACACGAGTGAAAAAGTGAGCGTCACAGGCAAAGAATCAAGCAAATATGCCCCTAACAGCAGTACAGCAAATCATATACAATCAGCACCGACTCGGACTGCAAACATGAAAGGAAACGCAGGGAGCGAAGACAACTGATCAAAAGACAGGGAGAAAAGGCAACTGGGCTCAGAGGATAATGCAGCTGCGTGGCCCACTGCGTCACTGCGAAAACTGCGCTCGCAATACCAGGTGGAGTCGCCAGTTGCCACACGATATGTTCCTGATAGTCACTCAGAATAGAGTGCCAATAATGTCTGAGGTCAAAGTGGAAGTTGGCATATCTTGGCTTATCGTGTAATGCAACTCCAATTGCGTCTCACGTTAAATAACTAGTAACTGATTCAGAGTAGATACGAGAAACCTCATCAGGCACATAAGCACATTGAGGGGGGGCGAGAAACTTGTTAAAAGAGACACCACTACAACCTATTCAAGCGATACATAAAGTACTTGTCCATTGGGCACAAGGGCAGTCCCTTTGACGCACCCTTCTTCCTTTTGCCTAATCACACCGGGCGCGACATGCTTCCTCTCCCACTTCCATAGCAATAATAAACTCCAGATTATTTTTCTTTAAAAAAGATTTGACGGTGCATCTTTTGTGAACAAAAACAACTTCAAATTTGCCGAAACAGAAATTGAAGGTGCATCAATCCTAGGAAAAAAATTGGCGGTGCATCAATAAAAGGAAAAGAAGGTGACGGTGCATCAATTTCAGAGAAAAAAAAGTTGGCGGTGCATCAATCTTAGAAGGAAAAGTTGACGGTGCATCAATTTCAGAAAAAATAGGTTGACAGTGCATGAATTTTGGAAAAACACAGTTGACGGTGTACCGCTTTTTGTCCAAAAAAGTTGACGGTGCTTCAGACTGGGACCAGCACTGGAGTTTTTTTGTGGTCCCAATTTCAGAAACTCTACAACACTACTGGAGAATTCTCCAGATTTTTCGGAGTGGCGCGAAAGTCGCTTCTCGCGATTAAAATCACCGTTACTGCCCAATTTTTTTCTCCAAATTTGACGTTTTTGTTTTGAGGAAATCTTCGCAGTGATCAAGAGCACAAAAATTGCTCTGTGCGCTCTGTATCTCTCTGAAGAATGGACGAGACCATCTCGACAAGGCGCGCCCTCGTGCCTGCAGGGACGAGGGCGCGCCTTGTCCCTCTGGGTCTCATGATATCATCATGGGCAACAACAACCAGATACCATATGAGATCCCCCAGATCGGGCTATTCACCTTCGTGCTCGCCATCAGGGGCTGACCTCAAGCGCTTCACTTCAACATCTTCCTCCTCGCCCTTCAAAGAAAACACCAGAGCTCCATCAGCACTTGCATACAAATCCAAAGGGACTAGGTACAAATTCAGATTTGCTTCGAAGCGCACTTGCATACAAATCCAAAGGGACTAGGTACAAATTCAAATTTGCTTCGAAGCGCTGGTTGGCACTTTCATTCTTCCTCTCGGTGACGGTTAGGATATCGCCAATGTATTTTTGTTTTGTTTTGTTAAAAAACCCGCACCACAGTAAATCAAATCAGACTGAGGAAAAGTAAAAGTATCAAAGTCTCGCCTTGGACCCCGATCGCAATGCTGTTAACCCTTCCCGTACCATTCGAAATGTTTGTCTAAATGTCTAAAATTAAAAAGGCTCAGCACCCCTTTCCTAGGCTTTTTCAAAAGGCTCAGCACCCCTTTGCAAGGCTTTGGCCGACCCACCTTTCCCGATCCTGAGTGCTCTTGCAACTTTGTTTTGTAACGCGTACGAGTGAAACACAACAACTCGAGCAGTTTGACGAGTGTACCGCCTGGATCATCTGCCATAGTAATCACCGCGTTGGGGTCCCAATATTCTTCGAAGAAAGGGAATGGCGTCACAATCTTTGACAATCGCAACTTTGTGGTTATCATGCTGCACTTGTTCATAACTTTTTGTGGCCATGGCTGTTGACTGTGTGTAAATCAGTCAATGTCGGGGGGGCGCTTACTTTTCGTGAGGTCCACCATCCAATCGTCCCAGTAGTCTTCTCCCATCCAGGGTCGCACCACCCCAGTCAAAAGATTATGGAATGCATCTTTTTGTGTCTGGGGTGTCGGTCCCCCAACGTAGCAGTTGTGATAAACAGTCTTCGCCTCATCACGGTAAGATTCTTGTGTCAAAGTCCACGTAGAACCCCAATCTTTGCCTTCAGACATTGCAATTTTCTGGGCACGTGCTTCAGTTGCTTCAGTCCGTTGCTTCGTGCGTCCTATGTGTGTCTGCTCATTGTGGGCCTCGCTGACCAACCCTTCTCGTGCCGATGGACTCAACGAATCCCAGTCAAGTCCCCTTTCCACAGCGAAAGCAAGCAAACCGAGCTGCCCCATGGCCGCTGGCACCATCTCTGCTCGCCCTGCAGGAGCCAACAACTCCCACTCGACCCCCCTTGTCAACGCCAAAGCCTTGGCGTGCGCCTCCGTTCCCACGTTAGTCTCTGACAGATAGTCAATTGACTAGGTTGTACTTCTGTCTCTCTGAATAAGTTTCTCGCCCCCCCTCAATTTGCTTATCTGTCTGATGAAGTTTCTTGTATCTACTCTGAATCACTTACTAGTTACTTAAAGTAGTTCTCATTTCTTCTCGTCGCCGAAGCTGAGATGCCGAAAGTGGATTAGCCTCGGACGCGACACTACTCAACCAGAGGGGAGTCACTCCCGCAGTGAATTTGGAGTCATGTACATTGTCCTTGGACAGAGCCCGACGCCATGCCACCCGGGGTATGGTGGTGTTCCGTTTGTTTGTTTGTTTGTTTGTTATTATAAACCCCGAGAATCCTTACTTTGCCTCCTGCCCTGGGCTCGAACTTGAAGTAAAACCGTGGATGTGTCTATTGAATTTTTACTCAACTGTTCCCTTTTTATTTTTGTTCTCGCGCCTTTCGTACCGCTTTCTTCAGGGGAACCGAAGGAAAAATTTGGCTGGATGATTTTTGAAAACAAAAATTCCCTGGGGGACCGGGGCGCGCCACTCGCAGTCTGCCAGAGTCCTTACTGACAGTAATCCTTGTTGAAACCACTTTTTTCCCCGGATTTTTGGGGTTGAGCCTGTAGCACCCAAAAAAAAAAATTGGTTGAGACGGCTCCACCCGAATTTAAAAAGAACAATTTGGGTTGAGCCGGCTCAACCAGATTCTTGCCACAAAAGAATTTGCGAAAGCTCAACACAATTTTGAACAAAATAATTTGGGTTGAGCCGGCTCACCCCGATTTTACAAAAGATGAAATTGAGTTGAGCCGGCTCAACCAGACTTTACCAAAATAATTGGAGTTGATCCAGCTCAACACACTTTTTGCAGGAAAAAATCAGGATGGGCCGGCTAAAGATCAGTCAACACCGTCGGGAGCTGCTTGATAGGAGAGGGGTCACGGTCACGGACTGCGTGGAGGTGAGGCGTGGCGCCGGAACGTGCAATGACCCGTGTATATTAGGAAGAGTTTTGGACAGCGCCTTTATGAAGGCTAGAGTAAGGCTGAGCTGCAGTAATAGTCTAATATACACGGGACATCACAAGTTCCGGCGCCATGCCTCATCTCCACGAGCAGCCGCGAGGCTGCCGACGGCGTTGACTGAACTTTCAAGTTAGTACGGTTTTGGGTTTTGGTTTGTTATGCCGCCACACAGGTAGCCCTCCAATTACAGCAGGAACGCATACAAGTGGTGCGCAGTAATAAGGTAGTCCGCAGAATCCCGACCGAATTGAACGGCACTCCTGCAATGGACCTTGGACAGTTTTGTTTTTGTTGGAATAAAACCCGACAAACTATACTCCACCTCCTGTGATTGGGAGGGAAGTAAAACCCCTGGGAGTGGTCACACACGGACAGAGGCACAAGCCACGTGCTTTCCAAAGACAGCGGCACATGTTTTCTTGTCCTCAGGTATTTTTTGTGTTTTTTTTGTAGGTAAGATTTTTTTCAAAATCATCCGGTCAATAGACTGATTTTGAAAGTCGGGTTGACTAATTCATAAGAGCGCACTTTGTACCAGGAGTGCGCTCTTACCTCAGTGAGGTCCCAATGACGTCCGAGTCCCAATTCCCACGAATGCTTACAGCGTCTCCACGAACTCACGATTAAGTACGAAAAGTCGGATCTCAAAATCAGTCCTTTTTCGCGCCGAACTGCAAGATACTTATCTAGACTTGCATACAGTTGAAGTTCGCCGGCCTGCTGGAGGCTTCTTGACATGGACGGAGCCGAGTCCTGGGCGATCTGATTCCTGTGCAATTCTGGACTACCTCCTTGGGGGCGGGTCATTGTGGAGACTCGAGCGGTTTTTGTGCCGCAGTGACCTGACTTATGGCTTCTCTTGCCCTCTTGCTGTCTCTGCTATGCAGCGCGTTGGGCGATGACGGCAGAGGAGTGGAGGTTGTGCATGTCGCACCTTCCCTGGTCGGTGCACGCATGCGGACGGAGATGTCTAGCTTGGCGCCGCTGAGACTGAAGCTCCGCGGCGGCCTCAGCGAGGACGATCTGGAGCATGTGGATATTGGGCACCTCGGCCTCGACGCGCTGGACGACGATGACGTGTTGCTGACCGGGAGAGAGACGGACCAGCCTGCAGGTTGTGGGCTGATCGATTTGTCCGGCGACGGCGGTCTCTCACCCTCGCCCCGCTCCTGCCTGCGCCTTTGCCTCATACCCTGGCATGCCCTTCATACATCTTTTGGTGGTGGCAACAACGATGTGTATGCAAACAACAACTGGCAAGCAGGGCCGGGCTCATATTGGGTTGGGCGTGATTGAGTTGGGCGTGAACAAGTGTGGCGCACAGATGCGAATTGGTTGCATAATCGTTGCTGCCAGCAGAATTCGCTTCTTTGTCTCACACGTGTGCCAGCGTGTAACAGGCATGTCGGTCCAATGTTTCAGATAATGCGGCGGGAACACATCGCCACCATGTGATTTGCGCCAACCCTGCTGGCAAAGGGAACGTATGCATAGAGGCGGTGTGTGTTGAAGTGCAGGTGACATGCAACGTTGCCTGATTGCGAGCCTCTTGTCCTCACTGTGCCGTGCTTGCACGCGTTGGCCTGCGCAGGTGTGAGGAAGGCAATGATGGCAAGCGGCTGGAAGAGTCCTTTGCTGAGTGTGGGCGATGAGATTTCAATTGCAGTGGTCTCACTTGTCCCCCCATCAACTCTCTTCTCCCCTGCTGGTGGAAGACGGGGCGCGCAGCGGCGTGCGCCCGGGATTGGGTGTTGCAGCACATGGGTTGGCTTGTGCGGCCTGGCTTGCCTTGTGCTTTGAGAGCATGTGGGTATGGAAATATGTGGAGATTGAAGCTTTTGCATCGTTTTGGCTTTGATACGTCACGATGTGGAGGGTTTTGTTGGGTTTGATACGTGACCGATAAGCCTACATGTTGTTGCCTTTGATACATGACCCAATCTCACGTGACCTTGTTGCCTTTGATACGTCACCGAATCTCAAAAATACCCCATCCCACAAATATATATGTAGGCGGGGTCCAGTTCAAAGTGAATCTCACAAACACACCAGATCTCCAAAGATGTCTAGGCATGTATATGGTAGATCACAATGTCACGAAAAGTGTCCTCAACACGGTCACTGTTCTGTGGTGTCGCGCAGGATTAGGTTTTGACCCTCGGAACAGTCAATTTTTCTCCCAGATTCTCGAAGACAGAAACAGACGGGTAGTAGTGTGCGTTGCGTGCCTTTGAGAGTCTGAGCCTGTTTTGGGCACGCGAGTACGCAAAATCATGCAGGGAAAACGCCCACCGAACGGAACGTATTTAGGGGGGGGAAAGGTTGAAAAAAAATTGTTCTGGAAAAATATTTTTTGGACTTTGTGAACTTGCAAGATTTGAATTGTTGAGATGGAGTCTTGACCCATATTAAGACATTGAAACGAATAATATAAATTGAGAGGAATGGGGTATTTTTTCAGATTCATCGAGCACGGGCATATTGCCGTTGATGCGTCTGTAATGCATAGACGCACGATGTGCAGCGTCTTGCCTTTGAAGTGTTTGTGTATTCTTGTGAATGGGGAGAAGTGTCTGCAAGGTAGCCCACCACGCAAGACCGCATCTGACATGAATATGTGTGTGGCAGATTGGGCGCGAGGCAAGACCCAATGGCATCGTCTTTCTCAACAGGTCCTTCAACCTATCCACCCAGCCTCAGACACTTGCACTCTGACGGGGCCCTGGTGGCGTGGAAAGCGGAGCGGGGATAGGCACATGTGAAAGCGGAGCGGGGATAGGCACATGTGAAAGCGGAGCGGGGATAGGCACATCTGCCTAACATCTGCCTAACATGTGTGCCAGATGTGCCAGCGGTGTGCCAGCGGTGTGCGCCAGATGTGGTAGCGCTCAATGCCATGACTACTATCTATGTCTGTCTTTATGGGTGTCCTGTGTGGGAGTGTATATGTGCGTATCATGTCTTGATATGTGTGTGTGTGTATGAGCGTATCATGTGCGGGTGGCAAGCAGGACTTCAGCAAGACCATTAGTCTTTCGATATGCCAAGAAAGAGGTGGTCGCAGGCCTCGAAATAGGCGTCGCCTCCATGAAACTGGTCTGATCCCTCCCCATCGCTGCATGTTGTCTTTCTGTATCTCGTCATGTTGTCTTTCTGTATCTCGTCCTCATGCCATGCAGCGACAGCCTCTGGTGCATCAGCCACAAATGACAAAGGCCAAAGGCCAAGACACCAAACTCAAGACAAGACCTCTGAAGAAGGAGCTGGATTGAGGCAGGAAACAAGGAGTTGGAGTGAGGCATGCGTGAGGCATGAGTGAGGCAGGAAACAAGGAGTTGGAGTGAGGCATGCGTGAGGCATGAGTGAGGCATGAGTGAGGCAGGAAACAAGGAGTTGGAGTGAGGCAGGAGTGAGGCATGCGTGAGGCATGAGTGAGGCAGGAAACAAGGAGCGGCAGAGGCACCAAACAAATCATTCCTGTGTATTGCAGCCTACATTGCGCCAGAGAAGAGGGGGGCAGGGCAAAGGGGTAGGTGCCACACGGCGGGGCAAAGGGGTAGGTGCCACACGGCGGGGCAAAGGGGTAGGTGCCACACTGTGCCGAGGCCGTCTGTAAAGGCAAGGTGAACCCGGGCCTGTTTCATAGAGGGCCAAGGCGCATGAAAAGACACACGCATCAACACACACAGGGCGAACGCGCCATCTTCATCGTGGAGCCAGAGTATGCGTACGGAGATCAAATTGTCTGGAAAGGTAGTTTGTGCCCCAAGCTGCGATGTGGCTCGCGTTTATTGCAGCTCGCGTTTGTTGCACCTTTGCTTGAGACTCGGTGTTGTTGCACCTTTGCTTGAGGTGCTGAAGCGGGGCGTTGGGGGCTGGGCTGTAGACGCCTCGCCTCGCCTCTAGAGGTCTCGGCGAGGGCTCTAGACGCCTCGCCGAGACCTTCTATACCCTGTCCCTACACCTGCGTGACGGCAAGGTGATGTGGGTGACGGCAAGGTGGTGATGCTAAACTCTACATGACTCTACATCAAACTCTACATGACGCCTTGCGAGTTGCATGCGCCAACAACTGCTTGCAAGTTTGATGTGTTGCACATGAGGGAGTTTGATATGCAAGTAACCACACCTGTCCGCCTTGTCTCAACACCTCAACACCTCAATTGCCTCAACACCTCAATTGTCTCAACACCCCCTTCCTCACGCACACACACGCAAATATATGGGGGAGGTGGGGGTGTGATGGCGGTGACACGGCAGGGCAGGGCGGGATGAGAGGGGGTGCTTGAGCCCCCGGTCACTGAGAGAGCCTGTTAAGCAGACCGTTGTTGAGAGAGGCGTGTTGATGCAATTGTTGACGTCGACGTATTGAGAGCTATTGTTGACGTGGACGTATTGAGAGAGGCTTCTTGCTTCTCTACACTCGTGTATAGAATCAAGTGTATAGAATCAAATGTATAGAATGAGAGAGGCTTGTTCATTCTATACACCTCTTGTTCAGGTTGCTGCCTGTCAACAAGGGGGTATGTGTCAGCAAGGGGGCACGCATGTCACGCATGTCACGCATGTCACCGAGTGTGCTTGTGCGAGAGAGGGTCACTGACTGGGGCTCGGGCTGGGTGGGGCCGTACCCCGCAGGAATCAAGGCCAACACCACAGTGGAATACCAGGTGGAGGTCTTGTGCTGGGGCAACAAGGACTTGTCCAACGGCGGTGGTGGTGTGCTCTACAAGGTGCTGGATGCAGGCTGCGGGTGGGACCAGCCCGCGCCGCAGGTTGCTTTCTTGCTGCGCACACATGGGCTGAGAGAGCCGTGTCTCATGTCTCGTGTCAGAGAGCCGTGTGGCATGTCTCGTGTGAGAGAGCCGTGTGGCATGTCTCGTCAGCACTTTGGCGTCTTTTGTATGTCTTGTTGAGGTGGGCGTTTGTCTGGTGGTCCTCAGTAGGCCAGCCCGTCCTTGTGTTTGTCTCGAGTATTGAGTAGGCCTTGTCTTTACAGCCTATGCACCTTGTCCACTCTATGCACCTTGTTATCTATTTGCCTTTTTTGCTTGGGGGGAGTGGCGGTTGGACTCAAGGAAGGCTGTTAGCGGTTGGGGAAAGGAAGCGCTTGTTGTTGCCGGTGTGTGCTGTGGTTTGGGCCTCCTTTCCGCTCCGCTCACACGTAGGCCCAGCTGTTGGTGCTGACACATAGGCCCGGTTGTTACCGAGCTTCTCGGGTCGTCTTTGCCTCTGTAGCCTCGGGTTGTCTTTGCCTCTGTAGCCTTGCCCTCCTCTTGATGCATAGCCTTGCTCTCCTCTTCATACATACCCAAGTCCTTATTTTTGTTTGTGTTACTCATGTCATTCATGAGTAACACAGTATCATCAAGTGTGTGTCATGGATGTATCATGAAGCGTGCGGCATGCATGTATCATCAAGTGTGTGCCATGGATGTATCATGACCGTCTGCCGTGTCATTCCTTTATCATCACCTTGTGACTGTGCACTGGTGGGGCCCTGGCACACACAGCGGTTGACGTGCATGAGAAGCTTCGTCTAACGGCGCATACCCTTGGTATCTTGCGGCAACATTGGTGCACTCGACGCAGAGTCTAATGCCGCATACCCCGCCTGTGTCCACCCACCCGTGTCTCTTGGTCTACATGCGTGGATGCGTCGTGTGTTTGTCTTGTGTGTGGTGGTGTGTTATGAGTTTGGTCTTGTGATTGCATGCGTGTGGTGGTATGTCTGTGGGTGTCGAGGTGCTATGTCTGTGGGTGTCGAGGTGCTATGTCTGTGGGTGTGGAGTGAGGTCGCGTGTCTTTGCATGTCGAGTGGTCATGTGGTCGCGTGTCTTTGTGTGTCGAGTGGTCGCGTGTCTTTGTGTGTCGAGTGGTCATGTGTCTTTGTGTGTCGAGTGGTCATGTGTCTTTGTGTGTCGAGTGGTCATGTGTCTTTGTGTGTCGAGTCAAGGGTGCCGAGTGGTGTGTCAGGTCATGATGCACTAATGCCATAGCCTCTTGTGA
>Ga0209491_10011290_pt1 | contig 10570 bp, 8 predicted proteins | sample BON02_FD_187213 | JGI IMG/M metagenome (GOLD analysis project Ga0209491, IMG submission 187213) | Freshwater microbial communities from Lake Bonney liftoff mats and glacier meltwater in Antarctica - BON-02 (SPAdes) (version 2) | ecosystem: Environmental > Aquatic > Freshwater > Ice > Glacier...
CTTTCTTTTTAGGATATTTATTGGGCATATTATTGAGGGCAACAATGAATTTAATGAAGCGCAACAATACCAGCTTATTTACAAACTTGCTCGAAGTTGATCGTTTTTTGAGCTAAGCAACAAAGCCCTGATGACTTGCTCTCGACATATTTCCTAGACTGGCCTCCTACCTCGGCTTGTTTCTGTATCGAAACTAACAACAAAAAGTTGCCGGTTTCTGATACCTTACGCTGTAATCACCCAATTTTCTAATGACTTTATTTTACAACTTATCATATTCTCAAATCCTAGAATAAATTTAATGAATTCGTCTTTTACCAAAACATTTTCCAACCCCCCTTCTTTGTACACGCGAAAAAACATACTTTTTGTCAACCACTTTTCAAATATTTTCACTAGGTCAGCTTTGCTTTCTGGAGTAAGTTCTGAAAGCAACTCGAAAACTCTTACACTTAAATACCTTTGATATTCAATTCTATTTATCTCTGATTTTTTTTCATTTACTTGTGTTTTCTTACCTAAAGGCTTAGTTACCGGTTGGTAATCCTCAACGAGCGCGCACAACAAATACTTTCCTAAATTTTTAATTTTTCCAGATTGATAGCTGGAGGATGATTCAATTATTCCAATTTTTTGTTTAATATAACTTTCTTCATAACGGCTAATCACTTCTGCAATCTGCACATGTGATAGTCCATATTCGGTTTTTAAAATTCCTGATAAAGATCCGGATTCAAGATTTAACTTAGAGAGGGAGGTGTTAATAATAGATCGTTGTTTTATAATAAACTGAATTGCAACTACTTGCCTGTTTTGCTTCTTTAATTTAGGTTCAACAAACAAGGATGAGTGCTTATTAAGCTCTTCTACTGACTTATCTATTACCCTAGTTTTAAAATCTCTGAATATTTTATATTTGCTATCTTCTACACCCATCAGTTTTCTAAATTTATCTATTTCGAACCACGGAGTTTGACCTATATCTTGGTATCTATTGCAGTTTTCATATAAGGCTAGTCCATAGCTGGATTGAAATTTTGCTTGAACTCGCATGTTCAATCGACCATACACACTTGGATGATGTAATAATTTTCGCATTTTGCCTGAATATGAGTAAGTACAGGTGGAGCCGTTTATTGAAGCATCAGCAATAATAGAACTGGCGTTCCAAACATTTTCTTTATCTAGTTTATCTCCATCAACAATATTCCATTCAACCACTGTTGCCAGTAAATCCATTAAACCTTGCTTTATTTTCTTATGATCGTGACTATCATAATTTATCAATTTGGTTAGTGTAGAAATCTGAATTTCATGCTCATCCCGAGTTAGCAGGTTCTCATAGGCATGAAATAGGAGGGCATTTGAAATTTTACGCTGTAGCAATGTAATTTTGCTATGAGAGTGAATTACAGCAACATGCTTTTTAAGCTCTTGGTTTGTGTCAGCTTTTATTTCCTCCATCATTGCCTTTAGATCCTTTAGTAATTATAGTTTAATTAATTAGATTAAAATCAAGGGGTTACGTCAAAGTTCAGTGACTGAATTTTTTCGAGAAAAATAAATTTCATTCATCCTGCAAACGTCACATTTCAATTTAATCATTTTGTGTAAAACAAGTAACTATTATAAAATAAATAATATTGGCTTTATTTTCAGTAAGTTATATAAAAGTTCTGTCACTGAACTTTTATCGTAACAATCTCTGAACTATGGCTGTTCTTAATATTTTACTTTGCACACCTTCGATTGAAGGATAACAACGTCGAATTTCGACGATGGCATTATCCAACTTCATCTTTAAATCTTGATCAACAGATACCGAGTCAAATTTTTGAAAACCAGACATTTGATCATTAAGATTAACCAACTCGCAAAAATTAGAGCTTGCAAACAAATCAATAACAGCCTCTGAAATCCACTTGCTCTTTCCTTTAAGATCATATCCTTGTGCCACCATACGCTCTCGTATATCACTTAATACAGCATATGGAAGGGCATAACTAAGTCTAATTTTTTTGTTAGTTTTAATAATACTACTCATGCAATAGCTCCAGTTTACGTATAATAGCTTTAAATGCATTAGATAAAGTTAGGGGATTTTCAAAGTCAAGATCGTCAAATGATAAACCTAGATTAGAAAAGTGGGGGTTTGAAATGAATGATTGAATAATGATATTAGCAACTTTTATATTTGGGGTAACTCCAAAATTCACAGTACGATAAGGCCTTCCAGCCTTTCGAACAGCTCCTATTTCCATTTTCTTTGGCTTAACCTTATCCTCCTCTAAAAGCCCTTTGAGACGCTTGAGCGTGGCACCTTTTAAGCATTCGTTCAACGCTGCTTGCTTTATATCCTTGGATTGGATATTACAAATGACTGCTGCTTTTTCTAAGCTTCGAATTTGCTTTTGCATAATCAACTCTTTAATTTCAATATCGGCTTCCAAAACCGTTTTTAGATTCATAGCATGTGATTTAACACATCCAACGAGGTGACTAATATTTGTAATGGTTACATCGCGTGTTGAAATATTATTTTTTTTTGCAAAAGCAGAAATTATTTTTTCTAAATTATCTAATTTTTCGGCCAACGATAAATCTGCTCTCTCTATGTTTTCTAACCATTGCAATACCCTGATTTTTACTTCATCAGGTTTTCCATCTAAAATTTTTGCTTGAATATCTAGCTTTTTCGCTATTCCTGAAGCCAAAGTTCTTCTTTCGCCAGCAATCAATCGATATTTGCCATTATGTTCATAAACAATAACGGGATTAATGATCCCTTGTTCATTAATGGAGTAAGCTAAACTTTGTAAAGACTCCATCTCAACAGATTTCCGATCAAAATCAGCATCATCTTCTGCAATTCCATTGATAGCGTCTAACAAAGTTAGCGAAAATAAGCGTGAATTCTCTGGATCAGTCTCAATTTTAGTTAATGGAACTACATCTATTCTTAAGTCACTCGAATAATTATGAGCAGCAGCGATAGTGTGTTCTAAACCATCGGATAAAGAACTTCCTATTGAAAACACCTTTTTTTTAGCCATGTTTGAATACCTTTTCAGTTATATATCTGCATGCATTTTCATATTCGGATCGTTCTATATGTTTTTCAGGCAGGTCAAAAATACTTTTTGGTGTTGCATTATCGGCTAATATTTCCGTATAAATCGCGCGTTTTTTTATCTCATGAGGGATTACATATTTTGATGTAAATTCCTTATTTCTTAGATCATTCAGGAAACTTTTGTGAATATTAATATTTCTTAATTGATTAGGCAGAATTCCTATTAATTCAATGGGGTTATCTTTATTTCTGGAGTAAGTTTCCTGCTTCCAAAGTTGTAACATTCCATAAATACCTTCAATCGAGAATTGTTCCATTTGTGCTGGGATAACTAAATGTGTTGCTGCTTTAATAGCAGATATCGTTAAAGGCCCTTTTGATGGTGGCGTATCAATAATAATTACATCATAGCTTGCTTGAACTTCGGGCTGGTCAATAAATCTTTTCAATTGCAAATGAACCTTTTCCTTTACTTCACTTTTAGTAACCGCTTCGGCCTCTTGTAATTTAATTGAATGTGCGGGGGCAATTTCAAGGTTTGCTATAGATGTTGGATATGGAATCACTTCTTCGCCATAAAATATATTAGCGATTCCGCTACGACCATCCCAATCAAGATCGACTTCAGGCTCAAAGTCAGGATGAAGAGGGGGTATTTTACCTCCGTCATAGGTGGGATCATAATTCATTTGTAGATATCGTCCTGAGAAATTAGCTTGTGGATCTAAGTCTATTGATAAAACTCGTTTATTAGCAATTAATGCTAAGTATTCAGCTAATACAATAGAGTTTGTAGTTTTACCTTCCCCACCTTTATGCGTAGCATTAACTATTACTTTTATCATGGTTTATGTAATCGCATTGGTTATGTTATCGCATAATATATGTTATTGCGCATCTTATGCAATATAAATAAAAAGACAACAACTGAACAGTTTGTTTTATTGTTTAATAAGGTTTATAAGATGTTTAGAGTTTCTAACTGAATGATTATTATATGAAAATCAGTTGTTAATGTGGCGTTTACAGGAGGTGGTGTGACTTCTGCGGGATTGATTGTGACGTTTGCAGGAGTTTTAAGTGACGTCTGCGGGACGTTTATGTGACTTCTACAGGACGGATGTGTCGTCTACGGGATGGTGGGTTTTTAAATTATGTGGTTAGGAGTTCTTGTCATATATGATTTGGATATTTTCTCTGGGTAGAAATAAATCAGCTCAGCTTTTCATAGATGAGCAAAAGAGTTATGGCAGGATAAAGTTCCATCTTATAATATTGAGTAGTAAAAGTACTTGGCATGCTTAATTAGCCCAAAAATTACCTGGTTAAATGGTCAATATAAAAACATCTTTGAAGATTTTGAACTATAATGATATTATTTTAGGCTTTGTTGCTTAACCCCATGAACTGGATTGTTTACTAAAATTTAGGCAGATCTATAGCTTGCTGGCATTCCTAACGAAGTCATTTTATTGATGACCCCACAGCCAAGCATTACTTCCTGCTCTTGGCGTTGCATTTCTCTGGCATGAAGGGAGCTTCCCAAAATGCACTGATAGCGATAGAAAGCCAGTTCACCATAATTACGTCGCCCATATTCCCTATCTTTTTGCCATTTCATTCGCCCACTCTCTTCAATTTCACGAATAGTACGGTTACGCAAAGCCGCGGCTTGGTCATTTACAACAGCGTTAGCTCTGGGCGGTATCACTACATCAGCCTTAGGGGAGTGCGCAAGAACCGCGTCGTACACAGGTGTTTCATCATAAGCGCCATCGCCAGTGAACTGGTCAATTGGTTCATTAATTTGTTCCAGCAATGGCTTAACCTGACTGTCATCATGACAAAAACGGTCAGTCACTGTGCAGGCTTCAAAATAATGACTTTGATTGACTGCGGCATGAAATTTCCGCCAGCTGGCTTTGCTCGATAATTCATATTTTTCATTGTGCCATTCACCACGACCAAATCGTTTTAAGCCCGTAGAATCAATAGCAATAGCATGCACTCCATCCTCCGGTTTATCGGTTGTTCTATAACGAGGTACTTTGATGTTGAGTCCCCTCAGACGCTTACTGAGAACCGTATAGTCAGGGCATGCAAGGGGAACATTCAGTAGTTTAAACAGAGAGTTAATAAACCCTTGGCTCTGCCGTAGCGGTAAGTGATAAACCTGGCGAATTTCATGGCACGTGATAATCGCAAAATCGGTATACAATATCGGCGTGCCCGTGCCATCATAAACACGCTCTGTCGCATACCACTGGGCTATTGCAGCCTCAGATAGCCATACTGTGATGTCACCTCGGCTACGCAACGCTGCATTATAATCTGACCAATTGCTTAATTTATACTTTTGCTTGGGTACATGCCAGCCTTTCTTTTTAGGATATTTATTGGGCATATTATTGAGGGCAACAATGAATTTAATGAAGCGCAACAATACCAGCTTATTTACAAACTTGCTCGAAGTTGATCGTTTTTTGAGCTAAGCAACAAAGCCGGTCTTCGATATAAGTAACTGCAGGGCTAATATTTACTTGATGATTACTCTATAAAATTAGTGTTAGACATTTACAAGCACCACCTGATTTAATGTATTCGCTCATTTCGCATTCATGTATATGAAAGCCATATTCTGCTAATAGCTTACATGTTTCTGGACAACCAGTAGGTACAATAACATCGCGACCAATTACTACTGCATTACAGGCAAAATGTTTTGCTTCGTTTGCCGAAACCGGAATAAGTTCACCCATTTTTTGCATAATTTTTTGAGACTTCTGACTAAAGGCCTGAGGGTACCAAAGTGCCAACGAAGAATTTAATGGGCAAAAACAAGTATCTAAATGATAGAAATAAGGATCAATAAGTTCGCAAAAAATGAGATTAAATTGCTTGAAAAATCGATGGTTATAGGTAGATAAGTCACTTCGAAAACCATAGCCTACTGCTAAATGCTCATTAAAAAATAAAGCATCACCTGCTCCCTCAAAGGTAGGAGATTGTGTGAAATTATTTTCCGCATTAACGACCTCAAAGCCTTCTTTTTCAAACCAAGTTTTAAAATAATTACTTTCTGGTTGGCGTTCTATATTTTTAAAGGAGCTAATCAAAACTTGATTTTGATAAATCAGCCCAGCGTTTGCCGTAAACACCATATCAGGAAGACCAAGAATAGGGTTAATTAATTTAACCGGTACCTTTAAATTCAATAGAGTTTCATATAAATTTCGCCATTGTTTTTGAGAACTTGTTTGATTAACAGATTTATTAATATGCATCCAAGGATTGATCTCGTAAAAAATACCATAATGTTGTGGCTTGCACATAAATATATTCATATATTTATTCCTTGGAAACAATTAGTTAAGATTGGACTGTGTAAGGTCAGCCAATTTCAAGAGAAGTGAGTCCAAACCATTTTTCATCCTCTATAGGAATGACTTGCCCTTTGTACATACGGAACGTTTCAAATGTTTTTTCTAAACCAAATTGCTCCATTAGATGGATTGCCTCAGGATTATTGGCTGGTGTATCGATCTGAATCCGATCTTGTTTCCCAATACAGCGGCATAAAGCAGTATATATTTCTTTAGCAATCATTTGGTTATTGGCAACCAAAGGGGCTATTTTATAACCATCGGTTGTTTTGCTAATCACTCCATAACCGGAAAGTTCACCATTTTCAGTGGCAGCTAGTACATGGGATTGGGGCATAACTAACCACTTCGAGAGAAATTTTGACCGAGGAGCCTGAAATAAACGCGCATCATAATCGATAAGAGGAGTTAATGAGGTTGGTTTATGTAAAGCAATACCTTTTTTTAAATCGGTAATAAAAGGCTTCTGTGAGTTTAAAAGATTACCACGCCAGCGGACATTGGTATGTGCTAACTTAAACCCTTCTTTTTCATATCCACCTATTTGCTCGCTTACACCGTTAAGGCCAACTGTAGGGCAGTCTTTGATGTTTCCCATCACTACATCCCAGAGCAACTTACCATAACCTTGCTTTCTATAAGGAGGTGCTACAATGTAAAGTCCTAAAAAAGCAAAGTTCGGAGCATAACGAACAGAAGCTAATGATGCTACTGGTTTGTTATCAATTTCGAGCAAATGATAGCCCGTTGGGTCTGCTTCGTATAAGGCATCAATTTCATAAAGACCAGGGTTCCATTCCTCTTCTATTGCCCAATTAATGACTAATTTTAAGTCTTTTTTGGTCATTTCTCGAACATTTATCTTTTTTTGGCATATAACTTCTTGAAAATTTGAGCTAGAATTATCGCTAAAATAGCGTAAAGAAGGTCTAAACAATTGTTTGTGTTCCACAATAGATAGAGATCTATTGACAAGCAAACGTTGAAAACGTTGAAGAGTAAACATAAGGGATTGCTCCAAATTAGATTAATAGTAATTTATGGGGATAATTTAAGAGGTTTAGAGCGCTTATTGGTAAGATACTTTTTAAGGATTTATAGCGTGGAATTTCCATTATTATCTCCAACAACGATACGAACCATTCATCAATTGGTGGAATATCAAGCAAATTATCACCCAAATCGACCAGCCCTAGAGTTTGATGATGAGATATTAACATACGAAGTACTTAATGCAAAAGCCAATAAATTAGCTCATTTCCTAATAAATAGGGGGATTAAAGCTGAAAAAATTGTTGCTATTTCTGTTAAACGTTCCTTCAATATGATGATTGGAATTCTTGCTATTTGGAAAGCTGGGGGCGCTTATCTTCCAATTGACCCAGAGTACCCTACACATCGAATTGAATATATCTTTGAAGACTCTTCCGTGCAGTTACTATTGACAGAACAATTGCTTTTAGAAAATTTACCTCTAGGTGCTATTAAAACAATATGCTTAGATTCAGACGAATCGTGTTTCAAATTATTCCCTCAAGAAAATCCATCTTGTTTTTTGACAACAGATAATTTAGCTTACCTTTTGTATACGTCAGGCTCTACAGGAAATCCCAAAGGGGTTATGGTTAGTCATGCTAATTTAATTGCTACTTATTTAAGTTGGCATGAAATTTACAATTTGACTTCAAAAGACAGTCACCTACAAATGGCAAGTTTCTCGTTTGATGTTTTTGCAGGTGATCTACTAAGGGCTTTGTGCTCGGGTGCTAAGCTGGTTCTGTGCCCTAAAATTAACTTATTAAGACCAGAGAAGCTTTATAATTTTATGGTCGCCAAAGATATTAATTGTGCTGAATTTGTCCCCACTATTTTACGGCGGTTAGCCAGCTATGTAAAAGAAAAAAACAAAGAGTTTGGTTTTATGCGCCTTCTACTTTGTGGATCAGACAGTTGGACTTTAGATGAATACCGTAAGCTTAAACAATTTTGTGGCCATGAAACTCGAGTGATTAACTCTTATGGGCTTACTGAAGCTACTATCGATAGTACTTGGTTCGAAGAGGATGAATCTTCGTTGACTCTATCGCCACAGCAATACGTTCCTATTGGAAAGCCATTCCCGCATGCTCAGGTTTTCTTGCTCGATGAGGACTTCCATGAAGTAGCCAAAGAAGAGATTGGAGAAATATATATTGGTGGATTAGGAATTGCAAGGGGCTATTACAATAAACCTGAATTAAATCAAGAGCGTTTCATTACGCATAGTTTGAACGGTAGTCGACCTGTTAAACTATATAAAACAGGAGATCAAGGGCAGTTTTTAGCAGACGGAAGTATGAGATTTTTAGGAAGGAAAGATAATCAAATTAAGTTGCGTGGTATCCGTATTGAGCTTAGCGAAATAGAGTGTGCTATTAATGCTTTTCCTTCTGTTAAAGAAAATATTGTTGTCCTTAATGAACAAGAATCAAGCCACCCTCGTTTAGTCGCTTATATAATTGCTGAACAGGGGGCTACAGAACTCTTAACAGAATTACGTCACTTTTTAATAGAAAATTTACCTGGTTATTTGATTCCTGCCGCCTTTTTCATTTTGGATATACTTCCTTTAACTCCTAATGGTAAAATTGATCGAGAAAACCTTAAAAATAGACATGTAATACTTCATTAAAATTAAATCAATCTGTGGCCTATAAGGATATTTACAATATGTCTGATTACTTTTATAAAAGAAAAAATAAAAAAGTCAAATCTTATTCTAAGATCCAAAATTTGGTCGACTTAAACCCGTTTGTCACGGGTCAAGCCCCAAGTAGCTCGTTAAGTTTAGAAGAATACGCACAAGAAATATGTACATTTTATCAGTCTATTCTCGCAAGTATGCCTAATCATGTTTACTGGCTAGATAGAAATTGTGTTTTACGAGGTGGCAATGACAAATTAGCTCATTTTTTTGGTTTAAAATCTGCTTCTGAATTAGCTGGCTTACCTTATGAAGAAATGAGTAAGCTAGCCAATTGGACAGAAGGGCAAGGAGAATCTTTCAAGAAAGCTGAATTAGAAGTTATGTCTACGGGTTCGCCTCGACTGAATGTGGAAGAACCTGCTGTATTTGTTAATAATCTGCCAAGATACTATATATCCAATAAAGTTCCTCTTTATAATAAAAAAGGGGAGGTTATTGGTATATTAGGTATTACAACTGATATTACTGACTTAAAAGAAGCCAAAGAAAAAGCCGAATCTGCTAACCAAGCCAAAACCGAATTTATTGCTAACATGCGTCATGATATCCGCACATCGCTTTCTGGCATTGTAGGCTTTAGCGAAATTTTAAGAGAGCAACTGATTGAGCCTAGATTCAAAGAATACGCTGATAACTTAGTTGCTTCAGGTCATGCATTGCATGAATTAATGGATGAAATTTTGGAATCGATTATAGTAAGCACAGGCAATATCCCTTTACTTAAGAAGAAATTTAGCTTGGCGGATACCTTAACTAGTATTACCGAGTTATATGCGTCCAAAGCGGCTGAAAAGCAACTGGATTTAACCTTATCTATAGATGAAGCACTGCCTAAGTATATTATTGGCGACAAAATTCGCTTTCACCGCATTGTTTTAGAGTTGGTGGGGAATGCGCTTAATTTTACGGCGACAGGTCATGTCGCCGTACGGGTTGAATTAGCGAAACAAGAACAGCAGTCTTTAGTGCTTCGTTTGACCGTCAGTGATACGGGCATGGGTATCGCTAAAGATAAGCAGCAAGATATTTATGTGCAGTTTAAACGACTGACGCCTTCCTACCAAGGAATTTACAAAGGGGCGGGACTTGGTCTTTCCATCGTCAAACAATTTATTGATGAACTAGGTGGGGAAATTTATGTGGAGAGTGAAACAGGTAAAGGAGCGGTATTTACCTGCGTTATCCATATGCATCTACCTTTGCTCGATGATGCAACAGGCGTAGAGCCTATAGGTGAGTTGGCTACCATAATACCCTACCTTGCTCCTGTAAAAAACCAAGTATTACCAATAGAACTTGCATCTGCCAGTAAAGCAACCAGTCGAGTCTTAGTCGTAGAAGATAATTTCCTTGCTCAAACAGTGGTCA
>Ga0209491_10011292_pt1 | contig 10568 bp, 9 predicted proteins | sample BON02_FD_187213 | JGI IMG/M metagenome (GOLD analysis project Ga0209491, IMG submission 187213) | Freshwater microbial communities from Lake Bonney liftoff mats and glacier meltwater in Antarctica - BON-02 (SPAdes) (version 2) | ecosystem: Environmental > Aquatic > Freshwater > Ice > Glacier...
CATTTTCAACGGATGGCTTTTTGATCGGGTCAATACTTGAGGAATTCAAAACCAATCGTAAAGAGCTTTATAAGACAATTTTCAACACTTGTCAGCAGACCCTAGCCGAACATCTCAAAAAGCCACTTTGTACCTCACAGAAAATGAAGATCACCTATCAAGGAGGAATTGGAACGCATGCAGAGGATTCTTTTTTGAAGGAATACTACCAACTTGACGGCACAGGCTGGGGAAGTCCTTTCCTGCTAGTTCCAGAAGCTACTGCTGTGGATTCAGATACATTGGATCGGATCATGAAATCTAAAAAATCAGATTATTTTCTCAGCTATGCATCACCCCTAGGCATACCATTTCACAATCTGAGAAATTCAAGCGGTGAGGAACAACGCAAAGCTCGGATCGAAAAAAATCGGCCAGGATCACCCTGCTACAAGAAATTCCTAGCTTCCAACAAAGAATTTACTGAAAAACCGATCTGTACAGCTTCAAGACACTATCAAGATTTGAAGATAAAGCAGCTGGCCAATCAGAATATCGAGAAAGCAGGACTTGATACAATCCTGGCGAAAGACTGTCTCTGCGAAGGACTAAGTGCTCCGGGAATCCTATCGGTCGGAGGCACGCCCAGAAGAAATCTTTTCGCTGTGACAATCTGCCCGGGACCAAATCTGGCCTACTTCAAAAATACGTATTCACTAAAGCAGATGGTGGATCATATTTATGGCAAAATCAGTCTGAAGCTTGACTCCGAACGACCACATGTCTTTGTGAAGGAACTTCAACTCTATGTAAGCTATTTCAAAAATGAAATCGAACAGTCCATCAAGAGTGGAAGCGTCAAAAATCAAAAAAAATTGGATAAGTTTCGGGAGAAACTGATGGAAGGAATAGCTTACTATCAGGATCTGACAAACCATGTCAGCTTAGATTCAATAGACTTAATTCAGAAAATGAAATGTCAATTTTCACAACTTAAATCAGAAATCGAATCCTTTCCGAAGGAGTTATCATTCAAAGCCTAATATGGAAACTAAGAATAACCTATTAAAAATTTATGTATGTATGCAATTGCACCGGTAACAGTCAAAAAGCAGCGTAAAATGTGGTAAATACTAGCATTACTGGTACTTGTTCAGATGGCTATCGAAACGTCATCGGCTTGCCTCGACGTGGCGGGCCTGCCTCGCCGTGGTGGGCCTGCCTGCCAGTTGAGCAACGAAAATTAGGTTACTGGCATAATTGCGGATAATCACATCTCCTTTGATGAAAGGAATGCTATTCCAACTCATACCAGTCTGTAACTTCTAGGTTGGATCTTCGACCCACTTTTTTTGGTGGATAATTGGCTACTAAATAGGCTACGATAATCTTTTCATTTTCTCCTAGATCCCAGAGATTTTGAGTTTCCTGCATCCATCTGATGGTTTTTACCCATCGTTCTGCATTCATTCTGTTTTGGATCACCAATTTTGAAGAATGACAACTTGTGCAATTCTGTATGGTGATCATCATCCCAGGTGCATCGATAAATCCGGTAGCTACATGAATTCCATTTTCGACCCCTTCTGATTGATCTGCTACTGCTATTGCCACAGCGCCACTTTCTTCAGTATCTGGACCCATAAATAGGAGGAGACTTGGATTCATCAATGCAATAATGGACACGATCAACCCCACTCCTACTAATCCGCTCAAGGTAATGATTAGCTTATTAAGCTGACCAAAGCTTTTCTTGAAATTCCCAAATTTTTGTTTGCTTTTTTTCATTTAGCTGACTTTTATAGCAATTCGATGACATGCATTATTTAAATAACCCTTGGGATTCCAGCCAGGCACAATCATTGGCTGAGATTTACCTTGGGAGTCTGTCGCTTTGGCCCAAACTTCATAATAACCGATTTTCGGGAAGTCAATAATAGCAGAGAAATGTTGCCAGGCTAGCCTATTTGAAGGTTTTCTCAGAACACCTGACTTCCAAGTCATCCCAAAATCTATGGAATACTCCATTTTTGAGACTTCTAACTCCCCGGCCCAGGCGTGACCTCTAATAGTTAGTTTTTTTCCTTTTGAAATAATCCCTCCTGATTTTGGATAGGTGATCAAGGATTTTACGGGCATAGATTCAATGATACACATATCAGCATCTTTTACTTCCTCGCCCGGACTCACAGGTGTGCATGGTATTCTATAAGAATCTCCACCCATCTTTTCTCCATCATGAATCTTATCCCTAACACTGATTTTTTGAAGCCACTTGCCAGATACGGAAGCTGGATAACCACCAGCCACAAGTCGCAAAGGATGACCGTGTACGAATGGTATGTCCTGATCATTCATCTGAAATGCTAAAAGTGTCTCCTCCTGCATGGCTTTTGCAATCGGAATACCGCGAGAAATAGGCTCTTTTTTCAGATCACCACTGAGGTGTACATCGGCGGCATGATAGCCTATGTATACCGCATTGGGTTTCACACCGACATCATTCAGCACATCCTTAAGTCTGACTCCAGTCCATTTGGCACAATAAACTGCGCCAATATCCCATTGGTTACCTTTAGTAGGAGGATCAAATTCTGCACGACCGTTGCCACCACATTCAATCACCAACTGGTAGGAATAATGCTTAAACTTTGATTTTAACTCGGCAAGTGAATAGGTTTTGATTTGTTTAACTGACTCACCATCAATTGTCAATGTCCATGTAGTTGGATCTATTTTCGTAGGTACGAGGCCATTATTCCGCACAAAAATGAATTGATTAGAGGTAACTTCTTCATCCAAATGATGCGCAAGCGGCTCCATATTCCAGGGTTTATCACTCAAAACACGCAGTCCTTTGTTCTTTTTAAATAGTGCATAAGGATCTGGATCTTGCAATCCTAGCAATTTAAGCTCTTCCGGAAGGTTAGCTCCAAAAACGATTTCACTCCCTAAGCTTGTGGCAAGAATGGCTAAGGTTGATTTACTGATAAATTTTCTTCGTTCCATATTGAAAACAACTACTTCTTAATCTACTGAATTTTATTTACCCAACTTAAAAATTTACATGAGCTAGTTGAATCAACACTTGATCAAATTACAAATGACTAATCTAGAAATCGGTATTTTGACGCAGATTGTTTCTAACCATTATCGAAAAGTAAGACATCAAATTTGAATTTATGGAACTCTGACCTATTCTTCCAGAATTAGTAGTGTACAAGAGCAAAGGAAATATCTTACAGTTTATATGAAAAGGAATCCCACAGCGGCATGGCTTCGCAGCGAGAAACAAAGGCTGATAGAAAAAGATAAATCCCGCTTTTTCTTTGTGCGATTCGTGAAACTTCAGCAGCCTTTGGAGTTAAAAAGCCTCCAGATATAAACCGAGCTTATCAATCGCTTTGTACCCTTTGCGAAACATTTGTACCCTTAAAATTTGACTAAATTTTGGAACAAACAACTCTTTTCCCTTTCTGCAATTCCCTTGCACTGTCATTTTTATAATTTTGAAAAACACTTTCATTATGGCTCACTCACATTCAAATCACGGGCACTTAAATAGTTCTGGAAGCAACCTGAAATTGGCTTTTTTCCTCAATTTAGGATTTACCATTTTAGAGATTTTCGGGGGACTGTATACGAATTCGGTTGCAATCCTCTCGGACGCAGTACATGATTTGGGTGATAGCTTTTCGCTGGGCTTGGCTTGGTACTTGGATAAGAAATCTAAACAGGCAGCTACCAATCAATTTTCTTTTGGCTATCAGAGATTCTCATTAGCCGGGGCTTTTATCAATGCCTTGATATTATTAGTCGGCTCCATCTATATTATCACCGAAGCGATACAGCGATTCCGAAATCCCGAAGTCTCTGATGCTCAGGGTATGATCCTTTTTGCATTGGTGGGTGTCTCAGTAAATGGATATGCAGCATATCGAGTGTCAAAAGGCGCAAATCAAAATGAAAAAATAATCAGTTGGCACTTGGTTGAGGATGTTTTGGGATGGGTGGCAGTTTTGATTGCTGGGATAGTGTTGTATTTCAAAGATATTCCGTGGCTGGATCCTGCGCTGTCATTGGGTATTGCTCTTTTTATTCTTTGGAATGTTTTCAAAAATTTAAAGGGAACCATTTATATTTTCCTTCAGGCTGTTCCTGAGAATATATCATTGAATGAAATCAAGGTTAAAATCTGTCAGTTGGAAAAAGTGGATTCAGTCCATCATATGCATGTATGGTCACTGGAAGGCGAGAATCATGTATTCTCAGTTCATGCAAAATTGGTTCAGGCAGTTTCCATTTATGAGTTGGTCGATATCAAAACCCAGATCAAAACTATTCTTAAAAGTTACCCTTTCTCCCATTACACAGTCGAGATCGAACTTGACGGAGAAGAATGCCTTATGGGAAATAGCGACCATGATCACTGAGCGATGATCTGATGAACTTGCGCTTTCTGCTCTGGCACCACCAACTTCTCAAACCAAGGATTTTTTGATTGCCAAATTCTATTTCTGGGTGAAGGATGAACTAAAGGAAAAAACTGGGGTAAGAAATCTTCGAAGATTTTACAGTCTCCGTAAGATTGGATTTTTTTGCTTTTCCCAAATAGTACTTTTGTGAATATTGACCTATCAGAATGGTAAGTTGTACCTGCTTCAAATGACTGATAATTCGCTCATGCAAAATAAAAACACATTCTGGTCTGGGTGGCAAGTCTCCTCCAGCTCCCCTGCCGGGATAGCAAAATCCCATTGGCATTATTCCAAATAGCGATTTATCAAAAAATGTATCGGCGTCCACGTCTAACCACTGACGGAGCGACTCACCACTGGGATCGTTCCAGGGAAAGCCTGCATGATACACTTTGGTGCCAGGAGCCTGACTGAAAATCAGTATTTTGAAGGAGGCAGAGAGATGCACTATCGGGTTTGCTCCCAAAGGCAGAGCCGCCTCGCATAGTGTACAAGATCGAACTTCGCTGAGCAATCGATCAAAAGAATTTTACTGTTTCAATTTTTACAAAAATTTTTTCTATAACTGATTTCAAATTTGTCTCGACTCAATTTCGAATACAAAATCGAACATTTGCTATTTTCAAACTGCAATATTTTAATGGAAATAAATCATTTAAAACCACAAAGACCAATCTATAAGTCTAATTCACATCCCTACAGAAAAACCACTTTGGGTTGAAAAATAGATCGATTTGAAGAGTTTTTAAAGCCCTGAATCAATCAATTGAGCATTATATTGATTTGTCTAATTTATATAATCAAGCTTGAACTTCTGAAAAAGTACAGGATGGATTAGCATGAGGTCAAACTCCTTCTCCGCTAGACTATTTTGAAACTTTGGTAGCACTACAAATAATTAATTATGAATTTATGGCTCATTATATCTAAATTATAAAGAGCTCATTGTACTGAAAAACAAATCATTGGCAAACAACTCTCGATTAAAAAAGTTGAATCTACATTACATACGTGAACAAAAAACTAATTCAACCAATATTGCCATGAAAAAATCTTATTTCCTTCTTTCCCTGCTCGCTTTGGTTACTTGTGGATGTTTTTCCCAAAAGGATTACGTCACCGAATACGATTACAATTATCAAGGCTCATTCAAAAAGTATAAAACTTTTGCATTTGTACAGACTTCGGAAGGAGATTCTACCATGGCATCTCCAGTTCTAAATGCAACTATCAGTGCAAGACTTGGATCTCAAGGTTTCCAAGAAAAACTTGTTCAGCCGGACATGCTTGTGAGCTATAAAATTTTTACAGATTCAATTAAATATAGAGGCTATGTCCAACCTGAATTTGATTATTGGTTGAAGCGTGCTGGCACCACATTTAGAAACGATCAAGGAGAATTGGATAGAGAGCAGGAGAAAGACGAAACTTACAATCAGGTGAAATACAGTAAAAACGAAGGAATGCTTGTTATCTATGTGATTGATAGCAAGGCTGGAAATACAATTTGGCAAGGCTATACTCCAACACGATTTGATTTCAACTCACCGGATTTTCAAGCGGATATCACAAGAGCAGCTTATCGAGTCATGAATGAATTCAAAATTGTAAATCGATTGGCAGAATCATCCAGGTAATTGGGCAATTTAAAGGTCAATCTGTTGCAATAGTCCTCAATTCTTTAAGAAGTTAAGCACATATTTTCAAACCTATTATTTCTCTATTTGCGTAAAAAAAGCCTTTTACAGTACGTAAGAAGGCTTTTTTGTATTTATGCCTTACCATATTTTTTCTGGCAATTGATTTGAAACTGGTGATACCAAATAACATCTATCACTAATGAAAAATACACTCATTTTAACAGGAATTCTTAGTGCCACCTTGATGGTATCCTGTGTTTCTAAAAAGAAGTACACCACTCTCGAAAGCAATCTCTTCCAAACCCAATCCCAATTGGCTTTTACCAATCAGGAAAAAGCAAAACTTGAGGAGAAAATGTCTATAATCGAGGCTAGAGTAGCTGATTATAACGCACGTATAAATTCACTTAAAGACACCAATGATCAACTGGCCCTTCAAAATGATGGGATGCTTACCCTCGAAGGTATCACTTTGATGTCCAAGAATAGTAAAGAAAAACTGAAAGCCACGTTGGTAAAAGTAGATCCTTCCAAACTTGCTAATGCAAAAACGATGAAAGATTCGGTGAATTTGGCTGTTGAGTACAACCTTACTCAAAACATCACGGATTCTACTATGGAGAATAGTGATGACATTAAGATCACTATTGAAAACACAGTGGTGATGATTTCGGTCTCTGACAAATTGCTTTTCAATACCGGAAGCTATAAAATCAATTCCAAAGCTAATCCGCTATTGGCCAAACTTGCCGAAGTGATCAACTCAGAACCGAGTCTGGAAGTAATGATCGAGGGACATACTGATCCAAGAACAATCTCCACAGGTGTAGTTCAAGACAATTGGGATCTATCTGTAAAGCGGGCAACAAGTATTATCAGAAAGCTGCAGAATGACTATAATGTAGCACCTGAAAAAATGATTGCAGCGGGCAGAGCGAGCTACATGCCACTTGTTGAGAATGACTCGCCTGAGAATATGGCAATCAACAGAAGAACTCGAATCGTATTGATCCCAGACTTGGATATGTTCTTTGCAATGCTTTAATAAAAAAAACAAACCAACTAGTACCACAAAAGCAAGTCTAATTAGGCTTGTTTTTTTGTTTTCTTACCACTAGGAACACAAAGTTTTCCCTTCTTTTTCCTTCGTGCCCTTCGTGTTCTTAGTGGTTTAACCCTTTTTTTTTAAAACCACAAAGACCACTAAGAGCACAAAGTTTTTCCTTCTTTTTTTCCTCCGTGCCTTTGGTTTCCTTAGTGGTTCAACCCTTTTTTTTACTTTTGCTAACATAGGAGAGCACAAAGTTTTTTCTTCTTTTTCCTTAGTGCTCTCCATGTCCTTAGTGGTTTAACCCTTTTTTAAAACCACAAAGACCACTAAGAGCACAAAGTTTTTCCTTCTTTTTTTTCCTCCGTGCCTTTGGTTTCCTTAGTGGTTCAACCCTTTTTTTTACTTTTGCTAACATAGGAGAGCACAAAGTTTTCCCTTCTTTTTCCTTCGTGCCCTTCGTGTTCTTAGTGGTTTAACCCTTTTTTTTTAAAACCACAAAGACCACTAAGAGCACAAAGTTTTTCCTTCTTTTTCCTCCATGTCCTTAGTGTCCTTAGTGGTTTAACCCTTTTTTTTAAAACCACAAAGACCACTAAGAGCACAAAGTTTTTTCTTCTTTTTCCTTAGTGCTCTCCATGTTCTTAGTGGTTTAACCCTTTTTTAAAACCACAAAGACCACCAAGAGCACAAAGTTTTTTATTCTTTTTCCTTCGTGCTCTTCGTGTCCTTAGTGGTTTAACCCTTTTTTAAAACCACAAAGACCACCAAGAGCACAAAGTTTTTTCTTCTTTTTCCTTAGTGCCCTTCGTGTCCTTAGTGGTTTAACCCTTTTTTTTAAAACCACAAAGACCACTAAGAGCACAAAGTTTTTCCTTCTTTTTCCTTCTTTTTCCTTCGTGCTCTTCGTGTCCTTAGTGGTTTAACCCTTTTTTTAAACCACAAACACAAAGGATACGCAGAGATCTTAAAGCAGTTTTTTTTCACCTCAGACCTATCTGCAGTGACAAGAGAATCAAAACCTTATCAAAAGGGAAATAAATTTAAAATGATGAATGCTGAATGCTGAATATCGAATTATTGACAGCACCAGATGTATGACTTTTACTTAGAAAACACTACTCCATCACTTCCAATGTCCCAATAGCATGCTTCATCAATACTTCCTGGAAAAACAGGGTATAAATAGATTGTGCTTGATCTGACTGAGCTGCCACTAACTGTTGATTGGCTGTAGCCAAATCCACAAAATTACTTAGCCCCAATCGAAAACGCTCGGAAATCGCCAGTTGGGCTTCCTTGGCTGCCATTACTTGCACTCCTGTATTTACTTCCTTGCGAACCGCCGCTTGATAGTTCTGATATGCCAGACGCACATCCTGATACACCTTTCGGTCTTTCGCAACTTTTTGAAGTTCCTGATTTTTATATGCAACCCTTCCCCTACTCACATCTAGTCTATTCTGGAAGTTATTGAAGATCGGAATTGTCAGACTGAGGCCCAGATTATTTTGAGGATAAACCCGCAACAACTGCTCCTGAAGTGATCTTCCATCCAAAGAGGTATAAAAGGTGCTGTAATTATAAAAGGCTGAAATCCTAGGATAATACATTGCCTTAATCGCTTTCAGATCTTTTTTGGTAGAACTGACCAAAAGCTCCTGCTGTACTTTATCCGCACGATTCATCGCAGCGATATCGTATAATTCTGCTATATCAAGGCTTTGAAGGCTATTCTCTCTTGCAGCCGGATCCAGCGGTACGAGCTCAGCCGTTACCCCAATTTGCAACTGCAGGTATTCTGATAAATCCCAAAGGTCATTTTCCAGTTGAACTTGAGCATCCACCAAAACAGATTCCAGTCTAGCCACTTCGGATTGCTGATTGTATTGATCCGAAAGTGTCCGTAGCCCTGCATCCACAAAGCCTGTGATTTGGCGTAATTGCTCTTTTTGATTGTTTCGATTTTCAGTTGCGATTCCAAAAAGCTCCTGATCTAACAATACTTGTAGATATCGTCGTGCTACATCGAAGACCACTTGCTGCCCTGCCCGATCCAATCCTTTCTCGCCAGCATCATAGGCAAGTTTTGCAGACTGCGTATCGAGAATTCTACGGCCAGAATTAAAAAGGGGCATATTGACACTTAAACCTGAAGAGACGATTTCGTTTGTTACATTGGTCACTACGATTTCACCTTCGATTTGCTGAAATTGCTGACCGGATTGCTGCGCTAAGCTTGTGCTGAAACCAACCGACGGAAGATGTGAAAGCTTGGCGACTTGCTTTTCTTTTTGTAGGATTTCCATAGCATTGAGCTGCGTTTGATAGGCGACATTCGCTTGAAGTGCCAATTCCACAGCTTCTCTGAAGTCTAGCCTCAAAGTATCCTGAGCCATATTTTTACCTAAAAAAAGAAAGGTGGCTCCAACAGTCAAGTATATTTTCAGTGCATTAAATCGCTTCATCTCGTTCTATTTTTCCATCTAGCATATTGATTAATCGGGTCCCAAAGTCCGCGTTTTCACGGGCATGAGTGGCTTGAATAATGGTTGTCCCTTCCCGGTGAAGTTCCTGAAAGATCTCCATAATCTCTTTGGCTTGACCTGAATGAAGATTTCCCGTCGGCTCATCCGCCAGTAATATCCGAGGTCTTCCCGCTACAGCTCTGGCGATTCCTACCAATTGCTGCTGTCCTCCTGAAAGTTGTGAAGGAAAAAGATCCTTTTTAGCCACCATATTAAACCGATCCATCAGATTGGCAATAATGCTTTTTCGCTCACTTGAAGGTACATTTCGATAGAGCAAAGGCGTCTCAATATTTTCATAAACCGTCAATTCGTCAATCAGATGGTAGGCTTGAAAGATGTACCCGAATTCACTTTTGTGCAAAGCAGATCGCTCCCGCTCCTTCATGGTTTTAATCCCTCGCTCACCGAAGGAATACCCCCCCTCATAGTCTTCATCCAACAGTCCAAGGATATTGAGTAAAGTAGATTTCCCAGCTCCACTTGGTCCCATCAAGGTTACAAATTCACCCTCGTTAATGGTCAGGTTGATTCCCTTGAGGATAAAAACCCGTTGAAAACGCGATTCGATGAATTTATCTAAGTTTTTAAGTTGTATCATTTTTTATTTAAATGTTTGAAATACTTGTCCGCCGTGGTGGATTGGAAGGTGGTAAAATTGGAAGATTATTAAATCAAATGAACAAGGGGCATTCTGCATCGCACACCGGTTATTCGGCATCGGCTATTCTACAACTATTCGCTTTTCAGTGTTTTTGCCGGATTCAAGCGGAAGACTTTCCAACTTCGATAGCCAATAGTGAACACAGCTAAAACCATGACCGACAAAATCGCAATTACAAATGGCCAGATGCTCAGCACTGTTCGATTGGCAAAGGCTTCTAGCCAAGAATTT
>Ga0209491_10011295_pt1 | contig 10567 bp, 7 predicted proteins | sample BON02_FD_187213 | JGI IMG/M metagenome (GOLD analysis project Ga0209491, IMG submission 187213) | Freshwater microbial communities from Lake Bonney liftoff mats and glacier meltwater in Antarctica - BON-02 (SPAdes) (version 2) | ecosystem: Environmental > Aquatic > Freshwater > Ice > Glacier...
ATGTGAGTATGTGTGTATACACACACACACACAAACACACACACACACACATATATATATATATATATGCAGGTGCTCCTTGCCTGCAGCTTCAAGTGGCCAAACGGCGAGGCCACGGAGGAGGAGAGCGCTGCGGCAGCGGCGTTGGCGCGCCAGGTGTGCAGCGCGCGGCAGGCGGCGAGGCTCCGCCGGAGCCTGGCGGCCTGCAGCGAGCGCACCGTCGCTGCGCGCAACTCTAGGTGGAGGAGTTCGTCGACCAGGATATGGACCTCCGTACCCGACCGGACCACGCACGCCGCCGGCTCTCTCTCCTCTCTTTCTCTCTCTGCCACCCTATGCGGGCGGCTGGCGGCTGGCGAGCGGTACGCTCCGGCGCGTCCGCCAGCGAGAGAGGAAAGAGGGGGAGAAGAGAGGGGAGGCGAGCACCCAGGGAAGGGCACCTCGACGCTCCCTCGCGCCTGCGTGCTCTGCGGCGCGGGCGCGAACCGGTCGAGGCGCGGCCGGGGCGAGACGCACGGATACCGTGAGGAGGGCCCCGTGGTTGCGTCTCGGGAGCCGTCTGTCGCTGGGCTGTGAGGCGTTTCTGCGTGGCTGGCGCCAAAGTGACTCTGTTGGAGGCTGGGTGCGTCCTCCGTGGTTGCGGGAGAGAGGGAGCGGCGGAGGGCCAAGGGAGACGACTCGGCGCGAAGCGTTACGGGCGACGTGCCCGCGTCCACGCCCCACCCCGCGCGCACCGGGCCGGCCCCCCGGTCCGCCACCGAGCCCGGTCGCGCTGTCAAGGAGGGCGTGTTTGCGGTAACGATTAAAGACAACAAAGTGAGCATAGTTATACTAATAATAAAATCGGGTATTTATATATATATATGTATATATACGTATATATATATATATATATATATATATATATATATATATATATATATATATATATATATATATATATATATATCGGGTTAGGGTTAACCCGAACCTAACCCTGACGAAACGAACGAAACTCCACTTGGCCCGCCGCGCCTGCCGCCGAAGGAGGGAGGGCGCTCAGTGATAGGCGACGGCTTTGCGCAACGCAACAGCGGCGGGGCCTAGGTTTGCGTTACAGGGAGTAACAGCCGCGTCTAGCGGAACACACACACGCGGGTGCGGAGAGCAGGCGTCTAGCCTGGCGTTGTCTGGCGCGCCCGTCTGCGGGTTGCGGAGGCTACCGGAGGGGAGCCGCAGAGATACCGGCGGGGTCTCCGTGACGGTTTGAGGGCGTGTGGTTTGCGGGGGTCCTGTTGCGCACCTGCCCGTGGAGACGAGCCCGGGCTGGCGACGGCCGCCCCAGCCGCAGAGTTGGGCGAGCCCAAAGCATCCGCAAGTGAGTCCGCGGCCGGACCCACGGTCGCGCTGGTGTGCTCCTTTATATACATATACACGTATACACACACACACACACACACACACACACACACACACACATATCTAGATCTATATTCCTTGCCTTCTTTTTCTTCAGCCAGACGGAAGGCGCGACGCTCTGAAGCGTAGCGAGACGTCCCGTCGTGAAAGTCGGAAGCTAGGGCCGCGTCCGACGTCGACGCCGCAGAAACGATCGCGCTCGAGGCCCGCGCCCTGCCCACCGCCGCCTTCGCGACCTCAGCCCTCTCCTCCACCCTCGCCGCCGCCGCCGGTTCAAGATACGCCACCCCCGCAGTCCCCCTCCCTGCGCTCGCCGCTGCCCTCGCCACCGCCTCCTTCGCCTCCACCGCCGTTGGGGAAGGAGGGGGTGGCGATAGAGGTGGCGGCAAACGAGGCGGCGGCGTGGGCGGCGCCCTGCCCACCGCCGCAGCCGACGCCTCAAGGCGTGACACGCCGTCAGCGTCGAGAAGCTCTTCTCCTCCCCGGTGGGCTACCAGGACCCCGCCGATGCCTCGCACCCGCACTTCGTCCTCACTGCCGGCGTCGACATCGAGGCCGTCCGCACGCCCGCTGGCGAGAGGCTCGCGCTCTGCTCCAGCGCAAGCGTCGAGAAACTCATCCTTCGGAGACACCGCCGGAGCCACCGTCGCTCCCGCCTCCGCCTCCGCCGCCTCCTCCACCTCCGCCGCCGCCATGGTCACCATGGCCGCGCGAGCCGCTGCCAGCTCCACTCGCATCGCGACCGCGCTCGCTCGAGCCACCCGGAGCTCGGCTTCCAGCCAGGCAGCGCTCGCCTGCGCCGCCTGCAGCTCCTCGCTCCTTTTTGAAACGCTCGCTTCCAGCCCGGCGACGAGTGCATTGGCGCACTCTTCGCGCCGCGCCGCCTCTCGCGCCGCCCGCTTTGCGGCTTCCGTCGCCTCGGACGCCGCCCTCGCCTCCAGCGCCGCCTCCAGTCCGCTGGCTTCCCTCGCCCGCGCCTCCGCCGCCGCAACTCCCACCGACCGCCTCGCCTCGTCCTCCCTCTGCGCGGCGACCCTGGCCGCCGCCTCAGTCTCGTCCTTGAGCCTCTGCATCACCGCCTCCGCCGCCTCCACCTCCCTCGCCATCCGTTGGGCCGCAGCCCCCGCCTCGTTGGCTCTCCGGATGGCGTTGTCCCGCATCGCCTCCGCCGTCGCCGCCGCCGCCCGCGATTCCTCCAGCATCCCTTCCGCCCCGCCAGCCCGCGCCCTCGCCTCTGCCGTGGCAGCGGTCGAGCGCATCAGCTCCGCCCGTAGCTCCTGGATCCGAGCCGTCGTCGCCAGCCGCTGCTCACGCTCCGCCGCAGCCTCCGCAACCGCCAGGCGCGCGCGCGCCTCAATCTCGCCCGCCCGGTGCGCCGCGCCCTCGGCGTCGCCAGCCACAGCCAGCCGCGAGTTGGCCGCAGCCAACTCTGTGTGGGCCGCGGCCAGCTCGACGCCCATCTTGAACTCGACCGCAGACAACTCCTCCGCCAGTCGCGTCTTGGCCGCAGATAGCTCGGCGCCCAGCTGGAACTGCCTGGTCGCGGCCGCCCGCTCGGTCCGCCGCAGCTCCCCCTCCCGTTCCACAACCGCCTCCTCCACAACAGACACCTCGCGGGCCAGCGCCTGCAGCTGCACCGAACACAACACGTCGAGCGCCCGGTAGCGTGCGCCCTCGCACCGCAACCGCTCGTGAAGCACGCCGAGCTTGGACTCGAGCTGGTTGGCGTGCTTCGTCGCCGCTGCCGCCGCCGCCCCCTGGGCGGCAGTCCGCTCGCGCTCGTCTATAAGTGTAGCTTCGTAAGAGTAGCGCTGCGCCGCGGCCGCCTGGCGCTCGCTCGCGGCCGCTGTGCTCTCGACGAACCGCGCCTCGTGCCACGCCCGCTCTTTGGTTTCGGCAACCTCGCGCTCAAGAGCCTGCGCGTGCTGCAGCTGCTCGAGCTGCGCCTCGAGCGCGCGGACGCGTCCGGCATGTGTTTCGCGCATCGCTTCCGTAGCGTTCACATCGCTCTGTGGCACGGCGACGGAGGGTCAGAGTTGAAAGCACGGCCGTTGAAAAAGGGTCGCCTGGCTGCCTTGCCACGGGGAGCGCGCCGTGCAAGCTGAAAGCACTTTGAACGGAAGGAACGCGACACGACTCGGCCAAGGGGCATCTCTACGAAAAATCGGACCTGCCGTTGGCCGATGGAGTGTCGGGCGGCTTCCACGCCTTGTCTCGCGACCCAGCACTCGTGGTTGGCCAGCGCCAGTTGCTCGTGCAGCACGCCCTCTCGCTGCTGGCTCTCCTCAGTGAAGCCGGCCAGCTGTGCCCGTAGATGGTCGATCTCCGCCACCACAACCACCGCGGCGCCATCACGGACCTGCTCTTCCGCCCAGAGCTCGACGCGAAAAATCGTGGCCACAACAGAAGCCTCGGTGCATCTCACTCCAAGCAGGCTGCACCGAACGGGGCTCGGAGCAGCCAACTGATCAGCGAGCATCAGATGGGGTGGTTTTGCCGCTCTGCTCGCAAGATGTTCTTCCAGTTCGCCGCGTACCAGAGCCGGCGGCGATATCGCCGACCTGATGCCGGCGAGAGTGGTGTGGCTCGCAGCTGCGTGCCGCATCACAGCGAGCCGGTATTCGGAAGGCATTGATGGCCTGGCCGTCGCCTGGCCACTAATATGTTTCACAGCGGTCACGCTTGGCTCGCCAGCACCGTCCGACCAACCGCGCCGTTAGATCGCTTTCACATTCACAGCGCTGCACTCCTCCCGCCAAAAAAGCTAGGCTCATATATATTACGCTGTTCAAAAATAGACGTGCTAGAACTGCGTTTACGCGCAGTTCTAGCACGTCTATTTTTGAACAGCGTATATATATATACCAAATAGCTATCGTACGTACGAGTAGTAGCTCTACTATATATCATCTATAATACTGTGCTTATACTACTTATAGCTCTACAGTAACAGTAGCCTTGCTCTATTATCACGTCTTCAAGTTAGACCGTCTTGTACGTGACAGTGTGCTCGTGTGTGTGTGTGTGGAGCTCTAGAGCAGACGAGCAGACAGAATGCATCAGAGTGAGTGAAACAAAAACACACTGCTACTGTTGCTGACTGCTGTCGTGAACGCTGAACGCTGAACCACGGACTGTGTGTGTGCTGCTGCTGGTATGTGTTTGTGTGCTTAGTTAACCTGTGGCCTGTAGCCTGTAGCCTGTAGCCTGGCAAGAGAACTACATATAGATACAGATATATACAGCAGAAAGAGAAAAAAGATGAGAGAGAGCAGAGAGGTGGAGCAGTTGTTTGTTTGTGTTTCTGTTTCTGTTGTGTGTTCTAACGTTTCTTGTCTTGAAGTGTCTTGTGCGCGGAGATGCGAGAGAGTGTGTGTACTCTTGTATCGTTGCCCGTGCCCGTACCCGCGGCCCGCGGCCGCGCGGCTATAGCTCCCCGCTTCCCTCCCTCTGGCCTTGCTTGCAGCTTGTTACTACGCACTACGCGCTTTACGCGGCGCCGCGCGCGGGTCACAGGCTGTGCACCGATCTCGCATAGAAGACCCCGACTAAAACGAATTCATTCAGCAAAATGCTAGCTATGACTGCTGGCGGCGGCGAGCCCCGCAGCGGGGAGCCCCGTTGAGTCGAGCGGCTGCTGCGAGCCGCAGACCGGCGACGCCAAATACAGCGGGTTAACCGCCGAGCCCGTCCCCTGCTGGTAGCAGTCAAACTGCAGCCGGATGCGGTTGAGCACAATGCACGCGCCGAGGCAGCACGAAAAAAAGACGATGACGACCGAGACGCCCACGAGCTCGCACGTGTCGTCGTCCGGGTCGTGGCACATGGCGAACTGGAGCGTCGACGCCGCGCCAAAGAGCCCGACCAACGAGACGAAGTAGAAGGCGGTCACCGTCGGAAGCCGCTGGCGCACGGCGGCCAGGCCGGCGCCGACAGACGTGGTGAGCGCGAGCTTCTCGACTCGCGCCATCAGGTAGGAGGAGATGCACACCACCGCGACCGCCGAGCCCATGGCCATAGCGGCGAAAGAGGCGAAGAGCCAGGAGCGGATCGGCGACTCGCGGTAGGGAAGCTCGCGTAGCGCGTCGGCCGAGAAGGCGGTGAAGGCGAAGCCGGTCACCAGCGTCGCCTGCGTCTGGTACGAGTTGAGCCTGTCGAGGAAAAACTGCAGCCTGGACGAGGGCGGCGCGGAGGGTGAGTTGCGGTTGCGGGTGGCGCGGAACGCCGCTTCGTTTTTTTCGGGGTTGACCCTCACCACAACCACGCGGTGCGGTGGGTTGGAGACAGCGGGCGGGAGCCTGTGACCGCTGTTTCGTGCGGTGCGGATGTGCTCACTGTTTCCGTTGCAGCTCCTGGTCTCGGTTTCTGACAACTGCCCGCACGGTGAGGCGGTGCGTTAATTGGAGCTGCAAGGAATCTGTGAACGCTGCTCATGTGCTCACTGTTTCCGTTGCAGCTCCTGGTCGGCACTGACGCCTGGCCGCACACGGTGACAGTTCGTTAATTGGAGCTGCAAGGAATCTGTGAAGGCAGCTTCGTCCGCTGCGCAGGTGCTCACTGTTTCCGTTGCAGCTCTTGGTCTCGGTACGCGCGCTGCTTGTCGAGACGGTCTCGTTCAGACGCCAGCATGGGCTGCTGCACCCCAGCTGACGGTTAACCCGTAGGTGGGCCAATTCGAATTCACATGAACAGAATTTCTCCGAATTCACGTGAACATAATCTCACAGGCCAAGCAAACGGTCAACGGCGATTTCGAAAGCTAATGGGTGAGCTTCAAGCCGACGAGCTGCGCGCCAAGTGGGCGCTTCCCAAGCCCATGCTGGCGGACGCGCGGCAGACGGCGCCGGCGGCCAAGGCGAGCGGCCTCGACTGCGTCAAAGTGTGTCCAGGTTGCCACGCGCAGGGCACGATCACAAAGCAGGACAGCGGCTTCCGCGTGATGACGCAGGTGTGCGAAATGTGCAATGGCGAAGGGTGCCTTGTGGACGGCAAGCCGCCGGTCGACAAGGTGGCCGAGGCGCAGAAGCTGGAGGACGCGAAGCTGGCGCAGGTGGTCGATCTGCTCTCGAGGATCGAAAACCTCACGCTGCTCGACGCTGTTGAAGCGAGGCTACGGGCCCAGGATGTCGAGGGCGCGCTGAGCCTAGCACAGGGAGGGCAACCCGCGCCGGCCGGCTCGAGCGCGGCCGCGGCCGCCGCCACCCCGCCGTCTGCCGAGAAGAAGGGCAAGGACGCTCCGCCGACGGCTGACACGGCGCTCGAGGTCGAGGGGCTGGCGAGCCAGGCGGACGCGGACAGGGTCGAGGCGGCGATCAAGGAGCTCGAGGGCGTCCTCTCGGCGAGCGTGGACCTGGGGAAGAAGCAGGCCAAGGTGGTGAGCTCGCCGGGCTTCCCCACCTCGGACAAGATGATCGAAGCCGTCCAGGCGGCCGGCTTTAAGGCGACCGAGAAACGGTTAGCGGGCGGCATGTTCAAGTTCGACCCGGCCGAGGTGGACGTGGAGGGAGGCACCGCCACGGCGGACGACTTTATGGACGCGTTTGGGTTCTAAGTCTGTGAGTGGCCTACGGCTACGGTGACTGGCGGCGGCTCCCGCTCTTGCTGCCTGTGCCTGCGGGCGCGGAGGATTGAACAGCATATATTGTGGAATGAATGTGTGTGTGTAGCCACAGTGTAGCATTTTTTTTATTATGATTAGCCGGAAGGTAACTTCGGATACATCAAAAAATTGGCGACGTTGTTCGTCGAAGCGCTGGCTTTGGGCTGTGCTGTTGCTGTTGCTCTGTCGTTTGCTGTGTTAGCAGCAGCCGCTGTTTCTCATTTTTTTTGCGAGTGATATAATCGAATGTGATCTTACACAGTACACAGTACACAGTATGACTGACTATTGTGCAGTGTATAGTGCTCGTACTTGTACTTGTACTCGCGTACTCAAGTCATACTCGTATTATATCTATATCTATATCTATATATATACATATTATGAGCCTCAATGGGCCTATATATACATGTACATTATACATATATATACATATACTAATACTATATATATATATATATATTATATATATACCAATCATACCTAATAATTATATAATTATACCTATACTCTGACTCTGATAATCACAGTCACAGTCACCAGGGGCGGGTCAGGGCCAGACAGGGCCTGGCCTGGCCACGAATAAGAAACGAGAGGTAGAGGTAGAGGTGTAGAGGTAGAGCGTAGAGGGAGGGTGGAAGTAAGAGAGACAGAGACAGAGCTGTGCGCTGTGCGCGTGCCCGGAGGTTGGAGTTGTTAGCTAGATGCTAGATGAAGCGGAGGCGGAGGTGGTGCGTGGGAGCGGGCGGGGCGGCTTACACTCTCACGTGCTAACTACACTCTACAACAAATGCACTAGGCACTAGCACTATAGCACACTAGACACTAACACCACTAGCACTAGTGCTAGAGTCCTAGTCCGAAGTCCTAGTGCTAGTGCCACAAAACCGGTTCACGCACGCGCACGAGCACATGCACATAGCCATCGCAAAACGCGCGACGACACTAAACGGCGCACGTCCATGCGCCACGCACGTACTATTGCTGGTGCTAGATATGCATCTGCGCCTAGTGCGACGAGTCGCGTGCCTAGCCGACCATCCCCCAGACCCGAGCGCGTCGGCAGCACCCTAATCGTCCCCGTCACGCCACACATCGATCTGCTCGACCACGACCGCCGCGTGCAGCTCCCTCACCCTGTCCAAGTCGAATTCGGGCTGCCGGCTGACGACGCGCGCGCTCGCCGCGGCCAGGCCGTAGGCAAACGCGTCGAGCACGTCGTCGCCCGCCGCGAGCTGGGCTGCAAAGACGCCAGTGCACACGTCGCCCGCGCCAATTGCGTTCACGCACGCCACCTGCGGGACGGAGAGCCGCCACGCGCCCGTGCGGCGGAAAAGAAAGGCTGGCCGCGGCCCGTCGGTCACCGCGATCACGGCGTTCGGCCGCGTGAGCCGCGCCTTGGCTCCGCGAAGGAGCGAGACCGCGGCGGCCTGCACCGTGGCCTGCTTGGTCAGCGCTATGATCTCCTCCCGGTTGATCTTGAGCACGTCGAGCCGTCCGGAGCGCAGGACACCGTCGACGGCCTTATAGCCGTCGAGTAGCAGGATGGGCTCGCGGGCGCCGGCAGCTGCGACGGGTCCGGGCGGTGGCTGGAGCAGGCTTGCGGCTATGCAATCGTACAGCGTCTCCGCGCCCGGCGGCTGGGTTCCGCACAGCGCCACGACGGAAAAGTCGGAGAGGCGCGCGCTGATCGCGTCAACCAAGCCGTCCAGCTCGGCCTGCGAGACGGGGTCCGAAGGGTCGATGAGCTCGGTGTTGGAGCCGTCCGCCTCGTTGATGAGCGTCGTGCACGTGCGCGTAGGGTTAAACACGTGCTGCGTGACGGTGTCGAGGCCGGCCGACGTTAGTTGCTCCTCGCAGAAACGGCCCGAGTCGCCGCCAAGGAATTGCGCCACCGCGTGCCGCCCGTCGGGCGCCCACCGATGCGAGGCGAGCGCGGCGCCCTGCCCCTTGCCGCCGCAGTATGTGATCAAAGACTCGGCGCGGTTCACCTCGCCGACGGCGAGGCTCTGGAAGCAGAGAACACGCTGCAGCGCCGGGTTGGGACCCACGAAGAGGGTCGACAGAGTGGCGGGCATTTCGCGCGGCTGCTGCTGCTTGGCGCGAAATCTATTTTTGGCGCGCTCACGCGCGACTCGCAGCCGCTCGAGTTGTTGTTCAGCCCAGAGGAGTCCCAGAGCCATGCCAAAGGTGGATGTGACCAAATGCGCCATGACCTTCCGGGATGAGATCAAGGCTGCCATCGAGGCTGGTGTGGCCACAGGCGGCAAGCGGCCCAAGCTGGTGGGTTTTTTGGCCAACGGTGATGACGCTGCGACAATGTACGCCCGGTGGACCGAGCGCGCGTGCACGCGGGACGGCATCGAGTACGAGCTGCGGCGAGTGGAGCGCGTCGATCTCGAGGAGGCGGTCATGGCCGCCAACGACGATCCGGACGTCAACGGCATTCTGGTCTACTACCCCGTGTTTGGTGGTCCGATTGACGACTACCTGCGTGATGTCATCTCTGTCAAGAAAGACGTCGAGGGTCTGAACCACCGGTACCGCTACTCGCTCTACCACAACATTCGCATGCTCTCCGACTTCCGCAACATGAAGGCCATCCTGCCCTGCACGCCTCTCGCCGTCCTCAAGATTCTCAGCTTTCTCGGCGCCTACGACCTCGCCAAGCCAATCGGCAACCAGGTGCAACGCGTCTAGCTGCGCAGCCCACAGCCGAGACGCAGCGCCAGGCCCGACCAGCGCAGCTCTCACTGTCCGTTCGCAGCGGCAGCAAGCGCACGCGTGTGGCTACGGGCCGTGCCGCTCCCGTGGCTCACCCTCGTGCTATTGTTGTGCCCTCTGGGCTTTCCCGCAGCTCGCCGGCAAGACGATCGTTCTCTTCAACCGGTCCGAGGTGGTTGGCCGTCCCCTGGCTGCGATGCTCGCCAACGACGGCGCGCTCGTCTATTCCGTCGATGTGCGTGCCAACCGCGAGACCCGCGTCTCTGGCCCCTCCTCCAACCACGCCTCCAACGCAACCACACCTCCAACGCAACCACGCCCACTTGACTCCGTAGCGTACTAGTGTGCACCTTACAACAACTGAGCCAAGTGTCAGGAACCTGTTGAGTGTAGCTGCTGAGGTGCTGCCCTTTATAGTACCGCCCTGCTGGCTACCCTTGCACAACAACCACCATCAGAGCCTGCTCGACCCGAGCAGCGCTCCCCCATCCAGGGTGAGCGTCGCCCCCGTCACAGCAACAACATTTCTCCAACGCAACCACGGCGCTCGTCTAATGCAACCGCGTGTCCTCTTCCAGATTGCAAACATGCTCATCTACCGCAAGGGCCGCGTGAGCGGAACCATAAAGGTGGAGGAGACGGCCATCACGCAGGACCAGGCCCTGTCGCAGGCCGACATTGTCATCGCCGGCGTGCCCTCGCCCAAGTTCAGCATCGAGCCCACGAAGCTCAAGCCGGGCTGCATCGCGGTCAACTTCTCGCAGTGCGCCTCCCATAGAAACTGCATACGTTTCTGAACACACACACACACACACACACACACACACACACACATATATATATATA
>Ga0209491_10011299_pt1 | contig 10565 bp, 8 predicted proteins | sample BON02_FD_187213 | JGI IMG/M metagenome (GOLD analysis project Ga0209491, IMG submission 187213) | Freshwater microbial communities from Lake Bonney liftoff mats and glacier meltwater in Antarctica - BON-02 (SPAdes) (version 2) | ecosystem: Environmental > Aquatic > Freshwater > Ice > Glacier...
TAAAAAAAATTCTATTTGATTCTCAAAAAGAATCTATGAATGTATCTAGATGTATAATTTCATCTTGAAAATGTATCTATTCAGACAGTGATTCTACAAATGTATTTAGACGCCTGATTTCATTCTGAACTATATCGCATCCTGAAAGTGAATCTATAAATGTATCTAGATTCTGAATTTCATTCTGAAAACGTATCTAAAATGAATCTTTGAATGTATGTAGATGTCTGATTGCATTCTGAAAACCAATCTATTTCGTTCAGAAATTAAGTCTATAAGTGTATGTAGATGCCTAATTTTATTCTGAAAACGTATCTATTTCATTCTGAAAATGAATCTAAAATTGTATTTAGACACCTGATTTCATCCCATGCTGTAGTGTGTTGAAGTGTGTTGGTATGTAGTAAAGTCTGTTGCGGTCTGTTTTATGAGAGATATGTCGTATACATACAAATATTTCCAACTGCCCAAATGCTGGTTGACTCTGAAACGATGCTACCATACTGGGTCTGTTTGAAGACACGGCTCAGGTGGTCAGGGTCAAATGAAGTCCCGAAAGCTAGGAATAAACTACTCAAAAAGACCCTTACTCACATCAAATATTAGAGCGCGTAAAAGATTGAACAACACCGCACATAGTGTCCACACCTCTTTCTCTTCTTTTCCTGCCGCTCTGCGTGTTGTATAACCGCTCTGGGGGGGGGTAAGATATAACCCCAATTTTGAAAAGATTGAACCTGGGGGGAGGGGGGCTAAAGTGTGTCGCAGCGGTTACACAGCACAGCCCATACACAAAATGTCTATATCAGAATGCTCTCGTCTACTGTGACTCAAGTTCAAATCTTCAATTACACGGCACCAGAAGAAGTTTTCTTTTACATCAAGATCACTGTCCATACACAAAAGAGAGATAATGTTGTTTATTGGAAAACCAAAAGGAAGATCAAGGATGATCTCCAATATACAAAATATCTGTGTCAAGATGTTTCCGTCTATTGTGTCTCAAATTCAATTCTTCAATGACATGGCACCAGAAGAAGTATTCTTGGCCCATCTAATCCAAGTCTCACCCAATGTGCAACACTTCATGGGAACTCAACAGTAGAGGAAGGGAGGACGAAACTGTGACATGCTCGAGAAACCACCACCGCCACCTGGTTAGGAGTCGGGGGGGAAGTTCTTGACAGTTCAAATGACGACAACGGGGGGGGGACATGAAGTGGATTTCCTGTAAGAGGTTGATACACACTCGTTTGTGTTGCCACTCTCAAAGTCTCTTTTGTGTCTGTTTCTTACACTCTGGTTCCCCTGGCTATGATTCAAGATTGAAGCAATTGATTGGATCGAATGCCAAGTCTCTGACATGTCGGTGAATAATACTAATAAATAAAATGAAAAAAAAATTTCAACGAAACAGGAGGTCCGGGGTCTCCCCGGCGCGTGGCCTTTTTCTCTCTTTTTCTTTCTCTTTCTTTTTTTCTTGGGTGTCGAACTTCGAAGACCCAACCTAATCACTGGACTAAACGGATGGCGAACGCCCGATTAGCCACTTACGACACAAGAACCTGTCCCCGGTGTCCCGGACCAGGGGACCGGAGCATTACCTAGTTTATGGCAGACCCAATCAGATCCCCTACGAGTGGGTAAAACAGATCACAATGTTGGTGGGCTGTCATGTATCCTCGGGCAAACCAATCCCCACAATCAATCTCCCTAACTACCAAGAATCGTAGCGCCCAGGGATCAATGATGCCCCCCCACTAGGGTAGGAAAGGCACCAAATACGTTTAGTGTCCTCCAAGCAGTGCTCGTCAAAATTGTGACTGAGGTACTCTTCTGGCAATGTGCCTTTGGCGAACCATGAAACAACCGTCTTGGCAGCAGATCACAGACCAGCGCACTAAAAAAGGACAGAGACCTAGACCACGCGTGTGCAATGGGTGGGGATCATACTAGAGTCGGGGGAAGTACTGACGCATCATCATCATATGTTTAAGAGAACAGTGCTCAAGTATTCACCACGAGATTAAGGTTACGTGATTCAAACCCTGAGGTCGCGGACCAAAAGAGGACTGCAGACCTAGGTTGAAACACGACTCGGGCTCATGTGTTTCCTATCCTTGTCGCTGTATTCAGTACTTGTGGGTATGGACACTGAAGGAATGCGGGTGAGAGAAAGGGGAAGTTGGCAACAGACACAGCATGTACACGCACGTACCAGATTCGGGGGAATTGTTGATACATTGTCTTGATATTTTTAGGGCAAACAGGCACAAAGGTATACACAGCAAGTCGGGTATGGCAGCGTACCAGGGTGGTGTCGTCACTGGCGGTGTAGGTATCGTCATCATACTTTAATGTGTCACAAATATCATGTCAAACATACATCTAAACAGTGCAACCTGCACTGTTTGAAGATCGGGACACCAACAAAAAAGGGACACCAACAACACACCAACCTGTGCGGTGCCTGCGCACACCCCACAGACGCACGCTCTTTAGTGAGGGGAGGAGGGGGTTACAACCAAGGCTCATTTGTATACCTTTCCATGGGGTGTGGGGGTTGGGTGCTTGCGGGTGTTAATGGAGTGGGTTGAGTGCATGTGGAGGGTAGCTCTATCCTTAGTGTGCACTGAGGTGAGGCCCAGCGACACGCCTAGGAAAGGCACTTTATAGCCAAAATAGAGATGGCTATGAGGTACAGGGGTGTGGGCGGGGAGGAGGTTGGAGTGATGTGTGGTTGCATGCAAGGGTGTTGTGAGGGTACAAGGCCAGGCGTGAAGTCTTGGCGGAGCATAGTGCGGGTAGCGGTGAGCACGAAAAACAGAGTCGGCGCTGCTGACCGCCAATCGTAGGTGTCGCCACCGCGCGTCCATGATCGAAGGGGGGGGAATCCCCTCCAATGTTCGTGGCCTGGGAAAGAGGACACGGGGAATGTTGGGTCCAATTGTAGTAGGGGATGGTATAGGGAGGGTGAATGGTGAGAGTATAACCGAAAATGCAATGACAAGCAGGCACATAAATGTCACAGAAACTAATCAGCGCCCAGCTTTCGTTGTATATCGCACGGTAGAAGTGCGCATCCACATGTTTAGAGGCGCCTGTGCACACCCACCAAGCAGACCGCACGCAGTCACATGTCCGCATGTACCAGCGACAACAAGCGTTTTTTGCGAACAGTAGGAAGCTACATTGGGCATGCGCAAACATGCATGTATTCATGCAGGAGCGCTGTGCATATTGTACGAAGGCAGCACACATGCAACGGAAGCACGCATACCCCCACATGCTGGAGCATGCATGCACCCCAAATAAACACGCATGCACGCTTACATCAGTGTGCCTGCCAATCGGGCTAATGCTTTACCCTAGCATGGTCAGATGAAGAGGGTTCGACAGGATGTTCGGTGATGCATCCGTCACTATAGCTCAGTGGAGAAGAGCGCGGGACTCAACACATTTGGGTCATCCGCAGGTCCCCGGTTCGATTCCAGCCGACAACCCGTCAACACAAATCAATATGGATTTGAGCAAATAGACCCTCAAGCAAGGGTTCTAAACTACTGTTTCCAGTAATAAAAGCCAATAAAATCAATTTTGTTGTAAGCATGAATAAGGAACAGAGAAATGCACGTGCGTGGGGATTGTTTGTGGATCACCCGGGGTACTGCTGTGCAAGACGGGCAAGGATAGTGCATTGTAACAGGTGTGCCGCACCTCGAGTTTTGCTTCTGCCAGTGTTGCAGTTCCCCTGAAGGTAGTGGGAGCCCGCTCTGTGCTTGGGGCTGGCCTGGACCTCGCGCCCTGGTCGGGGCCGGCTGCAGGCCCCATGTCTTTGCCCAGGTGTGTTGTGGTGTGAGGGTCTGCGTTCTCTTTCGCGTCTGCTCACCTTGAGATGCGACTGGGGGCGAAACCTGTAGGAGCGGCGCCAGGCGAAGCAGTAGCGTCATGCAACCCCAAAAAGGCACAGACCTGCAATGTCAAGGCCTGCAGACCCACCCCAGGCACTGGCATCCCACGCCATGGTGGGGGCTTGCTGCTAGCCCCATCGCACTCCGCATTGACTTTGTCCATTTTCTCTTCCCTCCCTCTTTCTTTCTTTCTTTCTCTTTCTTCCCCTTCACCTTCGGGTCACGATTGACAGTCACCCCAACACAGAATGACTGCCGACCTTGGACAGTTTATCGAAGTTAAATTTTTGTTGAAAACATAGCGCCTCTTTCTCTTTCTCTCTCTTTTTCTCTTCCCCCCTCCTTCTCCTTCCTCACTCCCCTTTTCTTCCTCTTTCTCTCTTCCTCTTTCTCTCTTTCTCTTTCTCTTGTCTTCCTCTTCCTCTCTTTTCTTTCTCATCCTCCCTTCTTTCCTTCTTTCTTTCTCTTTCTTTCTCCGTTTTGTTTTTTTAGTTTGTTTGTTGCTATAAAACCCGAAAATCCTTACTTCGCCTCCCGCCCTGGGTTCGAGGTAAAATCCCTGGGAGTATATCTACTCGGGCCGCGTAGCTCTTCCTGCGGTCCTACCGAAGGTACACCACTATTCAGAAATACCTTTCGTGCCAACTGAGGTTATTACTCTACAAGTTGACTGGTTGGCTCGCATCCCTGGATTGCGCAAGTCCTATACAAGTCGCATCCTCAGTCGTTGAATAACGTCCCGAGATCCCCCACATCTGATCCCTTTAAGCACTAACACTCAAGACAGTCTCTTGCCTTGAACACCAACACTAAAGGAAGCCAGGGTGAGAGAAAGGGGGAGGGGGCAACCCATGAACGATTTGGTGGTTAGAAAAAGCGGCCTCCCGACAATACAGCACAAATAAAACATAGACCACACGGATGCACATACTACATCATCATCATATTTTCAGCAAAACTGGCACAGCATATACCCACAGGAAGTCGGGTATGGTAGCATGCCAGGGTGGTGTCCACACTGTCGGTGTAGGTATCGTCATTATACTTTTATGTGTCACAAATATCATGTCAAACATGCATCTAAACAATGCAACTTCGACCATTTGAAGAGTGGATCAAAGAGGGATACCAACAAGACGCCAACCTGTGCGGTGCCTGTGCACGCCCCACAGACGAACGCTCGTTGGTAAGGGGAGAAGGGGGTTACAACCAAGACTCATTTATATACTTGGCCAAGGCGTGTGGGGGTTGGGTGTTTGTGGGTGTTAATGAAGTGGGTTGAGTGGATGTGGTGAGTAGCTCTGTCCTTAGCGGCTGCTGAGACGAAACCCAGCGGCGCACTTGGGACAGACAGTTTAGAACCAACATAGAGATGGCTATGAGGTGGAGTGGTGTGGACGGGGAAGAGGTGGGAATGAAGTGTGGTTGCATGCAAGGGTGTAGTGTGGGTGCGAGGCTGGGTGTGAGGTCTTGGCAGCGCATGGTACAGGTAGCGGTGAGCACGAAGACAAACAGAGTCGGCGCTGCCGCACGTCAATCTTAGATGTTGCCGTCGCGCGCCCATGATCAAGATGGGGACTATCCCCCCAATGGTTGAGGCCTGGGAATCAGGACACAGGGGATGGTGGGCAATGACAAGCAGGTATACAAATGTCCCTGGAACCAATTTGCACCTAGCGTTCATTGAATGTCATACAATAAAGGAACGTATGTACCCACATGTGAAGAAGCGCGCATGCACACCCGCAAAAAAAAATTGTATACACCCACATGTCTACATATACAAGCAACAACAAGCGTATTTTCGCAAACAGAAGCAAGGTTCGTGGCAAACTTGTATAAACATGCAGCAGCGGTGTGGAACTATTGTATCTGCTGCAATTCTATAGGCAGGCAGCGCCCAGCGGTCTGTGGGTTTAAGTCCGAACAAAGGGGTTTGCGCAAACAAGACCAAATCGGGCCCTGGTGTCACACAACATTTTTCTTGACAATGGTATTCGCTCGTATTCTTTTGGGGTGTCATTTTGTGTTGAACAACACCATGTAGAACACAGCTTGCAGCAGCCAGGTCAAAGAAGTCAACGAATTTTCGGGAGACTCAGGATTGCTTCATAGGATGCCACGATGACAGAAATTTTAAATCAAACGCAGATAAATGAGAATGATATGCTAAATATGTTACATGGGGTGGTCAGTGGTGCTCGTGTGAGTCGTGTGTAAAGTTGGGAGCCGCTACGCAAGCTTTTCCACCGTCGGTCCCGCTTGGGCTGTTGATGGCGAACTTGCAGACGAAAAGGATGACTGTCGATTTCAAGTCTCTTTCCACAAATTAGCCTCTGATTTCAGGGCTCTTTTGCGGAAAATGACCTGCAAAGACAAGCCAGCCTACAAGACTTCAGCACCACGTAGTCTTTGAGTGGTGATGCAAAGGAGCTGCTCGAGTGATGCACCAGTTTACATGGCCTCCTGCTCGGCAAAGTTCTAGAGCTGAGGAGGGGGCGAGGCAGAAGTAGCCTGTGCCTTCTTACTATCTCTCTTCTGATTCTTTTCGCCCTTCTCTGTGACCTCGCTAGTCTTGGGCGCATCGTAGTCAGTGCACTCCGGGGCGGGCTGCACAATAGGCGCCCTTACGGGTTCAGGAACGGGTTCAGGGACGGGTTCAGGGACGGGCTGAATGACAGGATCAGGTGCAAGAGTGGGAACTGCTGACTTGATTGTCTTGGGCGTGGGCGCAACAGCCACCATGGTGAGAGTAACCACCAACAAAATGACAAACAGGAACACTATGTCACCGAATCTAATAAGCGCCCAGTGTTCTTTGTACACCATCCAGTACAAGCACGTATGTACCCACATGTTTAGAAATACGTGTGCACACCCACCAAGTAGACCACACAGCTCACATGTCTGCATGTACCAGCAACAAAGAGCAACAACAAGCGTTTAAACCAGCAAGCTACATGGGGCATGGTGCAAACAAGCATTGATTCATCCAGCAGCGCTGTGCCTATCACTCGAAAGCAGTACGCATGCAATGGAAGCACGGTGCATGCCCCCACACGTGCTGGAGCATGCACGCACCCCGATAGGCACTGCATGCACGCTCACGTCAGATGGCCATGATGTCAACCGTGAGCCCAATCAGGCAAGACACTTGCAAGCAGGTGCCTGGCATGGGCGCACAAAGGGTACGCGCAGGTAGGGGTATGGCACGTGCAAGCAACCAAAATATTTGCGCGCACAAAGGGCTTTGTCAATGTCAGGCTTTGTGGACTTTGATGGTGTTGCAGGTTTTGTTTGTGGAGACATGCACAATGAACAGAGCAAATCACGCGCAGGGGGATTGTATGTGGATCACCCAGAAATTGCCTTGTAGCATTGGCAGCCAACGCATGTCAGCCCGCTGCCCGCACGGAGTTGCTTGACCACCAATGACAATCTTGAGATATGATCCACTCGCTGCATTCTAGCACAGCGCGTCTGATTGCCAGCTGAAGCGGCCTCGAAGACAATTCGAGGCAGCCATCTGGTTAGGGTGAGCCTCCATCCCAGTCACACTCCTTTCTGTCCCCTCTTTTTTATGTCCCCCCCCCTCACCGTCGGGTCACAATTGAGAGTCAACCTAACATACAAAAACTGCCATATTAAGGCAGGGTTGGGTTTTGTTCAAAACAAGCGTGCGTATTCAGTGGAATCCAGTTTACAAGGCATTTCATCGAATTCATTGTTGTGGAAATGAAACAAATCGTTAGTAGTAATTCAAAGGTGATCTTGACACGGCAAAACTGTGGCCAGCGCTCGGGCATGGCTGCGGGAGGCAAACGCCGAGCGTTAGAATTTTATTTTTGCGTACGAATTTGCTATATGTTTCCAATATCAAAATGTACAGAAGAGTCAGATCTAGGTGTTTGCATGACTCGGGGACTTGCAAAGAGAATGCGGCTGAGTAGGTGCCGACTTCCGATTTTTAAACGTGTTTCGCCGAAAGATTCGTCAGAATTTGCAACTGCGCAGCGGCATTATTTTTTGCGAGTCCCGAAGTCATGCAAACACCTAGATCTTACTCTCCTGTACATTTCGATAAGAGGAACATATAGCAAATTAGTACGGGGAAATGAAATGCTAGCGCTCGGTGTTTGCTTCCCGCAGCCATGCCCGAGCGCTGGCCGCAGGTTTGCCGCATCAAGATCACGTTTGGATTACTACCAAACAATTGGTTTGTTTCTACAAAAACGAATTCGATGAAATGCTTTGTAAACTGGATTCCACTAAATACGCACGTGCGTTTCAACAAAACCCAACCCGCCCGCCCCTATGAAACATGCAAAAATATTTAATGTCCAGCCCAGCCCATATGCCTTTTCAAGGCTGGTAGTTCGCCGGTACAAATCATTTCAACAAGGCAGATTTCTGCCTTTTTTTTGAAATGAACAAGCCAACTATGTGGAGTAATTAAAGCAGTACCGTGTGGGCTTGTGCGTCGAATCAAATTTTTGAGAATAAATTCCTCGGAACAGGATTTCAAATATTTGTACTTGACGATATGTAAAATAATTGTCTGAAATCTATTTACCAGGAAGAGAACACACATTATTGATTGGGTCGGGCGGCCTACCTTACGGCAGTGTTGTACTGTTCATACGAACGTGCGTATTCAGTGGAATCCAGATTACAAAGCATTTCATCGAATTCATCTTTGTGAAAACGAACGCAGTGGTTCATAGTAATTCAAATGTGATCTTGACGCGGCAAACCTGCAGCCAGCGCTCGAGCAGGGTTGCAGGAAGCAAACGCCGAGCGCTAGCATTTTATTTTTTCCGTACGAATTGAGCATATCTTCTTGATATATCAAAATGTAGAGGAATGTCAGATCTAGGCTTCGGTACTTGCAAAGAGACTGCGGCCGCACAGTGCCGACTTCCGATTCAAAAACGTGTTTGGCCGCAGATCTTGTCGGAAGTTGGCACTGCGCCGCGGCAGCCGCATTCTCTTTGCAAATACCAAAGTCATGCACGGACCTAGATCTGACTTTCCTCTACATTTCAATATTAAGAACATATACCAAATTCGTACGGAAAAATAAAATGCTAGCACTCGGCATTTGCTTCCCACGACCCTGCTCAAGTGATGGCCGCAGGTTTGCCGCGTCAAGATCACGTTTGAATTACTACCGAACAATTAGGTTGTTTCCACAAAGACGAATTCGATGAGATGCTTTGTAAACTGGATTCTACTGAATTTGCACGTTCGTTCAAACAAAACCCAACCCTGCCTTAATTAATTCTCGTTTCGCCTTTGATCTTCATGGTGCTCTTGAACACACATGATGCCTTTCCAATGCTAACTTCCTTCGGCCTCTCCTCTGTAAAGGGAACCGGCTGGGTCCTCTCTTTCTGCCGCTTGTGCTGTTCGGCAACCAGAACCGCCTCGTCATCTTGATCATCCTCGTAAACTGTTGCGCCCGCAGCATCTGCTGCAGCACTTCTCGGCGCCACCCCGAACGTGAGCCTTCCATGCCCTGTATACTCTACGGCAAAAAAGTAGCTGGCCTAATCTGGATTAAATTTGCTGCCGAAGCGTTGCGATTTAGCTTCGCAAAATCATCACGGCCCACACAGGAAATGTGAAAATGTAAGGTCAAATCAATCCTTATTTCTCGTTTCAAGGTCGTTTCAGTTAGTTGCCACCCAAAAATCAAGAATCCATCAACATCCAGAATTAGAAACTGTGCGAGGATCTTCAACAATTTAGTACCATGAGGTACCAAGGTAAGCGCAATAAATGTGACAGCGAAGACATTCTTTGAGCGTTTGTATTTGGTTCCAGGACTGGGAAAATTTGGGCCTTGAGTCAACTGTCCATGCGAACGGCCCCTGATTTTTTTGGTCAGCACGAAAGAGTCTAGGGACCGTGACCGTAGGTTTAAGCGATAACTTTTGGATTTGTGTTTCAAGTTTCAGTCGTTTATTCTATAAACGGCATCTGAGAACACACGCATGTCCAAGGGCGTGGAATCAGTCATTGGGGTCTTGGGAGCGTTCGGGGACGCGAGCACCATTCCACCCGACATCCAGGTAGCTCGTGCTTACGGTGTCACAGGACACCGATCATTTTATTGACAAGTGTGTGTGTTGCTTTGTTTTATTGACCTGAGGGTGGGGACGATTAGGAATGAGGCCTCCAGTTGTACTGGGACGTCTTCTGCAGAAACCTTCGCTTTTACTATGTCGCTGTTATTTCACTGAGATTTGAGCGCCAAATAACGGATGACAATGACGGGTGACCAATAATTAGGGACGAATATCTCTTTCTCTCTCCCTCCCTCTCTCTTTCCCCCCTCTCTTTTTTACGCTCTCCCCATCTTTCTCACACTTTATTCTATGACTGACTCGTCACTCACATGATAATCATAACTCGCTATTCGTCAATCGCCTCATAAGGAGTGCAGGAGCCAGGAGGGAGCGAAAGAGCGAGAGACAAAGCACGAGAAAGAGACAGACAGACATATTTCGAGAGAGACAGATTTTCTGAGAGAGAGAGAGAGAGAGAGAGACAGAGAGAGAGAAAAAGAGAGAAAGAGAGAGAGAAAGAGAGAGAGAAAGAGAGCGAGAGGAAAAGAGAAAGAGAGAGAACAAGAGAGAGAGAGAGAAAGAA